>Ga0307422_1000021_pt1 | contig 80849 bp, 70 predicted proteins | sample SalMarWE160290MG_FD_202153 | JGI IMG/M metagenome (GOLD analysis project Ga0307422, IMG submission 202153) | Salt marsh sediment microbial communities from the Plum Island Ecosystem LTER, Massachusetts, United States - WE1602-90 | ecosystem: Environmental > Aquatic > Marine > Intertidal zone >...
TGCTGAAAAAGTCTGTAGTACATCAGATACAAGGCGGCAAAGCAAAGCTGTATAAGAATACCGCGAGCTGCAGCCAACGCGGTAGATGATGTGCTACAGACTAACGAAATATTATCTTTAATAAGCACAAAGGATTTTATTAATATGAGTTAAAACACTTGCACCTGACAAACAATTAATTGCTGTATTGTGCTGATTATTAATCTATTTCGTGTTTTTCAGCAGGCTCTAATTACTGATAACTAAACTAATACGCCCTTACTTCCCTTCCTTCGATAAAATTCACAAAAGCACGGCTTACCACTTTATTGCCACCGGGAGTAGGATAGTCACCTGAAAAATACCAGTCACCAAGGTCATTAGGGCAGGCTTTATGGAGATTTTCAATTGACTGATAAACAATTTTCAGTTCGGCATTTATTTCACTGGTGTGTAACATTCTTGCTATCTTGTCAGAAATCTCTTCCGGAGTGAAGGGTGCATAAATCTCTTTAACATAGTTTACATATTTTTCTTTGGGAAATCCTTCCTGGTATTTTGATTTCTTATATACTTCATTGATCACATTGTCCTTTTCTGTTTCCCTTAATAATTCAATTGCAGCCCTGAATGCAATAAAATCCCCCAGCTTAACCATATCAATACCATAACAATCGGGGTAGCGGATCTGAGGTGAGGAGGAGACAACAACAATCCTTTTCGGACCCAGCCTGTCGAGAATCTTGACAATACTATACTTAAGTGTTGTGCCCCTGACGATTGAATCATCAATAACTACCAGATTATCAACTCCACTTCTTATAGTGTCATAAGAAACATCATAAACATGACCAACCAGGTCATTCCGCCCTTCGTCCTTTGAGATAAATGTACGAAGCTTGATATCTTTTATCGCAACTTTCTCAACCCGTGGTTTAAGAGAAATTATATGATCCAGTTCTTCTTCCGTAATATCCTTTCCCAGCTCAATAATACGTTTTTTCCCTTCATATTGCATATGATATTCAATACCCGATATCATACCATAATAAGCCGTTTCAGAAGTATTTGGAATATACGAGAATACTGTATTTTCCAGATCATTGTCAACAGCATTAATAATTGCCGGGGTTAATAATTCACCGAGTTTTTTTCTTTCACGGTAAATATCACTATCTCCTCCTCTTGAAAAATAAATGCGCTCGAACGAACATGATCTCCTCTCAAAGGGCTCACGTATCCGGGGTATAGAGATCTCCCCGTTTTTCTTAATAATGATAGCATGTCCCGGCGGTAATTCATTTACTTCTTCTCTCTTCACATTCATTACAGTTTGAATAACCGGTCGCTCAGAGGTGACAACAACAATTTCGTCACTGGTGTAATAATAAGCAGGCCTTATGCCCCACGGATCACGCAATACAAATGCATCACCATGTCCTATCAAACCGGCAATAACATATCCCCCGTCCCATTTTTTACTCGATTCCCGTAATACATTTTCAATCGAGATATTCTCAGCAATCAAATCGGAGATCTCACGATTGGAATAATTTTGTTGTTTATAACGTACAAATTCCTTTTGATTTTCAGCGTCAAGAAAATGGCCAACATTTTCAAGAACGGTAACCGTATCAGAAAAATCACGCGGATGCTGGCCCAGTTCAATAAGAACACGGAATAATTCATCAACATTTGTTAAATTAAAATTACCTCCAAGCACAAGATTCCTTGATTTCCAGTTGTTTTGCCGCATAACGGGATGAATATTCTCAATATTATTCTCTCCGTATGTGCCGTATCGTAAATGCCCCAGCATCAGCTCGGCAACAAAGGGCAGATTATTTTTTGCCCATACAGGGTCATTCACCAGCCCGGAAAATTCTCTTTCTGTCTTTAAAAATGTGGAGTTTATTTTTTTAAAAAGGTCATTTATGGCAGATACACTTGTTGATCGCACCCTGTGTACATATTCGTTGCCCGGTTCAAGATCAAATTTAAGACTTACGATTCCGGCCCCGTCCTGCCCCCTGTTATGCTGTTTCTCCATCAAAAGATATAATTTCTGAAGAGCATAACGCAAAGTTCCGTATTTTAATTGATAATATTCAACAGGCTTCAGAAGTCGAATTAAAGCAATCCCACATTCATGTTTAATCTCATCACTCATTATGTATCCGGTTTTAATCCAATGGGGGAAAGTTGATCGTTGTTTCCACAATATAAGCTCCTGAATATCTTTTCTCTACCTCCCTCAAATATTTTATGGCTTCCGAGCGCGTTCTGAAATCACCAAGATACACCCGGTAATATACATCATCGTGTATTATATGAACCTTAATATCGCTATACATACTGTTCAGCTCAGACCGGATCCTGAAAGCATCTTCACCGGCCCCCTGCCCCGTGGCAAAAAAAACGGATATCCGGTATCCCGGGATACCATTCCTGCCGCGTTCATGTTCAATATGCTTGTATACAAGCGATTTTATATTATCATCCTGAATTATCCGGACGCTCCCCGGGTAGGAATTGTCCTTTTCAATTCTTGAAAAAACATCATCGGATTGCGTAAATGAAAACCGGAAGAAAGTAAAAAGAAATATAATGGTAATTAATGTGGATCGTTGTACATAAGTTTCCGGTTTTATTCCATTCAGTTTGAAAACCGGTAATGATGAAAATATCACTGGTATTTTATGGCTCATGATTATTATCCCGTAAAAATATATAATTTTTTTGAGCTTATCAAAATCCGTCAATAATTGTGGACTCCTTAACAGGAATGACTTTGGTAATTAATAATGACCTTACCTTAACATGTCCCTCAATTTCTATATGATATCTGTTCCCATGTGATGATTTCATAAAAAAGGCAGCACTCTGTAAAATATTCGCAACATGCATACGCAATACAAACCTGTGTTCTATATCCGACTTTGAAGGGATAATTACCACCTCATCACAAATTACCCTTCCCAGGTAATTGCCGTTAATAGTTGTTCTCAGGTCAATTTCTTTCACCCTGAATCGCGTGTTGGTAGGATTTGATATTGGTACGATTGCTTCAAATGTAACAGCATTATTAACAAAACCTTTGAACTGTACCCGGTTAATATCCCCTATCTCAATATCCTCAAAATTCCCGCAACCGTTAATTGTGAACAGTATAAGAAAAAAAAACGGGTAAATTATATTTGTTTTTGTCATTTCCACCCAGGTATAACGAAAATCCATTGAAAATATTCGGTATCTTGCAAATAAAACAAAGATGGTAAAAAAAGAAACAATTAACGCCTTCCTTGCATCGAAAAAATTTGCAATAGCCGGTGTATCCAGAAATCCGAAAAAATTCGGGAATATTGTATTCAGGGAGTTGAAGGAAAAAGGTTATGAATTATATCCGGTAAACCCCAATACTAAAGAAATTAACGGAATCAAATGCTATAACAACGTCAGTGAATTGCCCGGTAATATAAAACAACTGGTCATTTTAACACCAAAAAATGTAACTGACCGGGTTTTGCGAGACGCTATAAAACATGGCATTAAAAACATCTGGGTTCAGCAAATGTCAGAAACAAGGGACACGATAAAAATAGCAGAAGAATACCAGGTAGAACTGATCCATAACAAATGCATTTTCATGTTTGCCGAACCGGTAACCGGCTTCCATCGTTTCCATCGTACCCTGCTTAAACTGTTCGGAAGACTGCCTAAATGACCACCTGTATTATTGATTTGTCAGGCTTTTTTCAACACATCACATAATTTCATTTTTATGAACTTTTCGCCCTGCTAAACCAATAATAAAGACTTAAATTCCTTCAGCTACCAGATCTCCCACTTCCGAAGTTGAATATCCCATCTTACCTGCACCCATATCTTTAAGCTTGTTAGCTGTTACATTCATTATCGATTTCTCGATCGCATCTGCAGCTTTATATTCACCAAGATGTTCAAGCATCATTACACCACAGGATATTGCTGCCAAAGGGTTTATAACATTCATTCCTGTATATTTCGGCGCCGAACCTCCGATGGGTTCAAACATGGATACTCCTTCGGGATTGATATTACCGCCTGCTGCAATGCCCATTCCGCCTTGTGTAATTGCTCCCAGGTCAGTGATTATATCACCAAACATATTACCGGTAACAATAACATCAAACCATTCAGGATTTTTTACCATCCACATGCAGGTGGCATCAACATGATAATAATCACGTTTGATATCGTTGTAATCCTTCCGGCCTATCTCATGAAAGGCTCTTTCCCAAAGATCATAAACATAGGTAAGCACGTTTGTCTTACCACATAAAGCAAGCTTATTATCCTTATTTCTCTTCTTAGTGTATTCAAATGCAAAACGTAAACAACGTTCAACCTGTTCGCGGTTGTAAACCATACTTTGTACTGCCACCTCATCAGGAGTTCCCTGCATGGAAAATCCGCCAATGCCCGTATACAGTCCACCGGTATTTTCCCTGACAACAACATAGTCAATATGCTCGGGACCCTTGTCCTTCAGTGGAGTCGGCACACCGGGATAGAGCTTCACGGGACGAAGGTTTATATATTGATCAAGTTCAAACCTAAGCTTTAATAAAATGCCTTTTTCAAGAATACCGGGTTTAACATCCGGGTGTCCGATGGCACCGAGAAATATCGCATCGAATTTCCTTAGTTCATCCGGAGCTGTCTCAGGGAGGACTTCACCAGTTCTCAGATACCGGTCACCGCCAAAATCAAAGTTTTCGAAATTGAGTGAAAATCCAAATTTATCAGCTGCTGCATTAAGCGCTTTAATTCCTTCGTTCACTACCTCAGGACCTGTCCCGTCACCGGGGAGAACTGCAATGTTGTAAGATTTATTAGCCATTTGCTCTGATTATTAAATTATTTATTGATTTGATTATTATTTGTTATTTCAGCATTGTCTTTTACAGATGCCTGCTGGTCATTCTGCTGTTCAATAATGTTCAGCATTTTCATTGTTGCTTTGATCGCCGCGATATTCTGATCGGGATCGAGTCCCCTTGTTTTAAGTTCACGCCCGTTACTACTGTCATCCCAGGTAATTACAGTTGCCACCAGTGCATCGGTCTTTCCTCCCGGTGGTATGGTAACAATATAATCGGCCAGGCGGGGTACATATTTATCAAGGCGCTTATATATTTTCTTCAGTGCTTTCATGAAAGCATCATATTGTCCGTCACCGGAAGATGACTCCTCGTAGATATTTTCGCCTATTCCCAGCTTAAGCGTTGCCGTTGATTTAAGTCCGTTTGCGGCAGTTAATGAAAAATTGATCACCTTTATCCTGTTTTCAATAACATCACTGTGCAAGACATCCGCAACAATGTATGGCAGGTCATCCGAAGTTATATTTTCCTTCTTATCTCCAAGCTCAATTACTTTTTCTGTTACCTTCTTTATCTCATTAGTATTTAATTCTATCCCCAATTCCTGCAAATTTTTCAAAATATTTGCCTTGCCGGCAGTTTTACCAAGGGCATACTTTCTCACACGGCCGAAACGTTCGGGCAGAAGATCATTAAAATAAAGATTATCCTTATTATCACCGTCGGCATGAACACCACATGTCTGGGTAAAAACATTATCACCAATGATGGGTCTGTTGGCCGGGATCCTGAGGCCGGAAAAAGATTCAACGATCTTACTGGCCAGATATATTTTCTTTTCTACCACTGACACCTTTACACCGAGATGATCAAGCAGCACTCCCACCACGCTTGAAAGAGGCACATTGCCTGCCCGCTCCCCCAAACCGTTAACCGTTGTATGCAACCCGCTTATACCGGCTTTAACTGCAGCAAATACATTCGCGGCAGCCATATCATAATCATTATGGGCATGATAATCGAAATGGAGATCGGGATATCGTTCTACCATGTCACGGCAAAATTCAAAAGTTTCATCGGGATTCAATATCCCGAGCGTATCTGGAAGCATAAACCTCTTTATCCCAGTATGTTCTAGTCCGTCAAGCATGAAATAAACATATTCACGGGAGTTACGCATACCATTGGACCAGTCTTCGAGATAAATGTTAACCGACAAATCATTGTTCCGGGCATAATCAACCGTATCTTTCAGGTCATTCAGGTGTTGTTCGGGCGTTTTACGCAACTGGCCTTCAACATGTTTTTTTGATCCTTTTGCCAGCAGATTGGCCACTTTAACCCCTGCCGACCTGATCCAGTCAAGCGATGCTGTGCCATCTATAAAGGCAAGTACTTCGATCTTATCCAGATAACCGGCCCGGGATGCCCATTCGGTAATTTTTTTCACCCCTTCAAACTCACCGGCAGATACTCTTGCCGAAGCAACCTCCAGCCTGTCTATCCTGAGCTCTTCCAGCAACAATTTGGCAATACTGAGTTTTTCATTTGCCGTGAAAGACACCCCGGAAGTTTGTTCGCCATCCCTTAGGGTGGTATCCATTATTTCAATCTTATCTCTCATTGCTTGTCACTCCTTACTGATTAATTGCAATTTCCTGTTACCTGCATTAATAAGATATGAACGCAGGCCGCTTTATTTAGTGTCCATCTATAAAGTTGGCAAAATGTTTAACCGGACATGTGTCTGTTCAGAAGGTTCCATTTGCAAGGCTCGCGCAGTCCGAAAATGCGGAGTTTACTTATCGTAAATGAGCAATTTTCGAACAAGCGTAACGCGGCAAATGGGACTTTATGGACAGACACTATTTATGCAAAGGATCTGCTCCTTTCATATGCTTCAATCTCATCTTTCATATTGAGCAGATAATCAATATCGTCATACCCATTCAACAAACACTCCTTTTTATACGGATTGATCTCAAAATTATCTGCATCCCTTGTTGAAAGAATTCGTATTTCCTGTTTCTCCAGATCGACTTCTACCTCGGTTGCAGGATCACTTTGCACTTCCGTAATCAGTTTCTGAAGAAAATCCTGTGAGATCTGTACCGGCAATAACCCGTTATTCAAAGCATTATTTTTGAAGATGTCGGCAAAAAAACTGGAAACCACAACTTTAAATCCATAATCATGAATAGCCCATGCAGCATGCTCCCGGCTTGAACCGCTGCCAAAGTTTTTACCTGCAACCAATATGGTCCCGGAAAAAGCGGGATCGTTCAATACAAAATCTGCCACCGGTTGGTTGTTTTTATCATACCTCCAGTCCATGAAAAGGTTATCACCGAATCCTTCCCTTGTAGTTGCTTTTAAAAAACGTGCAGGAATTATTTGATCAGTATCCACGTTTTCGACTGGCAGCGGGACACATCTTGACCTTACTATTTTAAATTTATCAATTGGCATTTTTCTGTAATTTTATATCTTTTAATTAAAATGGTTTATTGACAGACTCTATTTACCTGCCTTACATTGTTATTCTGTTTTTACATAAAATCCCGCGGGTCTGTGATCTTTCCGGTTATTGCCGCAGCTGCTGCAGTCAGCGGACTGGACAATAATGTTCTGGCGCCCGGTCCCTGCCGGCCTTCAAAATTACGGTTTGTTGTTGAAACAGCATATTTCCCCTCCGGAATCTTATCATCATTCATAGCAAGACATGCAGAACAACCGGGTTGACGCATTTCAAAACCGCCTTCTTCGAATATTTTGTCAAGGCCTTCTTCTTTAGCCTGGGCTTCCACTTGTTTCGACCCGGGAACAATCCATACAATAACATTATCTGCTTTTTTCTTCCCTTTGATAAAATTTGCAAATGACCTGAGATCTTCAATGCGCCCGTTTGTGCAACTTCCCAGAAACACATAGTCGATGGGTTTCCCAATTAACCTGCTTCCATCCTGAAAACCCATGTATTTCATCGATTTTTGAAAGGAATAACGCTCACTTTCAGGAATTTCTTCGAGTTTGGGTATCGAACCCCGTATTCCTACGCCCATACCCGGATTTGTTCCATAGGTTATCATCGGTTCAATATCTGCTGCATTGTATTCAAGCTCTTGATCAAAGACAGCATCATCATCGGTTCGGAGCGTTTTCCAGTATACGAGCTTTTTATCCCATTCATCACCTTTGGGTGCAAATTCTCTTCCTTTAATATAATTAAAAGTAGTTTCATCAGGAGCGATCAGCCCCCCACGGGCGCCCATTTCAATACTCATATTACAAATTGTCATCCTCCCTTCCATACTAAGATCCTTAATTGCAGAACCGGCATACTCTATGAAATATCCTGTACCGCCACTGGTAGATATCTTTGAAACGATAAAAAGGATAATATCTTTAGCCGTCACACCTTTGCCAAGTTCACCATTGATGGTTATTCTCATTTTTTTAGGCTTGGGTTGCATTATGCATTGTGATGCAAGTACCATTTCCACTTCGCTGGTACCAATTCCGAAAGCCACACTACCAAAGGCACCATGAGTAGAGGTGTGTGAATCACCACAGACAATTGTCATCCCGGGCTGCGTTAATCCAAGTTCCGGACCGATAACATGCACGATACCCTGCCAGGGATGACCCAATCCATAATTCTGAATACCATATTTTTTAGCATTGGCTGTCAATTTATCTACCTGTACCTTTGAAAGCTGGTCTTTAATAGGAAGATGCTGATCGAAAGTGGGTACATTATGATCCGCAGTTGCAATGGTTTTCTCCGGGCGTAATACTTTTATCCCTCGTTCATCAAGGCCTGCAAAAGCTTGCGGACTGGTTACTTCGTGTATCAAATGCCTGTCAATATACAATACACCGGGACCACCTTCAATCTGCTTTACAACATGTGAATCCCATACTTTATCAAATAATGTTTTTCCCAATTTTAAAAATTTTATGTTAAACAATCTTATTTATTGCATCCAGTAATGCTTCAACAGAAGCAGTAATAATATCAGTGTTGCCTGAAAATCCGTAATAGTACATTCCTTTGCTCTCCACCTGCACATGTACTTTCCCCAGGTCATCACTGCCTTTTGTTATTGCCTGTACCAAAAATTCTTCCAGGCGAAAACGCTGATGAACTAATTTTTTTATGGCATTATATGCAGCGTCAACCGGCCCGTTTCCGGAAGCTGTTTCCGTGAATAGCTCATTGTTGAAATTTAAGGAGACTGTAGCTGTCGGTATAGCTGATTTACCACAAAAAACCTGAAGTCTTTCCAGCCTTATCACACTGGCATTATGGTCTTTATGCCTGCCAATGAGCAATTGAAGGTCTTCATCCTTAATGTCTTTTTTACTGTCGGCCAGTTCAAGAAATTTTGTGTATACCTTATCGAGTTTGTCTTTGTCAAGTTGAAAACCAAGTAGATTTAATCTATGTTTTAAAGCTGCCCTTCCACTTCTTGCCGTAAGACTAATAGAGGACTCGTTGATCCCCACTTCTACCGGATCTATGATCTCATAGTTTTCACGGTTTTTCAATACACCATCCTGATGAATGCCCGATGAATGAGCAAATGCGTTACGACCTACAATAGCTTTATTAGGCTGAATAGGCATGTTCATCAGGCTGGATACCAGCCTGCTGGTCCTGAAGATATTTTTTGTTTCAATACCCGTCTCAAGGCCAAGGTTTTTTCTGCTTTTGAGTATCATCACCACTTCTTCAAGGCTTGTATTACCTGCCCTCTCGCCAATACCGTTCATTGTAACCTCTACCTGCCGCGCACCGTTTATAACCCCTGAAATTGTATTTGCAGTGGCCATGCCCAGATCGTTATGACAATGCGTGGATATTACTGCTTTATCAATGTTTTTCACATTTTCTTTCAAATACCGGATCTTTTCACCAAATTCATCAGGGAGGCAATATCCTGTAGTATCCGGAATATTCAGCACTGTTGCCCCCGCTGCAATAACAGCTTCAATAACTCTGGCCAGATACTCGTTTTCCGTTCTTCCGGCATCTTCAGCATAAAATTCTACATCCTCAACATATTTTTTTGCATATTTTACAGCAAATACAGCACGTTCAATGATCTCGTCAGGATTAGAATTCAGCTTATAATGAATATGATAATATGAAGTTCCTATTCCTGTATGGATCCTTCCGGTTCTTGCATATTTGAGCGATTCAGCAGCAACATCAATATCTTTCTGAACTGCCCTGGTAAGGGCGCATATAGTTGGTTCATTAACAACCTTTGAAATTTCAACTACCGAATTAAAATCTCCGGGACTGGAAACAGGAAACCCGGCTTCTATAACATCTACACCGAGAGCTTCAAGGGCTTTTGCCACTTCTATCTTTTCAACAGTGTTTAACTGGCAACCCGGTACTTGCTCACCATCCCGAAGGGTAGTGTCGAAAATAGATACTTTTTCGCTCATTTTGATCTGGTTTTTATTTAGTTATTAAACATATATAATACAAAAAGCCATTCTCAAAAGTGAGAATGGCCCTTCAAATTTTTTATCATTTTACTCCATACCATTCTCACATTGGTACCTGAATACCAAGAAGAAGAAGAATAGCTAGTATGGAGCTGTAATTGATCATATTCCTTCTGTTATGCAGTTGCAAATATATTGATAAAAATCATTTTTTTACAAAAAAAAATAAAAAAATATAAAAAGGGATTCCTTCAATCGCTTATCATTTTTGAAACAACTTGATTACCTGCTACTTATAATTCTTCGCTTTTCAGTTAATCGGACATCGATGCTATAACATCATCAGTAACTTCAAGGTTGTGGTATACATTCTGGACATCTTCAATATCCTCAAATTCTTCGATCATGCGCAGTACTTTTTTTGCAGATTCGGTATCCAGTTCCTTGGTATCATTGGGTATACGCTGCAATTCAGCATTCTCAATCCCTACATTTAATTCATCAAGTTTCTTTTGTACACTTCCAAAATCCTCCAAGGCTGTAGTAATAATAAAAACATCTCCTTCCACCTCAAATTCCTCAACCCCGGCATCAATAATATCCAGTTGAAAATCATCAGGATCAAGTCCGTCATTCGGAACAGTAAATACTCCTTTGCGATCAAAAAGGAAATTCAGCGAGCCGTTCGTACCCAGGCTTCCACCACGCTTGTTAAAAACCGATCTGACATTTCCAACCGTACGTTGATTATTATCTGTCAGGCATTCAATGAAAACAGCAATGCCATGAGGGGCATATCCTTCAAAGGTGACTTCCTGCAGATCATTCCCGTCATCACTTGCTTTGCTAATGGCACGTTCAATATTATCCTTAGGCATGTTAACACCTTTGGCATTCTGTATGGCCAGGCGCAAACGCGGATTTGCCTCAGGGTCTGCACCCCCTTCTCTTACAGCTACATGGATCTCTTTTACAATCCGGGAAAAGATCTTACCCCGCTTTGCATCCTGGGCACCCTTCTTTCGTTTTATCGTTGACCATTTACTATGTCCTGACATTTCAAATTGATTTAATATTATTTTAAAAAACATGTAAAATTAAAAATTTCCATATTATTTTAAAATAACATTCGAAAAGCCGGTAATGAAATTTTATCCCGCGATCTTATAAAAAACCAATGGGATATTCAGGCCTCAATCTGTTTTATTCAACGGAATTCAAACATGATTAAAAAGAATACCGGTCAGCACGGACCAGGAAATTTTAAAAAAAACTGCAAAATCAGGAGCGCTAAGAAGCCAACCTGCTGGAAAGAATCTATGGTAAACCGGATAATTACCACGGAATAGCTACTTGCCGTCAGGCTTCAACAAGATATTGAACCTGAATTTCTTTTCCCGAAGAAACGCGTATTGAGTATTCATCGCCTATCAAATCAAAAAGCTCATGTAATTCATCTGAAACATTACAGCATGAAAAATCAACGCCATGCTCATTTGCAAGTTCATTGATATACATCAACCCTTCAAAGGCTTTGCTGTCGATAAATACAATGTTTTCCAGGTTTAAAAAAACATTCCTGCAATAACCTGAAAAAATTTCTGATACTTTCTCTATCAGGGAAGCTACATTCAGAAAATTTACTTTTCTGATGTTCACAAAACTGATCAATACCGATGAGTTGTTGAAACGTACCACATTAAACATAATAGTAAATATTAAGTATAAAACCTATGAACTTCACAGGGTGAAAATAGGCACGAATATGAAAGTATAATTAAAATACAAAGGTGATTTATTAACAATATTAACACAGTTTTTCACATACTGAATCCCGGATCAGTTAAATTCCGGGGACATCTTACCGAAAGAATAGTGTAAGGTTGATCATATCAGGCAATTAGCTTAAACCCTTTGCCATGAACATTAATGATCTGCACGGAGGGATCTTCCCTGAGGTATTTCCGAAGTTTAGCGATATATACATCCATACTTCGCGCGTTAAAATAATTATCATCAATCCAAATTGTTTTTAATGCAAAATTCCGCTCAAGTACAATATTTTTGTTATTACATAACAGTTTGAGCAATTCCGACTCTTTGGTAGTCAGCTTTTGCTCCTGGTCACCATGGATCAATAATTGTTTATTGGTATCAAATCTATATTCACCAATCCGGAATTCATTTTGTGTACTTAAGGCATTGTCTTTTTTTGTTCTTCGTAAAATGGCTTCCATCCTGAATACAAGTTCTTCCATACTGAAAGGCTTTGATATGTAATCATCAGCTCCTGCTTTAAATCCCTCAAGTATATCATCCTTCATAGTTTTGGCTGTAAGAAAAATAATAGGGATCTCTGAATTTGTGATCCGGATTTCACGCGCGAGGGTGAAACCATCTTTTACCGGCATCATCACATCAAGGATCAAAAGATCATAACGATTTTTTATAAAAGCCTTATAAGCCTTATCACCATCAGTATACCAGTCGGTGTCAAAGGATTTGACCAACAGGTACTCTTTCAATAAGGATCCCAGATTTTCATCATCTTCTGCCAGCAATACTCTTGTTTTCATAATTAAGTATGTGTTATTATTGTGGAAGGCATATCTCAAATGTTGTACCATTATTTAATTCACTCTCGATCGAAATATTACCGTTATGCTCTTCAACGATCTTCTTAACATAACTTAAGCCCAATCCAAAGCCTTTGACATTATGAACGTTTCCCGTTGATACACGGTAAAATTTCTCGAATATCCGGTGCTGATTCTCCTTTGTGATCCCTATCCCGTTATCTCTAATTAAAATATACAATCTTTCCTGTTTATTCTGAGTTTCAATAAAAATTTCAAGCTCTTCCCTGCTGTATTTTATTGCATTATCAACCAAATTTGAAAGCATATTGGTGAAATGGACAACATCTACCCTCGCCACAGGATTAACTGCATGCAGTGAAGGAATTATTAAACCATTCTTATTCCGTATCTGTATAGAAAAATTATTGATCACACCCTCAATGATCTCATGAACATCGACATTCCTGAATTTAAAATTGATTTTGCCCCTGTCAAAAATAGCCATCTGAAGAACTTTTTCCACCTGGTAGCCAAGACGTTTACTTTCTTTTGAAATCACAGATGATATATATTCGAAATTTTTCGATTTTTCAGGTATGGAACGGTCACTTAACATTTGTGATGCCAGGGAAATGGTAGAGATCGGCGTTTTCAATTCATGTGTCATATTATTGACAAAATCGCTTTTCATCTCAGAAAGCTTTTTTTGCCTGAAAATAATTATTATGGTAAGAGAAAAGGCAAATATAATGATCAGAGTAAGCAGAACAGATGAAAATCCCATAAATCCCAATGAATGCATAAAAAAATTCTTACGTGCCGGGAAACTTACTGAAAGATAATTAGACGAAGGATAAAAATCATACGGGAACAACCTAACCCTGTATACTCCATCTCTTATATCCTTATTGAATTTATCAGACTGGAAAACAACATCCAAATTCCATTTCGTAACGGCATATTCAAAACCAATATTGATGTTTCTGGCCATCAGTGATTTTCTTATGGCTTCTTCAAGCAATTCAGGTTTAACGCGTTTCTCAATCTCAGGTGTAACAGTAAACATTCTGTTAAGTAAATCATCAACAAAATCTTTTTGTAATGAATTATTCTGCCCGGCCGCAGAACCAAAAAGACGATTTCTTGGCACAGTGCTTAAACCCGCCGTGTATTCACCCGCCTGATCTGAACGGTCAAAAAATACTATTGTATCCTTTCCGTTTATGGTAACATTGGCTTGCATACGATTGCCATAACGCCCATGCTGTAATACAATGTTTTGCTGAATATCAAAATAACCCGTTCCCTGACCGGGCTTGAACTGAAATGTAGTATCAAAATTCAGCCCGTAATGATACCCGGTGTTTGAAGAATCTGTATACCCCGGATGAGAAGTAAAGCCGGGATTAAACCGCGAAACAACATGATTTAGTGTTTCCTGCCGTTGAACCTCATAAACAACCTCACCCAACGCCTGTCTAACCAACTGATCGAACTGCTTTTCCTTGACTTCAATAGCATTCTTGATCCAGTATGCCTGAACAACGATAAGACCTGTCATGGCTATTGCCATAAAACCGGCCAGAATCCAAATCCATTTCCTGCTCATAACAATACAAATATAAGATGAGCTTCGTTAAGGATGTAACAATTTAACAATCTTTAACATAAGTTTGATTTTGTTAACCTGATAATACAGTATTTTTGTTTTGTATGAAAAACATCACACGCCAATTATTAAAAAAAAGATTAAACAATATTAAAAACCGGCATAATAATTGTAATATTAAATAAAAAGAAAATACATCCGAAGGATAACAAATTATAAAATATTACGTATTACTATAGGAGTCTTTTCATAGATTTGTAATTAGGTTAGGGTTAACAAAAAAGGGGAATAAAACATTCTCCTTTTTTTATGTTCCTATTTTTGTTACTTTCCATCCCTATTATCAACTCCTCAACTTATCAGTCTGCATGAATAATACAGTTTAAAGTGCCAGTAACTTTTCGGCTGACTTCACCTGGGCGGGATCAATCCTGAAGACCGCTGATATTGACGGGATCGACCGGACAGCGGAAATTAATGAAGTAATAATTTTTTCATCTGAAAGGCCATAGATCTGTAATAAAAAATCAAGGGTTCTTAACTCATTCAGCAAATATCCGTTTGAAGATTTGTTGGAAATCAAATTGTACCTTATATGACGACCTTCATCCTCATGGCAAAAAACACTGAATTCCTTTAATATCCCTTCCCTGGGTTCTTTCATAACCAGATTATCGGTTTTTACAAATCCGGTAGCCAGTTTGTGGTTAAATATCCAAGATAAGCGATAATCGTCTTCTGCAGTTACTATCCCGAGTAAAATAAAATCAAATCCGGGGTCTAAAGACAGCTTATGTGATTTTTTCTTATTCACTGTGAGTATTCAGTTCAGGATTATCAAGTGCCTGTCTGGCCGCGTTTTGTTCAGCTTCCTTTTTTGAATTGCCTATTCCTCGACCTATTATCTCATCATATAAATGGATATGTGATATAAAAACAGGCGTATTGTCCTCCTTGCTGACTTCTTCAAAACTATTAAAAATTACATCTTTTCTGTTCTTCTGTCCCCATTCTATCACCCGGCTCTTAAAATCAGATTCTGTGCTTTGGAGTTTTGTAAGGTTAATATGGTTGCTGATAATCCTTTCCAGGATTATCTTTTTGGTTCTTTTAAAACCTTTATCCAGGTAAATTGCACCGATAAGTGCTTCAAGGGCATCACCATATACCGATTTATGGTTACCATTCGACATCCTGCAAACAACAAGATTACAAATTCCCAGCTTGATCGCCAGATAATTCAGGGTTTCCCTGTTTACGATCTTCGAACGCATCTGTGTTAGAAACCCTTCGTCCTTATCAGGAAAATTTTCAAAAAGATGTTCTGCAATTACAGCATCAAGAATGGAATCGCCCAGGTATTCGAGCCTTTCATTATTAACAGACAGTTCTTGTGAAACAAGGTGAGTTCCCGATTTATGAATAAACGCCAGCTTATACAATTGAATGTTTCTCGGCCTGTACCCAATAACTTCTTTTAACAATCTTAGAAATTTATTTTTGGGTAAAAGAGATCTTTCTTTTTGATAATCGGTTATATGATCCACCAATCAGGATGTAAACTTTTTAAATATGACCGACATATTGTGTCCTCCAAATCCAAAAGTATTGCTTAGTGCAATATTAACGGTTCGTTCCTGTGCCTTATTTATAGTAAGATTCAATTTGTTGTCAATTTCAGGATCAATATTTTTAAAGTTAATTGTAGGAGGAACAATATTGTTGCATATAGCTAATATTGAGGCAATTGCTTCAATGGCGCCGGCAGCGCCCAGCAAATGTCCGGTCATGGATTTTGTTGAACTGATGTTCATTTCATAGGAATGATCTCCGAAAACTCTTTTAATACCATTGGTTTCAGCAATGTCCCCTAAAGGGGTAGCTGTGCCATGTGCATTAATATAATCGATTTTGTCAGGACAGATGCCGGCATCCTCAAGTGCGTTTTTCATAACAAGATAAGCTCCATCACCTTCAGGATGCGGAGCAGTCAGGTGATACGCGTCGGCTGACATACCTCCCCCGGCAAGTTCTGCCAGTATAGTAGCACCGCGTTTTTTAGCATGCTCCAATTCTTCAAGTATGAGGGTGCCTGCTCCTTCTCCAATCACAAAGCCATCCCGTGTTCCGTCAAATGGACGGGACGCGGTTTGATATTCCTCATTATTTGTAGAGATAGCCTGCATAGCATTAAACCCGCCAACTCCAGGTTCATTAACGGCAGCTTCTGAGCCTCCTGACACAAATATATCAGCTTTACCCAACCGGATAAGATTATATGCATCAATTAATGCATTTGTCGAAGTCGCGCATGCCGAAACGGTGGCATAATTCGGCCCCCGAAAGCCGTATTTCATCGAGATCTGACCTGCTGCAATATCGGGAATCAACTTGGGTATAAAAAAAGGATTGAAGCGTGGTAATTCATCATTTATGACAAAATTTTTCATTTCATTATAGAACGTACCGAAACCACCGATACCCGAACCAAAGATTACCCCGACCCTGTCAAGATCAATTAAATCAAGATTAAGCCCACTGTTCTCTATTGCTTCAGCAGTGGAAATCATCGCGAACATGCTAAACATGTCCATCTTTCTGATTTCTTTCCGGTCGAAATAATCTTTGGGATCAAAATTTTTGATCTCACAAGCAAATCTTGTTTTAAACTTACTGGCATCAAAATGGGTAATCATACCACATCCGCTTACCCCCTTAATGAGAGCATCCCAATATTCTCCCACATTATTACCAATTGGTGTAATAGCTCCAAGACCTGTAACAACCACCCGATTTAATTCCATGAAGTCTGAGATTTCTTAGAAACTGATTTACTTTACGTTCTCTTCAATGTACTTGATTGCTTCTCCCACGGTGGCAATATTTTCAGCCTGATCATCGGGAATGCCAATGTTGAATTCCTTTTCAAATTCCATGATCAATTCAACCGTATCCAGTGAATCTGCACCTAAATCATTCGTGAAACTTGCTTCAGGTGTTACCTCATTTTCATCTACTCCAAGCTTATCTACGATAATTGCTTTTACTCTGGATGCAATATCAGACATAATTATAAATTTTAATTAATAAATAGGTTAAAAAATAACTGTGCAAAGAAATACAAATAATTAAAAAAAATCAAACAAAAAATTTTATTTCTTTGGCGAAGATACGCCTTTTTTCATTTTTTTTGATTTATTTTTAGATCATTACAAAAAAACAGGCTGAAATAAGAAAAATGATCCGGCACGAAAGACCCCTTGTAATAAAACTCATTAAATTTTGATATTTAATAATTTATGCTTTATATATCTTTGAGCCTTAATTTATTCGCGATTGCTTTATAAACCAGAAAATACATTCCGAATTCTTACATAATTACAATAGCCCTGTTATGATTAGAATAGCCATTTTTGCCTCAGGTTCGGGAACCAATGCACAAAAAATCATCGGGTATTTTACAGGACATCCTTCCATACAAGTGGCTGCACTGCTCTCTAACAAACCTGATGCCTATGCACTGGTAAGAGCTGAAAATGCCGGGATTCCAACATATACCTTTACCCGGGATGAATTCTATAAAACAACTAAAATTGCCCGGTATCTTGAAAAGATGGACGTCCTTGCCATTATATTAGCCGGATTTCTTTGGCTTGTGCCTGAATATCTGATCAAAAGATATCCCGGACGCGTAATCAATATTCATCCTGCACTGTTGCCCAAATATGGTGGCAAAGGAATGTACGGAATGAGGGTGCACCGGGCAATAATTGAAAACGGGGAAAAAGAATCAGGCATTACTATTCACCAGGTAAATGAACATTATGATGAAGGAGATATCATTTTCCAGACCCGTTGCAGAATCTCCTCCGACGATACACCCGAATCATTGGCAGCAAAAATTCACGAGCTGGAATATAAACATTACCCGCGGGTAATTGAAGAATGGCTGACTAACCTGATGCATGAATAATAAAGGCTGAAGATGCGGTTGATTAACCGCGAAGTGTTTTCAATACATTTATATAACCTCAACATCAATTAATATATAACTATCTGCTATCAGAACAAAAGCTTTTTGTATATTTAATGTCTGTCCATAAAGTCCCCCATTTGCTGCATTACGCTTGTCCGGGAATTGCTCATTTGCTACAAGTAAACTCCGCGTTTCCGGACCGCGCGAGCCTTGCAAATTGTACTTTCTGAACAGACACATGGCCAAGTAAACATTTTGACGATGTAAATTTAGTTTTCTTACAAATGTCCTGGAAATCGAGCATTACTTTCCGTTTAAACCTGTACCTGCTTATAGGCGCAGCTGTCATATATTTCCTGGCTATATTTTACAATTTCAGGGTTTCAAGAAATATCATGCTGCAAAAAACAATTTCCAATATAGAGCAAAAAGTAAAAGTGGCTGTTAGTAATGTTGAAGAAGTGATCAATCCGGTAAAGAATATTGCCGGTTCTTTTACCGGGATCCTCCCCCTGCTCAACTATTCTGAAGAAGGTATACAAGCCCTGCAAAGGACTGTAATAAATATTAATCCCAACATTTTCGGCTGTTCTGTTTTGCTTGAACCTCTTTATGATACCGGCGACTCGGTTGTCCGCACCTACTTTGCACATAAAACCAACGGAGATTCTGTTATTCAATATGTAAGTAACCACAATTACTTTGATAGTATTCCATCCGTTTTTGATAATATCAAAGAAGAAAAAATAGCTGCATGGACGGAACCATGGAGTGATAAAACCCTTGACAATGAAGCTATTGTCAGTTATTCAATTCCTTTGTTCGACACGGCAAAAACAGCTCCGCGATTTATCGGAATGATCATGGTGGATCTTAAGGTAGAATGGTTAAAGGAATTGATGGGGAAAATAAAGATTCTGGATAACGGATACGGGATACTCCTGGATTCGGAAAGTAATATAATTGCCGCACCTGAAAAACATATCAGCAGTTTTTCAAAAGACGAGCTAATAACAATTCAGATGAAACAAATCAATGATATATTGATCAATGACAATCCCATTTTTTTACCGGGAAAAAGAATTGACGGGAAAAATGCTGCTTATATATTATCGATGAAATCAACACCCTGGTTTGTAGGAGTGATTTTCCCCGTGAAAGAAGCTTTTACAGATATCAGGAAGCTTTTTTATGTGATCCTCACTGCAGGGATCGTTGGATTCATCTTTTTCTGGTTGTTACTGGTCTTCATATCGAGAAGAGTATTTCGTCCCCTGACAAATCTGTCGAAAGCAACCCGGCTGATATATAAAGGAAATTACAATACCGATCTTCCCGAAGTAAAAAATGTCAGTGATGAAGTAGCTCAGCTTACCCGTTCATTTGAAGCTATGCAGGAACGGATGAGCCGGCAAATAAAAAATTACCGCCTTACATTGGAAGAAAAGCGGAATCTTGAGCACGAATTAAAAATTGCCAGCCATATTCAGGCCAACATGATCCCATCTGATAACCCGCCTTTTCCGGAACATAAAGAATTTGAACTTCACAGTACAATATATCCTGCAAAAGGTGTTGCGGGTGACTTCTACGATTACTATTTTATTAATCCCGGCAGGCTTTTTTTCATGATTGGTGATGTTTCGGGTAAAGGAGTGCCGGCTGCTCTTTTTATGGTAAAAGCCGTTACTTTGCTGAAACGTGAAGCCTTAACAAGAGCTACACTTGATGAGGTATTGTTTAATGTAAATAATCTATTATTCCGGAACAATGAGGCATCGATGTTTGTGACTGCCATTTGTGGAATACTTGATATAGATACAGGGAAAGTGATCCTTGCCGATGCGGGGCATACCCACCCGTTGTTCGGGCTGAACAGCAATTTCGAATTCAGCCCGTTGAAGAAAAATGTTCCCCTTGGAATAAAAGAGAATGTTCGTTTTGCACAAAAGGAATACATGTTAAAAAAGGATCATACCCTTATATTATATACTGATGGCGTAACAGAAGCTGCAAACACAAAAGGTGAATTTTATGGCCCCGAACGTTTGAAAAAGCTATTACAGAATAAAAATCACCTTACGCTTAAGGAAATCAGCAATATCATCCGTATCAGCCTGGAAGATTTTATGTATGGATTGAAACAAACCGACGATACAACCGTTTTAATTATACGTTACTATGGTAAAAATGCGGACAAAAAAAATATTCATAATAAATGATATCAGCGAGCTGGTGAAGATCAATACATGTATTGAAGAAATATTCAATGAATGGGAGCTACCATTAAAAAACAAGTTAAAAATACTGCTGGCCGTTGAAGAGATCTTTGTCAATATTGTAAATTATGCCTATGACGATGATCTGAAACACAAAATCGATGTTGTCTTTTCCTATAAACAAAAATTATTAACGATCAACATATCAGATAAAGGTAAAGCCTTTGATCCCGTAATATATGATGCTTCATGGAACATCTCCAGGCCGGTTGAAGAAAAAGAGCCCGGGGGAATAGGAATACATATGGTGAAATCAGTAATGACCGAGGTACGGTATATTCGGCAAAACGATCAAAATATCGTAACTTTAAAAAAATTATTATAAAAAAGAAACATCCGCGAAATTAAGTTGCACAATATCAGCTAAATAATATAAATTTATTCTTGTAAAATGAAAATTCAGGAAACCAAATCGAATGATGTTTACATCATAAGCCTTAGTGGTAAAATTGACACAACCAATTACAGGTCTTTTGAAGAAAAAATAAAAAAGGCACTTGAAAAAGAAAGCAGGTTCCTTATCGATTGCACAAATCTTGAATACATCAGCAGTGCCGGAATCAGAGTTTTTTTAATGGCGCTTAAAGCAATAAACAACAAGAATGGCGAATTAAAGTTATGCGGGTTGCGTGAAGAGACTAAAGAGATCTTTGACCTGTCCGGATTCTCTGATTTCTTTGATACTTATTTTTCACAGGACGAAGCCTTAAAAAGTTTCAGTTAATAAATAAACCAATATGACACATTTTTTAACTATTCCCGAAGAAATTTACCTCCTGGGACTGAATGAAGAAGGTGAACCACTGCAATCATTCAGTTATCGCCGGAACATTGTGATTGCAGGTGCTGTTTTAATGGATCTGGCATTGCAAAACAGGATAGATACGGATATTAAGAATATCATCCCCGACAATACCCAGCCTACAGGTGACTATGTGCTGGATGAAGTATTAAATGATATTAAAAACTCCGGTAAACCAAGACAGATAACTTCCTGGTTAGCGGAAATAAGCCATCGTGTACCGGTATTGAAAGATGCGATATTAACCAACCTGATCAGGAAAGGCGTATTAAAGGTAGAAAATCAGCAGGTACTGTGGTTTTTCCATAAGCGAAAATATCCTGTCGTTGAAGACAATGAGATCACAGAAGTAATGGAGCGCATACGAAAAAGCGTATTCAGCGGAGATATTCCCGATTTCCGCGATATCGTAATTATCAGTCTTATATTTAACGGTGACATGCTCGAACTTGTGTTTGATAAAAATGAAATCGGAAAGTATTCAAATCGCATCGAACAGCTTGCAAAAATGGACCTCGTGGGACAAGCCGTTTCAAAATCAATGAAAGAACTTACCCTTTCGGTTTCACTGGCTATGAAAACAAAGGAATTGCTCGGCATCAAAAACACGCGAGAAAAAATGGATGAACTGGTTGAAACAATGAAAGAAAAACTGAATGTAGAGAAAGATGAAGATTTGCCTGATTGGTTGCAAAAAGGAACGGAACAATATAAAAAGACTCTGCAATTTATTGAGGAAACCGGCACCAATGAGATTATATACGATCCTTATGCCAAAAAATACAAACGCCGGCAATATGGCTACCCGGGTGCGGGACGGAATTTTTATTGACAGATCTAAATAGAGTCTGTCTATATAGTCGTTAAATAGTTTAATTGGCCATATGTCTGTTCAGAAGGTTCCATTTGCAAGGCTCGCGCGGTCCGGAAACGCGGAGTTTACTTGTAGCAAATGAGCAATTCCCGGACAAGCGTAACGCGGCAAATGGGACTTTATGGACAGACACTAAATATTATCCAGCCTTGATAAGGTAACTGTCTTTACCGAATCAAAAGCAGTCATGTACTCTTCCCTAACCGGCTCCACGGGAGGGGCTTCCACCTTTAAGGGATCAACTGCACTGCCATTCTTATAAAACCTGAAATCCAGGTGTGGCCCTGTAGAGAGGCCCGTGCTGCCGACATATCCGATTATATCTCCCTGCTTTACATAGTATCCGTTTACTATACCCTTTCCATAGCGGTTTAAATGCAAATAAGCAGTGGTGTATATACTGTTGTGCCTGATTTTTAGCATGTATCCTCCTCCCTTGGTATATGCCTTTTTTATGACCTTTCCGTCACCAATGGCATGAACAGGAGTACCTGCAGGTGCTGCATAATCAACTCCCAGATGGGGCCGTCTTATTTTTAATATCGGATGCAGGCGGCTGTGGGAATATCTGCTGCTGATCCTGGAAAAGCGCAGGGGGGCTTTCAAAAAAGCCTTTCTTAAACTGTTCCCCTCAAGGTCATAAAAACTTTCGGTACTGTCCTGTACAAAAGGTATTGCATAAAAATCGGCTCCTGAATGCCTGAAATAGGCAGCTGTAATTTTACCAATGCCGGCAGAAAGGCTGTCAACATAATGTTCATTATAAATAACAGACAAACTGTCCCCGGGCTGCAGGCCGAAAAAATCAATGCTCCAGGCATATATCTCCGAAAGCTCAATAGCCAGCAAGGGATGTACATCATTATCGATCATAGCATTCCAAAGTGATGTTTCTATGACCCCGGTGAAAGTTTTCTCAACAACAGAGACCTCTTTTTCTTTCCTGCTAATCCTTAGGCTGTCGGTAAAATCAAAAGTTATATATTCAACTGGTGTATGTTCATAAATGAAGAATTTCAAGGTTTTCAGGCTATCCCTGGATAAAAAAACCACATAATCGTTATTCGCTCGGATCTTTCGTACATCAAAAATATCATCGCGGGCAGTTACCAGTTCCTTAAAACCCCATTCGGGCATATTATAGGTACGTAAAAGATCTGCCAGGTTCTGATTCCTTCTGATCCTACCCCTTTCCATCTCAAAAGAATCAACAGGTATATCGTATATCATCCTTACAGCCTCAGGAGCAATCAATGTATCGACTTCAGCCGCTATAGTTATGTTTTCACCCATGCGGCCCCTGTAATCCTGAATATAACGAAAAACAATTATACCTAGTACGATAACCGGCAATGCTATAATAAGTAATTTTTTGATATTCATACCTGATCAGTTTACAACAACATTTATAATCTTACGTGGTACGATGATAATTTTTTTTACCTGTTTTCCCTCTGTCCACTTTCGCGCATGTTCATGTTCAAGCACTGTTTTTTCTATTTCTTCCTGTTTCATATCCACAGGTAAAATGATCCTGAACCGTAATTTGCCATTAAAAGATACCGGGTATTCAAAGGTCTTCTCCTCCAGAAATTTTTCCTCATACTCAGGAAATTTCTCATAGGCAATAGTAGTGTGATGGCCATACTTTTCCCATATCTCTTCACTAATATGAGGGGCAAAAGAGGCCAGTAGCCTGATGAAATCTTCAGCAGTGTTTTTGCTTATTTTTTTCACCTTCATACAATGATTTGTAAAAATCATCATCTGTGATATGGCTGTATTAAACCTAAAGTTCCCGATGTCCTGCTCCACTTTCTTAATGGTATGGTGTAAAATCTTTAAGGTTTCATTCTTTTCCTCACCTTCAGCAATATTGTTTGTATCGGCAAAAAATTTATAAACCTTGGCCAGAAAGCCATAAACACCCTTTACCCCTTGTTCAGACCAGGGTTTGGTAGTATCGAGAGGGCCCATGAACATTTCATATAAACGCAAAGCATCAGCCCCGTATTTTTTTACCACATCATCGGGATTAACAACATTTTTAAGTGATTTGGACATTTTGGCCACGATCTGTGTCAATTGCTCTCCCGTATCACGTTGGTAAAACTTACCATCCCTCTCCTCTGCCATATCGGAGGGTACTTTTGCCCCAGTACGTGTTTCGTATGCAAAAGCCAGTATCATACCCTGGTTAAACAGCTTTTTATAAGGTTCATTGTTGGAGACAAAACCAAGATCGAACAGCACCTTATGCCAGAAACGGCTGTAAAGCAGATGCAGCACGGCATGTTCCGCCCCGCCTATATAAAGGTCGACAGGCATCCAGTATTTTTCCAGCTCCCTGTCAAATGGTTCATCCGTATTTTCAGGGTCAATATACCGCAAATAATACCAGCATGAACCGGCCCATTGAGGCATGGTGTTTGTTTCCCGGCGTCCTTTCCTGCCATTCCGGTCTTCAACGGTCAGCCACTCTCCGGCATTGGCCAACGGGGATTCCCCGCTTTCACCCGGCTGGTATTGTTCCAGTTCGGGAAGCTCAAGGGGCAGCTCATCCTTGCCCAGCACGGATATTTCACCGTCTTCCCAGTGGATCACCGGGAAAGGTTCTCCCCAATATCGCTGCCGGCTGAATAGCCAGTCCCTGAGTTTGTAATTAACCGCTTCCTTTCCCAATTCTTTTTCTTCCAGCCATTTGATCACGGTGCATATACCATTCTCCTTGTTCATACCATTAATGTCAAGGCCGGTTTCCGCATCAGCCGAGTTAATGTATATCCCGTCCCCTGTCCAGCAGGCATTGTGGTTCAGCACCTTCTCCCTTGTTTCCTGATCGGTACCGGCCGGGTCCATGATAGGTTCAACGGGCAGACCGAACTTCTTTGCAAATTCAAAGTCGCGGGTATCATGAGCCGGCACCGCCATGATGGCTCCCGTTCCGTATCCCAGTAATACATAATCTGCCACCCATACCGGTATTTTTTTGCCGTTCACAGGATTGACCGCGTACCGGCCGGTAAACACACCGGTTTTTTCCCTGGCCAGGTCGGTACGGTCGAGGTCCGATTTCAACGAGGCGGTATGAATATAATCCATTACTTCATCTTTCTTACCCGGCATTGTCAGCCGTTCAACCAGCTCATGTTCAGGGGCTACCACCATATAGGTGGTCCCGAAAAGCGTATCGGGCCGGGTAGTGAACACCCTCAGTTTTTCTTTTATCCCTTCGGGCTGAAAATCAACCTCGGCACCGGTGGATTTGCCTATCCAGTTGCGTTGCATATCCTTAACACTTTCAGGCCATTCAGTCAACTCATCCAGTCCTGTCAGCAATCGTTCGGCATACAATGATATTCGCAGCATCCATTGCTTCAGGTTCCTGCGCTTTACAACATGCCCGCATTTCTCATGACTTCCGTCCGTCAGAACTTCTTCATTGGCACAAACTATCTTACAGTGATCACACCACCATACCTGCGCATTATCGTAATAAGCAAGGCGGTGGTCATTGATAAATGCTTTTTCAGCTTCAGGTCCCTGTTCCCTGATCGCTGCAGGCACCTTAAGTTCACTGATGGGGCGGCCTTTCTGCTGCTCCTCGTCAAACCATGTATTAAATAATCGGGTAAAGATCCACTGTGTCCATTTGAAATAATCAGGGTCAGTGGTATTAATCTCCCTGTCCCAGTCATAGCTCAACCCCAGCGATTTGATCTGCCGCCTGAAGGTATCACAGTTCTTATTGGTAATAACTGCCGGATGTTTTCCGGTCTGGATAGCATATTGCTCCGCCGGCAACCCGAAAGCATCCCAACCCATGGGGTGTAATACATTGAAACCTTTCATCCTCTTGTACCTGGAGACAATATCGGTAGCCGTATATCCTTCCGGATGGCCAACATGCAGTCCGTCACCTGAAGGGTAAGGAAACATGTCCAGCACATAAAATTTCTTTTTTCCCGGGTTGGCCACTACTTTGAAGGTTTTGTTCTCTTCCCAGTATTCCTGCCACTTTTTTTCAATTTCGCTGAAATTATAATCCATTCTTTTCTGCCTGGTTACAGGGTTTTTATATATGAGGAACAAAAATAACAAAACTTACTGAATAGCAGCAAAGATTCAATTGATGATATATTAACGGATCATGGTTTTAGTTGAAAACCTGAAAGTGGAGAAGAAGGATTATCTGATTTTTTTATATCTTTGCGCCTTCCGGTCCCGTAGTTCAATTGGATAGAATGTCAGATTCCGGTTCTGAAGGTTGTGGGTTCGAGTCCCGCCGGGATCACAATATAATTTGACTGTTACGTGCTTTCACTCCGGGCCTGCTGAAAAATACCAAAGAAATTTATACTCAGCATGATGCGATGACTACCTGTTTGTAAAGGGCAAGTTTTTTGCCTAATATCTATTAAAACCTTTGTATTTATTAAGGACACTAAATAGAAATGCTTTAGTGGTTACAAACCAAAACCTGCAAATTAATTAAAATAAATATAGCCTTTAAAAAAATGATATATACTGTATAATAATCGAAACACTTTGCAATTAACTATTAACCTGTACTGTACTGTACTATTCTATTCTTTAACATATAGTATTTATTCACTATTATGAACTTTTAGCTCCGGAAAGCCAAAAATGCAGAGTAAATAACTATTGATAGTATTAACTTTACTCCTTACAATGAAAAATTTCATTAACATACTAACGGCCCAGTAGCTCAACCGGACAGAGCATCAGACTTCGGATCTGAGGGTTGGGGGTTCGAATCCTCCCTGGGTCGCTACAGTAAAGTGCTTTTCAATCCGTCGATTTCAGAGTATCATGGATTTCCATCCTGCCGGTTAATCTCAATGTCCTTAACACCAGACTTATATAACTATTATATAAAATTCTATTCCTTTTCTGTTTTATCAGGCAGTAAACGATTATACAGCCATGCAAAAACCGCTCCGCCAACCAGGCCGTCGATCAAACCCCAGGCAAGTCCGATAATACTACCCAGGGCACTGATATTATATCCTAAATATACTACCCCAAGTACTGTTTTTTCACCGGAAGCACCATTAATCAAAATGATCCACCATGTCATCAGAAAAATCCCGAAACCCAGGATCAGTGAAGCTGCTAAGGAAAATGATTTTACATTGATTTTCATGTTGTTGATTTTTAAAATTATACAAAAAGGAGAGAAGAAAATAACATGAAATGAAATAATAATCTCAATTTTATATGCAGTTTAAGGATTTTTTGCATTAAAGTCAATTAAACAGACCAAAATCTTAGAACAGCTACAAATACCCGTATATAAACTGTATTATACATGCTTCAGGTTTGAGATAGCTGCAGGACATACACAACTAAAGATGTCCTTCAACATAATGCAGAATACTCATCCATTTCTATGAACCTTTAGCCCCGAAAAGCCAATAATGCAGGCTAAAATCGTTCATTGGCAGCTTTATTATTCTATGCAAAGAAATATTACAAATCGATATCGGATACTTTAACATCCCTGATAGTAATATCTCCTTCCGTGGAAATCAGGATTTCTACCTCCGTAAGATCTCTTTCAAGTGTAATCTCAAATCCGTTGAACGCAGTATCCTGAAAGCCTTCAACCTCATCAATGATAAAACCCTCAAACTTAAGGGCTATAGCCTTAAATACAATTGGCGGAAGCTCTTCTTTCTCTACTTCAGATTCCGTAAAGATCCAATTGCCGGCGTCATCAAACCCTGCTTTTCTTTCTGCCTTTTCTGTAGTAAACTCAACCTCCCAAAGGGCATCATCCTTATCCCAGTCCACATCCCGGGCATCTGCATAACGGGCAGCAAACGCTTCTCTCACTTCCTTTGGCGGGCCAAATGCCTGGCCACAGGCAAGACAACTAAAAATAATACATGCAATGAATAATAGTGATCTTTTCATGATAAAATAATTTAAAGGTGATAAACATCATACTACGAGTTTATTTAGAATGTTCGAGATCAAGGCGCGTTAACATTTTAAACCGCTGAATACTAAAGTATTTGAAAATTTAAATTTTGAGCAGCAACGCAGATATCGGACATTATGTACAGGCACTACTTAATTTAACAAGTTAATAAATTGTTTGTAAAATGCGAATATCTCTCGAAAAAATATGACCCTTATAAATATGTATTAAAAAAAATAAAATAAAAAAAAGGCACCAAAAAATGGCGCCTTTTTAATTATATAAAAAAACTTTATAAGTTGTCAAACGGATCACCCTGCCTTGAGGAATAATTTATTTTCAATGCACTTGCTTTTCTAAGTTCCTGCTTTACATCGGTGACAATACCCATTTCAACATTATTATCCACTTTCAGGGAAACAGTCATTTTTGGTCTTTCGTTTTCATCCATCTTCTCCCGTTCTGCCGAAATAAACTCCCTGATCCTTTCTTTTGATGCAAAGGCATCATTTAACTGTATCCGGGGATATGTACCGTATACCTCTGTACTCCTGGGCTGACCGATATAAATATAACTAACAAGCGACCTGTTTTCCAATTTCCTGATCTCTGTTGCATAAGGCACTCGCAATCTCACCATCACAGTTACTTCTTTCATTACTGTAGTTACCATAAAGAAAAAAAGTAACATAAAAACAATATCCGGTAAAGATGCTGTGGAAATGCCGGGCATTTTTTTCTTTCCTGAGCGTTGAAATCTGGCCATTTTATTGTCCTCCTATATTTTTCGGTTCGGCTTCTGATATGGCCAGGGGATATATTTCCTCGATCGCATCCTTCTTGGGCCTATCCGCCTCCCCCTTCATATCAGTATATTTCTCTCCAAAACGTTGCATAGCCAATTCATTACGAAGCTCGTTATAAGCTGCAACAAGCTCATTCTGGACAGCAATATATGCACCGTATGAAGTACCATTATCAGTCTGAATGGATATCACATGATTCTTTGTTACCTCTCGGGTGCCAAAGTAAGGAACCTCTAACGGGGTTTTTGCCGGCAAATCCGGATCATTGTTCGGATTGGCAATAAACTCCTTAGCTGCTTCCCTGATATCAGATATATCCATCAGCTCATTTTCAACCATCAGCTGATCATTCTTATTCACCAATACAAGAAAAATATTCCTTTCCCTGATCTTAATATCGTCTTCCGGAACTTCTTCATCCGGCATTGGCGGTAACTGGCGGCTTAATCCCGAATCAGTGTTCATGGTGGTGGTCACAAGGAAAAAGATCAGCAAGAGAAAGGCAATATCCGCCATTGATCCTGCATTGATCTCCTGTAATTCTCTTTTTGCCATATTCTATATGTTTTTAAACACCCTTTTGATAATCATACAAATAATATACCAAAAGATAGAAAATAATACTATTTGAATACCCTGTAAATCTCGGAAAAGATCATTCCTAAGAATGCTGTTCCCCCGAGAATGTATGCAACATTCAGTCCGGTCCCTACCCATTTTACTTTTTCCGGAACATTGTCGCTGCCCTGATAGCCTTCCATACGCAGGGGCACATCACTTGAAATGGCATAGGATATACCTACTATGACAGCGATAACAACCAATACAATAAGCGCCCTGATAGCATTTTTCGGATGGGCAATAAGATAGATCAGGGAAAATACCAGGGTAGTTGCGGCAGCAATTCCCAATAATATGTATGCCCATATCAATATGCTATTGGTAGCTACCGGTTCAACATAGTTGGTCCCTTCCGTTCCCGGTACATTGTTACCAAAATAAAACCATATAATAAAAACCAGCGATATTGCAAACAGTACATATAAAAATATGGATACTATCCGCTGTAGTGTATTTGACATAATCAATTACTTTTTAATGTTATACTTTACGAGTAAATCAATCAATGAAATTGAAGAATCTTCCATATTGTTAACAATGCCGTCAATCTTTGATAAAAGATAGTTATAAAAGATCTGAAGTATAACAGCAACGATCAGACCGGATACGGTAGTAATCAAAGCCACACTAATAGGTCCTGCAACCAGGCTGGCATTAACATCACCAGCAATACGTATGGCATCAAAAGCCTGTATCATACCAAGAACTGTTCCCATAAAACCAAGCATGGGAGCGATAGCGATAAATAATGAAATCCAGCTCAGGTTTTTCTCAAGCAAACCCATCTGAACGCTACCGTAGGAAATAATTGATTTTTCAACAACCTCAATTCCTTCTTCCATACGGTCAAGTCCCTGGTAGAAGATACTTGCAACCGGGCCACGGGTATTCCTGCATACCTCTTTTGCTGCTTCTACTCCTCCTGATTCAAGAGCTTCTTCAATTTTGTTCAATAATTTATCAGTATTGGTTGTGGCAAGATTCAGATAAATAATTCGTTCAATGGCCAGTGCCAGACCGAAAATCAAACACAAAAGAACGAATCCCATAAATATGGCACCACCCTCGATAAATTTGGCTTTGATCTGTTTATGTAAGGTCGTGGGTTCTTCTGCTTCTGTTTCGTCAACCGGGTCTTCCTCTACAGCTTCCTGAATTGTATCATTTTCTGCAGCCATTGTGTCATCTATCATCTCCGCTGTTGATTCATCAGGCTGACCCTGTGCACTTACTTGAGTTGATACTCCAAAACCAAGTATCGCGATCATTGCTAAAAATGCAAAAAGTTTTTTCATGACTTATTTATTAGCTTTTAATTAATATTGATTTTTATGTTTTTTCAAATGTTTATAAATCACAAACTTAATAATCATTTCTGAAATGTTCCCAAATTTATAAAAAAATCAGGGAATCTTATTAAAATTCGAATACTTTATTATTTATCTAAATTAAGTGCTCGAACCCGGCTATCCCTTCTGTTCGAATCCGCTTTATGATCGATGTAAACTGTTTTCTTATGTAAAGAACCTTTTTTCATGCACGCCGCGGAGAGAGAGGGATTCGAACCCTCGATACCGTTTCACGCGGTATACACACTTTCCAGGCGTGCGCCTTCAACCACTCGGCCACCTCTCCTCAAAATGGCCTTAACACCATTTTTTTCAAGGCCGAAAATTACAAAAAAAAAATTAAACGCGAATTATATTATTGTTATTTCTCCTTTCAATGAACTATTCAGCAACCGATTAATGCTTTCACTATTTTTTTCTTTTCCCAAAACCACCATGAGCTTGGCAACGGCAGCCTCCGTTGTAATATCCCTGCCATTGATCACACCTGCCTTAATCAGTTCAATGCTTGTTTCATATGCCCCCATTTCAACACTTCCTTCTGCACACTGTGTAACATTCATTATGATCAATCCGCCCGATACCGCTTTTTCAATTTTCTGTAAAAACCAGGTATCATCCGGTGCGTTACCTGCCCCAAAAGATTCAAGAACCACAGCACGCAAACCATCAATAGCTAAAAGTGCATCAACCACTTCACGGGTAATACCCGGAAATATCTTAAGAATTGCTATCCTTCTTTCCAGCCTTGTCAGAGTTGAAAATTTCAAATCCCCTGCCGTGTAATGAATCGCTGAATAATTATATTTGATGCGTATACCGCTTTCAGCCAGTGCAGGATAGTTGGGTGACTGAAAAGCATTAAAATCCTCTACGTTGTTTTTTATCGTTCGGTTGCCCCGGAAAAGCCTGTTTTCAAAAAATACACCCACCTCAGGAACCACCGCTTCATCTCCTTTCTTTGCAGCAGCGATCTCAACCGCGGAGATAATGTTCTCTTTCCCGTCAGTCCTTAAAGTTCCCAAAGGTAATTGTGACCCGGTAAATATTACCGGTTTATCCAGGTTTTCAAGCATAAAACTCAGGGCAGATGCCGAATAGGACATCGTGTCTGTGCCATGCAATATCACAAACCCATCATAATTGTCATGGTTATCTTTTATGATCCCTGACAGTTTTATCCAAACATCAGGACTTACATTAGATGAATCTATCGGGGGGTTAAATGAATATGTGGAAATATTGAATCCGAATTTCTTTAACTCAGGCAGTACAGATAATATGTCTTCAAAAGGTACGGGTGACAAAGCACCGGTTTCCGGATCCTGTACCATACCTATTGTGCCTCCTGTATAAATAATCAGTAAAGATGTTTTTCTCACATTCAATAAATAAACCTTTAATGTTGTGTTTTTATTACAATAATCTGTTTATAGACTGGGCAAAATGTTTCACTGGTCGTGTGTCTGTTCAGAAAGTTCCATTTGCAAGGCTCGCGCAGTCCGGAAACGCGGAGTTTACCAGTCGTAAATGAGCAATTTCCGGACAAGCGTAACGCGGCAAATGGGACTTTATGGACAGACACTAATTAACTTATCCTGAAAACTTCAAGCGCATTATTTGTTGTAATACCTGCTACGGTTTCTATCCCTACATTATGTATCTCCCCCACTCTTCTTGCTATATACAGCAGGTATGCACTTTCATTCCTTTTCCCCCTTTTAGGTACAGGTGCAAGATACGGAGAATCCGTTTCCAAAACAATATGATTTAAATCAATATGCGCAACTACTTTATCAAGACCAGCATTTTTAAAAGTAACAATGCCGCCAATACCAATCTTAAATCCCAATTTAATAACCCGTTCGGCTTGCTCAACAGTACCGGTAAATGCATGAAAAATACCTTTAATACCCTGTCCTGCAAACTGATCAAGCACCGCGAATATTTCCTCAAATGATTCCCGGGCATGAATTACCACGGGTAAATTTTTTTTAAGAGCATAATCCACCTGAAGCCTGAAAGCTTCTGTCTGCTGTTCTTTATATTTATCCTCCCAATACAGATCAATACCTATTTCGCCAACACCATAATACTTATTCTTTTCTAACAATGAAAATACTTCCTGAAGATTATTCCTGAAATTTGCATCCACGGAAGAAGGATGAAGACCCATTAACGGAATACAACAGTCAGGGTAGTCAGCTACCATAGAATGCAAACGGGCCGCCGAAGTAAGATCAATATTTGGCAGTACGATTCGCCCGACTCCGTTTGCAAGGGCATTTTCCATTACCATTTCCCTGTCTTCGTCAAAATCCGGCAAATACAAATGAGAATGAGTATCTATCAGATCCATAATGCAACTAAATCATGGTTTGAAACTTCAAAAATACATGAAGTTCAGGATGTTTTATATATTTTCCCCGGTAAACATTTTACCAGTCCGTTAAATTCAAGGTTCAACAAAGTTGTGGAAACCATACTTACGGGAAGTTTACTTTCCATACATATCTGATCTACAGAAAGCTGTCTTTGCTGTTTCAGTATCTCAAGAAGGAGGGATTCCTGATCAGACAGATCGTTAAATAAGGTTTTTTGTAATGCTTCGGGTTTTTCCTGTTCTGGTTCCCATCCCATGATGTACTCCAGATCTTTAATGTTTTCTATCAAGGCCGCCCTGTTGGTCTTAATGAGTTTATTACATCCTTCCGAGTACTTATCGGACGTCCTTCCGGGAAATGCAAAAACATCACGATGATATGAACCCGCCATGTCTGCAGTGATAAGTGCTCCCCCTTTATTTGCCGATTCAACAACAATAGTAGCATCAGCCAGACCGGCAATTATGCGGTTACGCTTAACAAAGTGTGGTGGTTCCGGTTTCTGGTTATGCGGAAATTCAGAAACTAATCCTCCCTGTTGTTCGATCTGTACTGCAATCCTTTTATGCAAAGAGGGATATAAGAAAGAAAGTCCGTGACCTAATACCGCACCTGTTCGAAGATGATATTTCAATGCTGATTTATGTGCGCATATATCAATACCATAAGCAAGTCCGCTAATGATCAAACAATCATGATCTCTTTCATAAATACCACGAATAAGCTCTTCACATTTTTCCCGGCCATATCCCGTAGCATTTCGCGTACCTACCACACTGATCACCTTCCTGTGATTGAGATTGATATTCCCCTTAACATAGATAGCCAGGGGAGCATCTTCACAATTTTTAAGCCGGAACGGGTAATCCCCGTCAAGATAAAAATAAAAACTGATATTGTTTTTAAGTATATAATCCAGTTCCTTTTCAGCCTTCGGAAAAACATTCTTTGGTTTTATCAAAGCAGCCAGCTTTTGTCCAATGCCCGGAATTTTTTCAAGATTACCTTTTTTCTCCCTGAAAATTGCCTCATAACTACCCAGATATGAGATCATACGCCTGATTAATACAGGCCCGGTATTTGGAATTATAGATACCGCAATTTTATGGATCAGATTATCATCAGGCATTTTATTATTAATATTACCGTTAACACTCTCATGGAAGAAATCTGTTTTAAAAAGGAATTATTTTACATACCGTTTCAGTGTATTTAACAACTTTTCTTTTTCCTGTTTACTCAAAGCAGTAATACTGACCGGAGGATATTTAGCAATACCCTGTTTTGTTTTTCGGAAAAAGATGATCTTTTCTTTCATGCCATAAGCAGATTTGCTTATATCGTATTTTTCAAATTCGTTTTTGGGGATCTCTATTGAGGACTTCATGCGATTAAATATGCTAAGAGAAAAATAACGAAAAATTAGCTTATCCCCTTCATCGGTAAAAAAGATATAAAAAGGCTGTCGTATCATTTCAATAATAATATATCCGAAATAAATACCGATAAGCAAAATAATAAGCAATGTTTTATTTATACCCAGGATCTTTTCCTCATAATATCTTAAAAAAACGATAAGTATGATCAATGTAACAGAAACCACTGCCAGAATAAATCTTCTTAGCTGGATCTTAAATATTGTTCGCTTAATATCGAGTTGCATAGTAAATCTTCATATGTATATAATATAATTAATGTTCTAGTTTACAAATTATTAATCCTTTAATCAATGCTCGTGGTATTTGTTACCTCGCAAATTAATAATTTAATAAGGTGCTCGGTGAACCGACCGAAGGGAGCTCACGAATACCATATAAATTATTATTATTATTATGAGTAACCCTCATCCTTAATAATAAGCTCTATGTAAATATTCATGTCCTTTTGTTTTTGTACTATTTAAATTAAATTACTTAAGGATGAGGGTTTCATTTGAATTCCCTGTACACAAAAATAGTTTTATTCATCCGATTTTACAGATCAAAATATTAAACTTTTTGAAAATAAATATTTTTCATCTTATTATGAATTTTTTTACTTTTTAACCATAACGTGCAGACTATACGCTGAAAAATTATATTATCAATTCAAAATACCGGCTACAGTACTATATAACTCTTTTAAATGAACTTATTACGGGTGAGGATCTCACAAAAACCCGTTTTAACCTGATTATATGATATTTATGTGTTACAGAAAATAAATATGAGGCAATGGATGACATAAATATTGACATATAGCCTGAAACACCAAATTAATAATAAAAATAACCTTTTGTTTATATTGAACGTTTAAGCATGAACATAAACTAAAAACAATATTTATTTAATTCTACTTTTTATGAAAAAAATCATTCTTTTACCTATTATCGCCCTGTTGTGTTTCTCCGTTAATAATACAATGGCTCAAGGCGATCATTCAAACGCGCTTACCGTAAATGCAGGATTTAGCCTGGTTGGTAATATTTTTAGCCTACCGGATGCAACAGGTGCTGGTGATATTGGTAGTTACTCAACTCCGGCATTTCAAATTGGTTATGATCATTTCATGATCGACTGGTTCTCCCTGGGAGCAGCAGTTTCTTTCCAGCAAATGGGAATAAAATATGAAAGTTACGTAGATACTGACGGAACCATTGTCGACGGGGAATTGAAAATTATACGAATGAATTTTGCAGCCCGTGCACTCTTTCATTATGTCAACAGGGACCGTCTGGATCTTTTCTCAGGCCTCAGGCTTGGATTCACAAACTGGAATATAAGTGAAGATTTTACAACAAATGACGGATCTTATGATTATGGTGATGTATTTAATTTTAGCGGAACCAATTTCTCCCCACAGGTAATATTGTTTGGTGTAAGGGGATACTTTACCGATAACTTTGGTGCGAATATGGAATTATGTGCAGGTGCACCTTATTATTTCTCATTAGGTTTGAATTACAAGTTTTAGCCTGCATTACAAATCAGGTTAAATGTTATTGCCAATGTTTTAAACTCCCGGAAAATTACCGGGAGTTTTTTTGTTGTTATTATCTTTTCCCCCTGAAAAATTTTTTGATCAATTCGCCGCACTCATCCTGGAATACACCTGAAACAACTTCAGTTTTAGGATGTAAAACCGGCTGAAGAAAACGGGTATAACCTCTTTCAGGGTCGGAAGCACCATATACAACTTTGGATATCTGTGACCAGAACAATGCACCTGCACACATCAAACAGGGCTCAAGACTTACATACAGGATACAATCATTTAAATACTTTCCCCCCAGCGTATTCGCTGCAGCTGTAATGGCCTGCATTTCAGCATGTGCAGTAACGTCGTTTAGAGTTTCTGTAAGATTATGTGCACGTGCAATAATACGATCAGAGTTAACTATCACAGCTCCTACCGGGATCTCATCCTTGTCAAAAGCTATATAAGCTTCATCAAGTGCCTTTCTCATAAAGTATTCATCGGTATAAACCAGGGAATCCATATTTTACCAGCTTAAAAAACCAACCTGTATTATTAATGTAAAATTTAATTTTTACTAACCTTTAGCCAGGTCAAGCCAAATAATGCGAGCTAAATTACAAAATAAGTAGTAATGACAAATACCACATTATATCTGTTTTGAAATATGTAGTTAACAATATTATATATTGTCTCCATTCTTCGGAAATTATTCATTGCCGTATATTTAGAGTCCGTCTATAAAGTAGTCAAAATGTCGAATTGGCCATGTGTCTGTTCAGAAAGATTCATTTGCAAGGCTTGCGCAGTCCGAAAATGCGGAGTTTACCTGTAGTAAATGAGCAATTTTCGTACAAGCGTAACGCAGCAAATGGGACTTTATGGACAGACACTATTTAATCAAATAATTCCCGATTGTTAATTAGTAACATTTCCGCTTTCTGTATTTATTTCCATTTTCTTTATATTTTCGCGGTTAATAAAGAAGAAACACTATGTACAGAACACATACATGCGGTGAATTACGTATTGAACATGTTGGTAAACAGGTAACATTATGCGGCTGGGTTCAGCGATCGAGGGATCTGGGCGGGATGACATTTATTGATCTACGTGATCGTTATGGAATCACTCAGCTGGCATTTAATATGGATACTGATGCCGTATTATGCAAAACAGCCCGAAAGTTCGGGCGCGAATATGTTATCCAGATCACAGGTAAAGTGAAAGAACGAAGTAATAAAAACAATAAACTACCGACCGGTGATATTGAAATTATCGCAGAATCAGTTAAAATCCTTAATAAATCGAAGGTCCCTCCTTTTACCATAGAAGATAATACTGACGGAGGTGATGAACTGCGAATGCAATACCGTTATCTTGATCTGAGGAGAAAAATAATAAGCCAAAACATTGAATTACGCCATCAAATGGCACAGGAAGTACGAAAGTACATGAGCAGTACCGGTTTTCTGGAAGTGGAAACACCTGTACTGATCAAATCAACCCCTGAAGGAGCACGTGATTTTATTGTCCCCTCACGAATGAATCCCGGGCAGTTTTATGCACTGCCACAGTCCCCGCAAACATTTAAGCAACTACTTATGGTAGCCGGGTATGATAAATATTTTCAGATCGTCAGATGTTTCAGGGACGAAGATCTGAGGGCTGACAGGCAGCCTGAATTCACACAAATTGACTGCGAAATGTCATTTGTTGAACAACATGATGTTCTTGACACTTTTGAAGGACTGGCAAAACATCTTTTCCGCAGTATAAAAAATATTGACATAAATGATAAATTTCCGCGGATACCTTATGATGAAGCTATTAACTGCTATGGGACAGACAAACCCGACATACGGTTTGATATGAAGATCAGCGAGCTGACAGAGCTGGTGAAAGGCAGGGATTTCAGAGTTTTCGACAATGCAGATTACACCGGGGGTATCTGTGTTCGGGGATGTGCCGGTTACAGTCGTAAGCAGTTGGATGATCTGACAAACTATGTAACCAGGCCCCAGATCGGCGCGAAGGGTCTGGTATGGATCAAATACAATGAAGACGGATCCTTCAGATCGACTATCGATAAGTTTTATAAGTCTGATGACATGTCGGGCTGGGCCTCCCGGTTAGGTGCTGCCCCCGGTGACCTGATCCTTATTATAGCCGGTGAAAAAAACACTTCGGTAAATGCCCTGGGACAACTTCGCCTGGAAATGGGTAACCGACTGGGATTACGCGATAAAAACGAGTTTAAACCATTATACGTGATCGATTTTCCTTTGCTGGAATGGGACGAGGAAACACAACGCTACTATGCCATGCATCATCCTTTTACCTCACCAAAAAAAGAGGATATCCCATTGCTGGAATCAGATCCGGGAAGCGTAAGGGCAAATGCTTACGATATGGTTATTAACGGAGTGGAAATCGGAGGAGGTTCCATTCGTATTCATGATGAATCCCTTCAGAAAAAAATGTTCAAAACCCTGGGATTTACAGATGAAGAAGCCAATGCACAGTTCGGTTTCCTGATGCATGCTTTTCATTATGGTGCACCGCCTCACGGTGGTATTGCCTTTGGATTCGACCGCTGGGTATCCCTGTTTGCAGGTCTTGATTCAATTCGTGATGTAATAGCTTTTCCGAAAAACAATGCCGGCCGTGATGTAATGGTCAACTCACCATCCGCTGTTTCAGAAGAACAACTGAAAGAACTGTCACTGAAAATTTCATTTGAAAAATAGAATATCCTCTTTCATGAAAAAGATCAAACTGGGGGCCTAATCCTTATATTTATCCCATGCCAACAGTTATTGTCGGTACTCATGTTGACGATAAACCCACCTTTATTACCATATCATATCGCGGCATTGTGCATCATGTCCCTCCAATGGTTTCAATTACTTTAATAAATTCACATTATACAACTGAAGGTATAAAAGCTAATAAAGCCTTCAGTATCAATATCCCCAATACACGAATGTTGAAAATAACTGATTTTATCGGTATGAATTCAGGAAAATCATATGATAAATCGGGGCTCTTTGATATTTTTTACGGCAAGCTTAAAACCGCTCCGATGATAACGGAAACACCCCTGAACCTGGAATGTAAACTTATTAAAACAATAAATCTGGATGGCTCATCTGAAGTGTTTATAAGCGAGATTATCGAATCATACTCTGAAAAACCTTACCTGAAAAAAAGAAACCATACATTAAAAAGCTCGATCCCCTGATCTTTTCCATTAATACGAACACTTATTATAAAGTTGGAAAAAAAATCGGCCCTGCATGGAGATCCGGATTAAGATTCAAAAGGAAGAAATCATGATCAATCCAGCTTTAACACAGCCATAAAAGCTGATTGCGGCACTTCAACATTGCCTACCTGGCGCATGCGTTTCTTACCTTTCTTTTGTTTTTCCAGAAGCTTACGTTTACGGGTTATATCACCTCCGTAACATTTTGCTGTAACATCCTTACGTACGGCCTTAACTGTTTCGCGGGCAATGATCTTTGACCCTATTGCTGCCTGAATGGCAATATCAAACTGCTGGCGGGGGATAAGCTCTTTCAGTCTCACACATATTCTGCGCCCGAAAGAATAGGCATGATCCCTGTGGATAAGCGCCGAAAGTGCATCAACCATTTCGCCGTTTAACAAAATATCAAGCCGCACAAGTGATGCTGATTTGTATCCGGTGGTATAGTAATCAAAAGATGCATATCCTTTTGAAATACTCTTCAGTTTATCATAAAAATCGAACACGATCTCGGCAAGAGGCATATCAAAAGTGAGCTCAATACGATTGCTTGTAAGATAAAGCTGGTTTTTTAGTATGCCCCGTTTATCAATACATAATTTCATTATCGGTCCCACAAATTCCTCCTGACATATAATCTGTGCTTTGATATATGGTTCTTCGATATAATCAAGGTAGTTCGGGTCAGGCAAACCTGAAGGATTATGTACTTCTATTATCTCACCTTTGGTCGTATATACATTATAAGAAACATTGGGAACGGTAGTAACCACATCCATATTAAATTCCCTGTCAAGCCGTTCCTGAACAATTTCCATGTGCAGCATTCCAAGGAATCCGCAACGAAAACCAAATCCCAGGGCCGCGGATGATTCGGGAACGAAGGTGAGTGATGCGTCATTCAATTGTAATTTTTCAATTGATGCCCGTAACTCTTCATAATCGTCCGCATCAACAGGGTATATCCCTGCAAAAACCATAGGCTTCACTTCTTTAAAACCGGCAATGGCTTTCTCACATGGCCTTTCGACATGTGTTATGGTATCTCCTACTTTTACTTCTTTTGCCGATTTCACACCTGAAATAATATAACCTACATCACCTGCACTCAACTCATCGCGTGGCTCCATGGTAAATTTAAGAACACCTATCTCATCCGCCTCATATTCATGGCCGGTTGCAACAAATTTTACGCGATCACCTGTACGTATCCTGCCGTTCATAATTTTAAAGTACGCAAATATCCCCCGAAATGAATTAAATACCGAATCAAAGATCAGTGCCTGCAGAGGCGCTTCCGGATTACCTTCAGGCGGAGGAATGCGATGGATAATGGCATCGAGTATTTCATCAGTGCCTGCTCCTGTTTTTCCTGAAGCTTCAATGATATCCTCACGCTTACAACCAATCAGATCGATAATCTGATCTTTCACCTCATCAGGCATAGCACTTTGCATATCCATTTTATTCAATACCGGGATGATCTCCAGATTATGATCAATGGCCTGGTACAGGTTAGAAATGGTTTGCGCCTGTATTCCCTGGGTTGCATCTACAATCAACAATGCACCCTCACAGGCAGCTATTGAACGTGAAACCTCGTAAGAAAAATCAACATGACCCGGCGTGTCGATAAGATTGAAATAATAAGGAGATCCATTATGCAAATACTTCATTTGTATAGCATGGCTCTTGATCGTTATTCCCCTCTCCCGTTCAAGGTCCATATTGTCGAGTACCTGATCCTTAAAATCCCGGTCGGTCAGTGTAGCTGTTTTAAGCAATAATCTGTCGGCCAGGGTACTTTTACCGTGATCAATATGTGCTATAATACAAAAATTCCGAATATTTTCCATTCCTTGTAATTTGCGTGAACAAAGATATTTAAATCAAAAGAAAATTATACTTAATTTGACAACAGTATATTATATTTTCCATTATGGCCATAAAGCCGGCATCCGAAGTCTTAAGTTAAACAACCCTTTATCCTGCATTATATATAATACAAGTTATATAAGTTTATTGACAAACTCCATTTAGAGTCCGTCAATAAAGTTGTCAAAATGTTTAACGGTCATGTGTCTGTTCAGAAAGGTTCATTATTTTTTATAAATAATACAGGCTAAAATGTTATTACTGTTTATCTTTATCCGGTACCCGGAAGTAATAAACTAAAAATTTTCTCAATTATGATTTATTTTACCGACCATGAAATTGATAATTTTCTAAGCGAAGACCTGCCATTTGAAGATATAACCACTTCTTTCCTTAAACTGGAAAACAAACCTGTAAAAATACAATTCACTACCCATCATAACACAGTCGTTTGTTGTACTGAAGAAGTCCGCAGAATTTTCTCCAAGCTGACAATACAAACCACACTTTTCACGACCAGCGGTGAACATATTGAAAAATCAGTAAAATTCTTTGAAGCCGAGGGACTGGCAAAGAATATCCATGCCGCGTGGCGGGTGTGTGAAAATCTTATGGGCTTTGCCTCTGGCATAGCCACACGCACCAAATTACTCACTGATAAAGCCGCCTCCGTTAATCCCGGAGTAATGGTTTGTACTACAAGAAAAACCTTTCCCGGCACACGGAAAATTGCCGTAAAATCGGTGCTTGCAGGTAATGGTTCCGTTCACCGCCTGGGATTGTCCGATACCATCCTGATCTTTAAAAACCACATAAATCTTTTTGAAAATCCGAAAGATATGTTGCACCGGATATCTGTCAGCAAACCGGCAGCAGGTGACAAATGCATTACAGTAGAAACAGCAAGCAGTGAATTTGCCAAAACACTGATCAATTCAGGAATAAAGAATATACAACTCAACCGGTTTCCTCCTGCTGAGCTGAAGAAATTATCCAAGGTCCTTCGAAAAATCAATGCCGGCATTAACATCATTGCTGCAGGCGGTATCACTGACAAAAACATTGAAAAATATGCACAGAGCGGTGTGAATATCATCGTAACCTCCTGGCCCTATCAGGGGCCGCCGGCTGATTTTGGGGTTTCAATAACCCCATTGTAGCTATGATTGTTAATTTCTGATACCTATTATTCCCGCTCACTCATCTCTAAGCGATTCACCAGGATCCTTAACGGCCGATTTATATGATTGGAGGCCGGTGGTAATCAAGGAGACAATAAGAACAATCAGTGTCGCGATGATAAAATACAGGGGGTGAATGATCACCCGGTACGAGAAATCGGCAAGCCACCAACGGGCAACTATATATACAATGATCCAGGCAAATATTGTTGATCCGAGAACCAGCAATCCGGTTTCTTTTGATAATAAAAAAATGATCCTTGTAACAGAAGCTCCCATTGCTTTTCTTATACCTATCTCGTGAAGGCGCCGTGAAGATGTAAAAGCTAACAAACCAAGTAATCCCAGGCACGCTACAAAAACCGAAAGTATTGAAAAAAAAATAAATATCCGGCTTACACTGAGAAGATAATCATAATGTGATTGAAGGTCATCATCAAGATGAAAATGCACGAAAGGATAATCTCTTGTATAACTATTCCATGTACTTTCAATAAATGAAACCGCTTCTCCCACTTTCTCTGATCTCAGACTTACAGTTAAATAACCCTCCCAATTACCATGCATAAGCTGTATTACCAGTGGCTGCATTTTTGTTTCAAGCGTTTCAAAATGAAAATTCCTTGCTACTCCAATAATGGTAAATACTGAATTTTTTTCGCTTTTGGCATTATGATAAAGTAACTTTCTACCGATGACAGAATCTTCTCCAATCATTTGTACAGCAGCTTCATTCAATATGCAGGCAAACGAATCGGCAGGATGATCCTTTGAAAAAAACCGGCCATTAATGATCCCGATGTCAAATGTCTCTTTAAAATCGTAATTTACAAACAACTGATTGATCAAATAACTTTTGTTACCGGGTGAATTTTCGAGTTTATAGCTTGTACTTGTAAATATCCTTCCCGGTATGGTGTTTGAATTTGTTGTAGCCAGCACATCAGGATGAGACTTAATATCTTTTTTAAAATTATCCAGATTCTCATGCAGGGCATCAGGCCTACGTATAACCAGCATATGGTCTTTTCTGAACCCCAAATCCTTATCCTGAATAAACCGCCATTGGGCATATATAATAAAAGTCAGGATAATGCTTACCGTTGCCACCAAAAACTGAAAGAAGACCAGTATTACTCTCAGCTTAACATTTTTCCTGCCAGGCATTATCCAACCCTTCAGAACATCAACTGTTTTAAATGATGAGAGAAAAAACGCGGGATAACTTCCTGCCGCCAGACCGACAAATCCTGTTAACGCGATAATCAGAATCAATCCTGAACCGCTTTTTAAAAGTTGCAGATTAAGATTCAAACTAAGATAATTGTTCAGAAGGGGCAATAACAATTCTGCCAACAATAGTGTAATACCGAGAGCAATAAAGCTCATAATGAAATATTCAACAAGAAATTGCCTGATCAGTAATTTTTTTCCTGATCCTGCCAGCTTTCGAATTCCAATTTCCTTTGCCCTGGATGCTGCCCTTGCTGTGGATAAACTCATAAAATTTATACATGCTATGATAACACTGAGTATAGCAAGGACCAAAAAAATATACAGGTACCGGATATCAGAATTAGGTTCCAGTTCATATTGCAGATTGCTTTTTAAATGGATATCTGAAACCGGCTGTAATTCAAATGAATAGTAGTTATTGCCCGCCGAAGATCCACTGGTTTTAAAATCCATATACCTGCTCAGTTCGGGTTTAACATATTGGTCTACTACCGCGGCAAGGTCATTCTCAAGTTTCGATATATCAATGTTACTGTTAACCAGAATATAAGTATAATACATATGACTCGACCAAACATCATGAAGATATTTTTTCAGTGATGAAAGAGAAGCCAGCATATCAAAATGAAGGTGTGTATTATCCGGGATATTTTGTATAATCCCGGTAACTTTATAGTAAGTGCTGTCATCTTCTATCTTCAAATATTTCCCCAGGGGATCAATGTTTCCAAAATATTTTCTTGCTGTTTCTTCGGTAAGCACCACTTTGTTCGGGCCTTGCAAAGCAGTTTCAGGGTCACCCAGTAAAAACCTGTGTGTGAATATGTCGAAATAGCCTGAATCAGCAAAGAGCAACCTGTCTTCATTAAAACGGATATCCTCGCAGCTTACCAGCCAGGCACCATATTTCCCGACCCTGACCGATTTCTCAATGTCATGATATTCTGATACCAGTGTCCTTGCCAAAGGAGCAGCCGTCAATGCATGATTAAAACTTTGCCCGTTATTTAGTCCCTCAACAGTGACCCTGTATATTCGATCCTTATTAGCATGAAAATCCTCAAATCCCGACTCAAACAACAGGTAAAGAAGAATAAAAACGGCACTTGCCATACCTATGGCAAGTCCCAAGATATTCATAACCACATAGGCCTGCTGTTTTCTTATTACCCTCCATGATATTTTAAAAAAATCTTTTATCATTTCTTTGCCTGATCAGCCTGTAGAATTAACCTGTACCTCATATATCAATCAGAACATAATTAGTGTCTGTCCATAAAGTCCCATTTGTCGTGTTACGCTTGTCTGAATATTGCTCATTTATTACTAGTAAACTCCGCGTTTTCGGACCGCGCGAGCCTTGCAAATTGAACTTTCTGAACAGACACATGACCAATTAAACATTTTGCCAATTTGATAGACAGACATTAATTAATACCCAAGCTTCATGCCAATTATGCTAATCTCCTTATATATTGCTTATTGCATTACCTTCAGTTGTATTGTTACAGGTAATAATTATGTACGGTTATGATACACCAGGCGTTCGATACCGTATGATTCAGGATCTGACACCTATATAGTGTTTGTCAATAAACTCGTAGTGTTTGTTCAGAATGTTCGAGATCAAGGCGCGTAAACCGAACGAAGTGAGCTCTTTAACTCACTTTTTTAAGCGAGTTAAAGAACTTATTTAAAAGTGAGCTCTTTAACTCACTTTTTTAAGCGAGTTAAAGAACTTGTTTAAAAGTGAGCTCTTTAACTCACTTTTTTAAGCGAGTTAAAGAACTTATTTATAAGTGAGCTCTTGAACACCTTTAAAAATAATTAACGTTGTGAAAAAAATTTTAAACCGCGGTATACTAATGTATTCGAGGATTTAAAATTTTGGCAGCAACGCGGATATCGGACATTATGGACAGACACTATTTATCCGGGTTGTTGCCATTGGTAATGCTAATTATCAAAGTTAACCGGGAAAAATATTTGTCCAGATTTTCAAACTTATAGTTAATTTTTTCATTTGAAATTTTTGCCATTTCAATAAGTCCCAATCCCGCTCCTCCCTGGTTGCTGAAATGACCGTTAGTAATTGTTTTACGGTATAATTTTCGTAAATCATTAAATTCAAGCCTGTTTAACCGGTCAAGCCTGTCGGCAAAGGGCTTCATGTCTTCATTTTTAATAATATTTGAAGAAGATATAATTATTACCCCGTTTTGTTTCCTTATTATGGAAAAGGCGGGAAGGCTGACCTGTGGTAACGATACTTTGTCAATGCCGTTACTCACATAATATTTATAGATATTTTCAAGCGATTCTATAAGAATAACCAATACTTTTTTGTAGGTCACCAGACTGATATCAAAATCGGCAATTTTATTCTTGAGCAGGCCTATTAAATCCCCTATTGCCTCAAAATCAACAAATCCTTTATAGGAAAGTACTGTTTTATTATCTGCTGCACCTTTCATGTCTCAGGCAAGAATACGGATACAAAAATATTGAAAATGAAATAAATATAAAATATATTTTTAAACAATGGCAGTTTGACCACTATCAGATCCCGCGTTAATATATCCTTCATCTTCAGGTAATTCTTTCTTATGATATGCTTTTACAGCCAATCGGTCACACCTTTCATTCTCCTTAATCTGTGCATGCCCTTTCACCCATATGAATTTTACATTATGCTGACGGAATATTTCCAAAAAACGCCGCCAAAGATCTATATTTTTTTTGTTTTTAAACTTCTTCTTCTCCCAACCAAAAACCCAGCCTTTTTCCACGGCGTCGACAACATATTTTGAATCGGTATAAACATTGACATTACTGTTCTTTTTTTTCAGCATCTCCAAACCGGTGATCACAGCCATTAGTTCCATCCGGTTGTTAGTAGTAAACCGGTAACCCTGAGAAACCTCTTTACGATGCTTCCCGGAAATTAACACAATACCGTATCCGCCCGGACCGGGATTACCACTGGCGGCTCCATCGGTATACATGGTTATCTCAGGTGGCATTTGGCAATTTTATTCCTGTATTCGAAAGAAATAACTTGATAGCAATGGCCAATAGTATAATTCCAAACACCTTTTTTAATATAATAATCCCTGTGATACCAAGTAAACGCTCAAAAAAATGGGTTGCTTTCAATACAGCATATACAATGATGATGTTCATTACCAGGGCGATAAGTATCTCAAACATAAGGTATTGTGATTTCAGGGAAATCAATGTTGTCATTGATCCGGCACCTGCTATTAATGGAAATGCAACAGGCACGATCGAAGAAGCCCTGGATGATTCGTACTTGAAAAACTCAATACCCATCACCATTTCCATGCCGAGTAATAATAACACAAATGCCCCGGCAATTGCAAAAGATGAGATATCTACCCCGAACAAATTCAGGAAAGGCTCCCCTAAAAACAAAAAAAGCAACATAATTCCAAATGCAACCAGTGTTGCTTTTCCTGCCTGCAACTCACCCGTTTTTTTCTTTATGCTAATCAATAATGGAATGGATCCTGTAATATCAATTACAGCAAACAATACCATGAAAACAGTAAAGATATTTACAATATTTATGTTCATCCCTGGCAAATTAACTGACTTTATATAAACACATAGTGAAAAATTGATTTCCTGAACATACGATTAACAAATTTGTCGGCGTCACTCCTGAAGTATGTCATCAAATGATAATTTTATCATGTAATATTAGCTGATTTAACAGGATTATACAAATATGCTTATCAGAACTTAATATATAACTGATCACCATATAGTCTGAACGACCTTCGGTGATGTGTTGTCAGGCCAAACTCCCTGATAGCCTCCCTGTGATATTTTGTAGCATATCCCTTATTGGCGTTCCAGCGATATTCAGTGAAATCTTTATGAAGTTCGATCATATAATCATCACGATAAGTTTTCGCCAGCACAGAAGCCGCTGCTATTGACATATAACTGCCATCCCCGTTAACGATGCATGTATGGGGAATACTCCTGTAAGAATAAAACCGGTTGCCGTCAACTATTATATTTTGAGGGCACCTGTTAAGCTTATCGAGTGCTTTGTGCATGGCCATAATGGAAGCACGTAAAATATTTAACCTGTCAATCTCCTCATTACTCACCCATGCAACTGACCATGCAATTGCTTCTTTCTGAATTTCAGTCCGTAAGCTATATCGAACTTTTTCATTTATTAATTTTGAATCATTCATCATGGGATTTGAAAAATCTTCCGGTAATATCACAGCAGCGGCAAACACCGGGCCTGCCAGGCATCCCCTGCCAGCTTCATCACATCCGGCTTCCAGCGAACCTTTCTTATAACAGCTCTTTAACACAAATGAATTTAGTTTTGATATTTAAGATTTACATGATATTATTGATAACTTTTTACATTTGTAAAATAAACCAAATTGAAAGACTTTGAGAAGAAAATTCGTCACTAATCTTGCTTTACTACTTTTTCTGAACATTCTTGTCAAGCCTTTCTATGCATTTGGCATCGACCGAACCGTACAGAATGTTGTAGGGGCAGGGGAATATGGTTTATATTTTAGCCTATTCAGCTTTTCCATGATGCTCAACATATTACTTGATATGGGCATCGAAAATTTCAGCAGAAGGGAAATTGCCCGGCAGAGTGACCTGCTCAAAACGTATCTTTCAAATCTCATCCCGCTAAAATTGCTACTGGGCGTTTTATTTTTTATAACAGGTTGTGCTATCGGATTTATGCTGGGATGGAGATTCAATGAATTCCGGATACTGATCATATTATTGATCAATCAGTTTCTTGCAAGTTTTATTCTGTATATGCGGTCAAATCTGGGGGGACTTCACCTATTCAAAACTGATAGTGTTATTTCCGTACTTGACCGGCTGATAATGATCGTTGTCTGCAGTCTTTTATTATGGGGTAAGGTAACCAATCAGCCTTTTCGTATAGAATGGTTCATTTATTCCCAGACTTTTGCTTACCTGATAAGTGCAGTTGTTTCCTTTCTTCTTGTTATACAAAATACTCATACATTCAGCTTCCGGTTTGACCCCAGGTATTTTATACCCCTTCTTAAACGCAGCGCTCCTTACGCCCTGTTAACCTTATTAATGGCTTTGTATTTGAGAATGGATTCGGTATTGCTTGAACGCTTACTACCCAATGGTGAAGAACAGGCAGGTATTTATGCCCATAGTTTCAGGATTCTGGACATGTTCTCAAACTATGGATATCTTTTTGCAATACTGTTGCTTCCTATATTTTCCAAGATGATAAAAAACAAGGAATCCATTGAGGAATTAACACAATTTTCATTTTTGCTTATTATCATCCCCACATTAACATTTGCCATTTCATGTATCTTTTACAGGCAGCAGATCATTGCACTTCTTTACAAAGAACATATTGAAATGTCATCCAAAGTTTTTGGTATTTTAATACTAAGTTTGTTCGGCATGTGCAGCACTTATATTTTCGGCACCCTTCTTACTGCTAACGGAAACCTGAAACAACTAAACATAATGGCTGCTTTCGGAGTAATACTTAACCTTACCCTGAACATAATTTTGATCCCGAAATACAATGCTATGGGATCGGCAATTGCCAATCTCAGCACACAAATGTATGCAGCATTTGTTCAAATGTTTCTGGCTACGAAATATTTTCATTTCAGATTTAATTCTAAACTGATCATCAAACTGGTACTGTTTATTCTTCTCATTATTCTTATCAACCGGTTTTACGCCCTGCTAGATTTTTACTGGTTGTTTCGTTATTCCGCGGCCTTATTTACAGGAATAATCCTTTCAGTAATCATCCGGCTGTTTAATCTGAGATCATTTATCAGCATTATTCGTTTCAAAGACATTGAATAATTAGTGTCTGTCCATAAAGTCCCCTTTGCCGCGTTACGCTTGTCCGAAAATTGCTCATTTACGACTAGTAAACTCCGCGTTTTCGGACCGCGCGAGCCTTGCAAATGGAACTTTCTGAACAGACACATGTCCGGTTCAGCATTTTGCCCACTTTATAGTCAGACACTAATTAGAGCCTATCAATAAACTCATAGTGTTTGTACAGAATGTTCGAGATCAAGGCGCGTAAACATTTTAAACCGCAGAATACTAAGGTATTTGAGGATTTAAAATGTGAGCAGCAACGTAGATATCGGACATTATGGACAGACACTAATTATAAACACTCATCCATCTGAATGTTCAGCCATACTATCACATAAAAAAAAATTTATCGTATCAACACGGAACCATTTGCCGGTTTCCCCGTCTTAAGTATAAAATACCTGTATCAGGCACAATTTACCAACAGGATTTCTGTCTGGATTATTTCAACTTTCGATGCTTTACATATGCTTTAAACATCATGTATGAATAACACAGGCCAGGTGATTATTTAAAAGAAAAGAAAACATTATACCGGAAGGATTGAATAAAATGTTGAAAAATGATTTTAGAACAGAAAATGATTTTTTTTATTTTCGATCCGGAAAACAGGTAATAATGGGATATAATAAAAATAAAGACACTGATTTAAAGAGAAGGAATAAGCAGTCAATAATGTTTAATAACCATGAGATCAAGGCAATAAATAACTATTGCCGGCAGTTTAAAATTAAGAATAAATCAAAATTCATGCGTGAGGCAATCATAACAGAAGTGTTAAAACGATTTGATGAAAATTATCCGACTTTATTTGAAGATAAACAATTGAAATTATTTCAATAACATATATATACAAGCATAATAATAAACCTTTTAATCATACGTTCGTAGAACAACATGATTAATGTAAAAAAGTTAAATTATGGATAAATTGGAGTAACCGAAATAATATCAGGGCAAAACATAATAATTGTTTAGCGCAACAACGAATAGAAATCTGCTTATTAACTTCTTAACCTGATTACATAATCCGGCATACCATAACATGGTTTATCCGGCAGGAGGATTTTATTAGTCCTTTAAATAATTAATAAGCGATTTTTTACATTTTTTATATCATTAAAAATGAACTTTACCAGAATATCAAAAAAAGTCACAAATTACCTGGCAGCAAATAACAGTCCGGGATGGATCACCCTGGCTGTTGATTTGAGCATAAGCCTCATCTCCATCATACTGGCCTTTTCATTACGATTTAATTTTTCCATACCAAAAGAATATATTAATAACCTCTATTATATTGTTCCTTTGGTATTTTTTATCCGGGGATTCTTCTTTACCCTGTTCAGGATACACACGCATATTATCAGGTACACGGGATTTCTGGATATTAAAGGAATATTTTTAAGTGTAGCATCAGGATCAGGTATCTTTCTGCTGATAAATATTTTAGGGCATTATTACAACTCGCGGTTTTTAATACCCTTGTCTGTTATACTGATAGACTTTATCCTCACAATTTACTTAATGACCAATCTTCGGCTACTGGTAAAGTATTTGTTTCTCAGGATGACTTATTCCCAGGAAGGTACAAAACGTGTAATTATTTTCGGCACAAAAGAGCTTGCTGTCTTAACCAAAAATGCACTGGAACTTGATCCGAAAACCAGGTATAAAATAATTGGTTTTGTGGATAATGCAAAACTGATATCAAAAAAGAAACTCATAGGGTTGAACATATACGCAATACATGAACTGGCAAAGGTTTTTAAAAAACAAAATATATCGCATGTGATTTTTGCCAAACAGAATATCCACAAGGACGATAAAGACAGAATTGCAAAACAATGCATCATTAACAACATTAAAATGATGACCGTTCCGGATATTCATTCATGGATAAGTGGTGAATTCAAAGCCAGCCTGTTGCGTGATGTGAATATTGAGGATCTGCTGCAACGCGACCCTATCAACCTGGATAAAGATCACATCTCCGGATATTTGACGGGAAAGGTAATACTTATAACCGGTGCCGCAGGTTCGATCGGCAGTGAGATCGTTCGCCAGGTTGTCAATTACAAACCCAAAAACATTATTTTGGTTGACCAGGCTGAAAGCCCGCTATATAATATTGAACTGGAATTGATTGAAAAATACGGCTTTAAAGATTTTGAAGTGGGCTTATGTGATATACTAAACAAAGCCCGTCTTGATAAGATATTTGACATCGTCAAACCCGACATTGTATACCATGCTGCAGCATATAAGCATGTGCCAATGATGGAAAACAATCCCATAGAAGCCTTTCAAAACAATGTCATGGGAACACGTGTCCTGGCCGACCTGTCGGATAAACACCAGGTATCCAAATTCGTGATGGTAAGCACCGATAAGGCGGTAAACCCCACAGGTATCATGGGCGCTACCAAACGGATAGCCGAAATGTATATTCAATCACTTAATGATGTAAGTAAAACGAATTTTGTCACCACCCGTTTTGGCAATGTCCTGGGGTCAAACGGATCTGTCATACCACGATTCATGAAACAGATCAAGTCCGGTGGCCCTGTAACTATTACCCACCCCGAGATCACCCGGTTTTTCATGACCATACCCGAAGCCTGCCAGCTGGTTCTTGAAGCCAGTGTCATGGGACAGGGCGGCGAAGTTTATTTGTTTGATATGGGTAAGGCGATAAAGATACTTGACCTGGCTAAAAACATGATCAAACTATCGGGCAGGATCCTTGATAAAGAGATAAAGATCAAGTTCACCGGTTTACGGCCCGGCGAAAAGTTGTATGAAGAATTATTACTGGCAGCAGAAAACAATAAACCCACCCACCATCCCAAGATCATGATCGCCAGGGTTTCTAAACATGAGTATAATGAGATCAAACACCGGCTCGACAGTTTCACCGATCCTGTCAAAAGCCAGAATTACCTGACCGTTGTGAAATTTATGAAAGATATGGTCCCGACTTATAAAAGTAAGAACTCAGTATTCGAGAAACTGGACACTTCAACTGCTGTTTAAAATTATTATTGAAGATCCGGATATTATTCCGTAAATTTCCACACTAAGCAAGGCGGCTTTCCGGACCGCCAAATCAACTTTAACAAAACAATAAGCACAAATAAAGAAATGGAAAACAAAATCAACCAAAACCAGGAAATCGATTTGCTGGAACTGTTCTCCAGAATGGGCAAAGGCATAAAAAATGTTTTTCTCGGCTTATTCAGGGCTATCGTGTTTCTTATTATTTTTGGTGTAAAACATATCCACTACCTGCTGCTTTTTGCTATAGCCGGCGGTGCAATCGGATGGCTAATTTATTCAAACACTCCCCGTTTCTATTCTTCCAACCTTATTGCCCAACCCAACGGTATTTCCGCCACAGATATGATCCAATATATAAATGACCTTCATAAGCTGTGTGAAAGGAAAAATATAGCCGCGCTGGCTAATGACCTGCAAATGCAGGACACCACCGCAAAAAAAATAAAAGATATCCAGGCATTTTTCATAATTGATGCCAACAAGGATGGTATTGGAGACTATGTAGATTATAAAAACACCTACAATCCTAAAGACACCACCCAACAGCGCCTGGAAGACCGTATTCACGTATCAGTTGAAGTATTTGACAACACAGCGTTCGACAATGTAAGGAACGGCCTTTTCAGGTACATGCGTAAAAATCCGTACATTATTCAGCTGAATGAAATACGAAAAGATGAGCTAAAAGAGCTCATTGCACAAACCGATAAAGAGATCCTAAAGCTTGACAGCCTGCAGAATACTGAATATTTCTCCGGCAGGGCAAGAACCCCTGTTCGTGAAAGCCAGCTAATGTTCCTTGCCCAACAGGAACCCCAGATGTATTACAAAGACATAATGACACTCGTAAGGCAAAAACAACATTATAAAAAAGAACTGGAACTGGCCACTGACGCCTTTACCGTTATCAAAGATTTCACCAGCCTGGCGGTGGCTGAGAATCCCCGGAATAGATATATTATAATTTATGGGTTGATAACATTTATTGCAGGATATTTCTTTTTATTATTTTATATATACAGCAAACAAATTTTAGTGCTTATGAATCAGAACTGAGGTGATTTGGTGTTGAAACTATCCACCCAGCTGAAATAAAAACAGTCTTATTTTTGTGCTATACCTATAACAATGTATTTCCATCTATGGGGTAATATTATATTTAGCATTTTGTCAATTTTACCAAATACAAAACGCATTGATTCTGTTCTTCCAAAAGCTCCCAAAAAACCGGTAAAATAATATTCTTTCTCGCAATATTTCCTAAAAAGAAAGTCTAATTCATCATATTTTAAATAATTCCAACTGCTGCCCCATTTTGTAAAGGTTTTGCGAAAAAAATGATGCAATTTAGATGAGTATAAATTTTCAGCGAAAAGCAAATATCCTCCTGGTTTTAATGCATCATAAATTTCATCAATTGTTTGATACTTAAGGTGATCATTATTATTCCTGCTAATTCCCCCAAGGATGGATTTAAATACTATAATATCAAAGTGATTTTTATATTCTATATTTGTTGCATCGATTTCTTCATAATCAATATAACCCTTAACAGGATATTTGTTATGAAGAGGTTTGGCTGTTCTTTCAGGATACTGAATCTCTGAACAGATTACCTGATTGCCTTTCAGGGCGAGCCATAGTGACAACCCCCCTCTTCTTCCTCCTAATTCAAGACAATGCAACTTTTTCTTATCAAAATCAATATGTCTTTCCCAAAAGTCTATCGCTCTATACCAGTTGATTATGTCCCATTCAATGATGTCTTTTATCACTTTGTTCATAAATAATTAAAATAAATAGGATACTCCTTATTATAATCTGCTGGATAATAATAAAATTAATTCTGCATAACCATTAAAGAAAAAATCCGGCAGCTGAACAAGAGGATTTCTTTCTCTGGAAGTATTAGGTCCTACATATACAATAATTTCATTTTTTTTAAGAGGAAAAAGATCTGCCTGGTATTCATAAAGATTAGAAATAGAATCAGATTTCAAAAAAGACCACCATCCTAAAAAGAACGTTCCGGATAATTCAAAAGGCCCATATCCGTTATTTTCTCCTTGAGTGGGATAGTTCCAGCGATATATACCATTATGACCATTCATATAATTATTCAGCCGTATGCCCCAAAATGATGAATCAGGTGGAACATATACCCGCGAAAGAAAAGTACATGCCAGATCATTTATCAATTTGTCATAGTAGCGGTACTCATCACTTTTTATATCATAGGCATTTCTCATGCTCTTTAACCACATTGGAAATCTGTGACTATGGGAAGAATCCCATGTGATATTATTTACGGGTCGCTTATTCATTCCGGGTTTTTTCTCAAATTGCCCTGCATAAAAGAAATCCGGATGATCGGCCCAAACTCCTTGCTGAAAATACCAGTGACCTTTATTAAAACGAACCATTTCTGAATACACATCATATGATTTAAGAAGTATTTCATTCAAATAATCAGGCACAGCTTTTTTATTTTGATTTTTTAATAAATGAACAAGATCAGCCGCAATGGCAAATACAAAAAGATCCTCATCGAGAATAGCTTTATAGTAACTATATTTCACATTTTCAACACGCATTTTCCAATGAATTCTTTGCTTCATGTTCGGGAAAGGATTGCTATCCCACATCCATGCCGGGGCCTCCCAAATTTTTTTCAGCTCATTCTGCAAATAAACAATCAACACATCAAAATTATCTAAATAAGAGGCATTCTCTGAGGCAAGGACCAAATATCGTGATAACAGATACATATAATGTAATTTTCCCAATAAAGAACCTGATAAACTCTTATAATTTTCACTGAAACATCTGAAATGATCACGAAAATCAGCCTGAAAATCTTTATCTTCTGTAATAAATGCATAGTGAAGGGGGACCATGAGATAGTGTCCTGCATCGTATACATTCTTTCCATTCCAAAGAGTATCCTGTAAATATTGAGCAACTGTTTCTTCCCAGAGATTTTGAATCCGTAAGGAATCATAATTCACCTTTGCATTGACCGGAATAATATTCAACCCGGAAAGAAAAACGATAATATATATATAGAAATTCATATATGATTGTTCATTCAATTTATAGAAAGATAACCAAAATTATAGAAATACCTTCTCAATGGTTTTAAAAATAATAAATGTATCAAGGAAAAAATTTTGATTTTTTATATACTTTAATGACAGCATAATTTTTCTTGGCATGATCCTCTCAATATATATTTTTTCAGGATTCTCGCAGCCAGACAAAAATCTGTTCTCGTCTGAAAATATCAGTGAAGCAAAATCCGTTAAACCCGGCTTTACCGAAAGGATGATACTATATTCTTTCTTAAAAAGATTTACATACCTTTCAACTTCGGGCCGTGGTCCAACAAAACTCATTTGGCCTAAAAAAATATTAACCATCTGTGGCAACTCGTCAAGCTTATATTTTCGTAGAAAAAAACCCGCATCTGTAATCCTGAAGTCTCTCGAACCAACTGTAATCTCACCCAATTTGTGAGCATTTTGGTACATCGTCCGGAACTTTATCAAATGAAAGATCTTCCCGTTTAAGCCAACTCTTCTCTGAGTAAAAAAAATACCTCCCTTACTATCCAGTATGATATATATTGCTATAACAATAAACAACGGGAACAATAAAAGCATAGCAAATCCGGACCCAAAAAAATCGAGCAGCCGTTTAGTTACTTTATAAAATTTTTTCGACATTACTAATCAGACGATGGATAATATATTCAACCTTACTTAAATTGAGGAGTGAGTATACAGGTAACGATATTTCATGTGAATAATTATGGTAAGACACCGGAAAGTCATTCATATCATATCCGACTGATTTGTATGCATGCAATAGAGGAAGCGGTTGAAAATGAACATTAGTGGAAATCCCATCTTCCGCCATTAATTGAATCAAATCGTCACGCTGTTTTTCTCCGAATCCGGCTATCCTAAGAGGGTAAAGATGATAAGAAGACTCGGCTTGCAGGGTCTTAAACAAAGGAACTATCGCCCAGTCAGTGTCTTTCAAAATCTGATTATAGGAAGAAAAAATTTTCTTTCTTGCTGCCAGTTCAATGCTGTCATAGTGCTTTAATGCAACAAGCCCCAAAGATGCCTGAATATCAGTCATATTACCTTTATAGCCCGGTGCAATAACATCATATTTCCATGATGTGCTTTTACTTTTTTGAAAAGCATCTTTTGACTGACCGTGTAAAGACATGATATTCTGATAGTTATATATCAAATTATTATCAAATGGTTCCTCAAGATTAAGTGCAATTGCACCTCCTTCGCCTGTTGTCAGATTTTTTACTGCATGAAAAGAAAAAACGGAAATATCGCAAAGTGTACCACTCTTCTTGCTTTTGTATATTGCTCCCAGGGAGTGTGCAGCATCTGACAGTAATAATATACGACCAAGCTTTTCCTGGTTAATCGACCGGGGCTGAAAAACGGAGGATTTGGAATTTACGATTCTGTACAATTCGTCATAATTACACGGATACCCACCAAAATCAACTGGTATTATTGCTTTTGTTTTACTGGTAATTTTTTTTTCGACTTCATCCGGACTTATATTAAAAGATCGCTCTTCAATATCCGCTAAAACCGGCGTTGCCCCCAGATGCATTACAACATTTGCCGTAGCACAATAAGTGTATGCCGGTATGATGACCTCATCTCCCGGCTTTATATCATACCAGTTCAGAACCCGTTCCAATCCAAATGTTCCGGACCCCACGCAGAGTGTTCGTTGATTACCACAATAACTTGTAAGCTGATCTTCGAATTTTTTTGTTTTTGGCCCGGTTGTTATCCATCCGGATCGCAAAGTACTAATTACTTCAGCAATTGCATCCTCTGAGATATTCGGAGGAGAAAAAGGGATTTTCATTTTAGTCATCTTGTTCCTGAGTCATTAATACAGAATAAAACATTGCAAAGAAAGCAATTCCATGATATCTTAACAATACAGACTCAAAAAAGAAATGACAAAGTAATATAATCAATAAAGCATTCGCTTCTATAGAGCTGTATTTATGATGATTTACCGGAATAAGAAAAGGTAAAATAAAAAAACCTAGCAATATCATGAAACCAAATACTCCCGTTTCCAAAAAAGTTTGTAAAAACTGATTGTGAACATTTAACCTTTTTTTTAGCGCAGTGGTCATGATTTCTTTTTTATACTGTTCCGCAAGCATATTCTCTGCATCTCCAATACCAACACCAAATACCACATTCCTTCTTATTATCTCAAAGCTATCTTTCCATATCATTAAACGCAATACTGATCCGTCGTCGGTTATTTCTTTTTTATCAGCACGCAAAAAATTTATCGTGCGGTCCAGTATCATAAATCTTGGTAGAAATAATAATGAAACAAAAAAGGCAACAAGCATAACCAGAATAAGGAATGCAATTTTTTTGTTTTTTTTAAATACACTGATCACCAAAAATACCAATATTGCAACTAGAGACAGGAATGTCGCTCTTGATGAAACCTGAAAAAGCTGTACCAGAAAAAAAATAATGAACCCGATATTTATCCAGCGATGTTTAAACAACTTCTGTTGATCATATAAAAAGGGCAATGTCAGAAAAACCAGACAGGTAATGAGATACATTCCAAAATAAGATGCTGACATCAAAACAGAATAATCAGCATAGAAAAAATAATTCCCTCCCTGGGTTATTGAAGTCCAGAAAGTAGTTTGTGGTAATTCCAGTACCCTTGGATCAAAATAAAATGCTTCCCCGCATCGCTTAAAGCAATGGATAATTGCATAAAATAAACAAATAATACTTGCAATAAAATTGCCCAGAATAAAGCTTTTTTTGATGTAAAAATAAAAACGATCAACCGGCAATGACCCTATAAATAACAATGCAGGTATGAAGATAAGTGTTAGGTATCTTGTTTGAATATCAATTGCATTTTTATAATTTTCTGAATACAGAATACTGGTAAATGTTACGATAAAAAACAAACCAAATAATATGAGTATCCAACGATGGGATTTTCGAATGCGGATATCCTGCTTTTGTATGGCAGAAAAAATCCGGAAAAGCAGCGCAAATAGAAACAAATAAATGGAAACATGAAATGATACAGGTAATACCAGTATATAGGCAAGAGTCAGATAGCAAAACACTTCACCACTATTCCATGATTTCTCTTTTATATTATCGGTTAGTCTGAACCTCAATTTTTTTCCTCTTAATAATTAAAAAAATTATAATACCCCTAAGGTATCCTAAACCATAACTTATATGTATAATAAAAAAAATGTAGATTAAATAGAAGAAAACCCCCGGCTTTCCTGCAGATAAAGCAGATTTTAGACTAAAAAGGATATTCATTATTACATAAAGTATGAGGGGAAACAACATAACTATCCATTGCTTTGCACTGAAAATAAATATGGATATAATGAGTAGGAGTAAATAGATAATGAAGAATAGTGGAAACAATTGCCTTAAGGTTGATATTCTTCCTATCTTTTTATTTACAAGCGGCTTAAAAATTCCATATTGAAAGAACATTCTTGCTGTTTTTTTTATTGAACTTCTTACGATATATTTAATCTTAATATCCGGTATCAAATAAATAGTGCCTCCGTTCTTTAAAAGACGGGCATTAAATTCATCGTCCTGGTTTCTAACAAGGTCTTCACTAAAGTATCCGATCTTTGAAAAGATATTCTTTTTATAACAACCAAAAGTTACGGTATCTACTTTTCGGATTTTGCCACTACCAATCCTGAAATAGGCATTCCCCACACCAAAAGGAGATGCCAAAGCCAAAGCAATTGCAAGCGATTTATTTCTATTATCTGCAGGCAAATTGATCAGCATACCTCCGACATTATCTGCATCAAGTTCCAGTGAAGCACGAATAAGTCCGGAAATATAATTTTCAGGATACTCGGAATGCGCACCAATTATGAGTATATAATCACCAGTTGCTGTTTTAATACCGGTGTTGAGTGCGAAAGGTACAGTCTTTTGGGGATTTTTTATATAATAAATATATCCATAATTCTTTTCAAACTGTTTTATGACTTTTATTGTACCATCATTACTGCCTCCTTCTACCACTAAAATCTCAAGATTATCTTTGGGATAGTCATTATTAATCAGCGATTCAAGGCAGGATGAAATATACTGTATTTCATTATAAACAGGAATTATCGCGCTGACCTTTGGAATACTATTCATGAATAAAGTATTGTGTTATAAAGTTCGATTAATTTTGATTCCTGAGTTGACCATTTAAAATAGGTATTTCCCATATACCGGCAATTAGCACTCATTTTCTCCCATTCTTTTCGATTTTTGATCAAATAATTAATTGCATTATTAATCTCATCCTCATTTCCCGGATCAACAAAAATACCCATTTGGGGATAATCTATTAAGGCTTTCCATGTATCAAATGCCGAATAAATAACTGGTATAGCTGATTGCATATATTCAAAAAATTTAGTCAGCTCCTTCTTATTATAGTGTTCTGTGTCAGGAAAAATTGCCAGTCCGGCCAGCCAGTTATTTACATTGTAGTATTTCATAATAGTTTCAAAAGAAACGAATTCATTTAATCCTAAAATAAATAATCGATTACGATGATAAGGAACTGTTTCCATTAACTTATCATAAGTACTATGTGAAATATGCCCTATCATGTATAAATTCACCTTGAGATTGTAATTGAGAATATTAACATGATTAATAGCTCCTCTATCCAGAGTGATATTGCCGGTATATAATAAATTATTACTCGTAAGGATATCCGGCAATTCATTTTTATTTAATGAAAAAGTAACATTCCGGGGATAATTTAATATTTCAAGTGCTTTCTTTATACGATATGAATAATACTTTTCAGCAATGATTTTAATAAAAAAAAGGCAAAAAAATCTTTCATAATAATCAAATAATAATGCTGTAAATCGTGCAATGAAATTTGACAAATATTCTTTTTGCTTTATTGAGGCAACATAATCTTCATGAATATCATAAATTACTTTAGCTCCTGTTAATCTCAATAAAAATCCCCAAAAAATGAGCTCAGGATCATGAAAATGATAGATTTTTGCTCTTTGTCTGATCGCAACTATGAATACTTTAAATCCTGCTAATAGTATGCGCGCAAATCTGGAACTAAAAAAACCCACATCCAGTATCTTAACATTCTGAATGTGATCATTACCTTTACCATCAGCGACTACTAAGATAACTTTCTTAAATGCACGACTCAGACTCAAACACTCTTTATAAAAAATACGGTTATCATTTCGTGGATGTACACTAGTTAAATGACAAATCTTGATCATTGGTATTAAGAATTAATAAATTAATTCACTTTTGACCATAATTGTAAACTGTATCTTTCAAGCAAAAGAAAGACAAAATAACTAAAAACAAAAAGCCGTGTGTGAATAAATAGGTGCCAAACAAGGAAGTATTAAGGTAGTAAATATAAATAAATATAACCCCGAAAAACATCGGATTCATTTTCAAATCAGACAAAAATTTAAATAAAAATGAAATGATTACCGAATGAAAAACGACACCGGTCCATCCCAAGCTTAAAAAGCCATCAGGGATTATTCCAACATTAGCATTCATGTTTCCCTTTCCAATCACATGTTCACCAACAAATCTGGTAATCCCTTCAGGGAAATTGGATCCTCCAAAAATTTTTAAAAACGAATGACTATACAAGGTATAATTTTCATTAAAATAAGAATAGTAAAAATCCTCAAGATAAGGTGGAATAAAAAATAGCCTGCGAACAGGTAAATTGGTTAAATAACTGGTTCCAAATAAAAAGTACTCAAAAATACCAAAAAACACGAAAAAAAATATAATCATAAAAAAAAGCTTCAATTTGAACCTGAAGTTAGTCCCGTAATAAAAAATGATCGCACAAAAAATACCGATAAATATGCTTTTAACAGCACCACTGGCAAGAAACAATAATAATATACTAATGCAAACAATCACTATTATCAATAATTTTCTTTTGTATATGGCAATGATCAAAAGCATGGGTAATAAAACCCTCGCAAGGATGGCCACAGAATATCCGAAGAAGGGAGAGTAGTTTAACTCCCTGAATTTCAGTCTAATTTCATAAATGTTTTTAAACATTAAATTAGAGAAATCCATATATGGATAAAAATAAATTATATAAGGGATAGTAAGTGCAACTGATAACAATAATAAGATCCACAAATTTCTTGTATTGGATAATACCGGCAAAAATGGATACCCGATAAGTGGTGTTTTTATAAACTGAAATAACCAAAGAGTTAGTAAAAAAATTGCATAACCCAATAGGGGAAAAATATTACCTGAGGAAGAAAAATAGTAGATATTATTGGGAATAAAACATAACAAAAACAAAGTATGCCAAATAGAATGAAACAGGCCTTGAGCCATGAAGACACCAAGCATCAGAAATACCAGCAGCAAAAAAACCCCCGGTATAAATTTCCCTATACTAAAGTCTCTTTCAAAACCCATATAGCCATAAAGAGGGACAATTACCACAATATAACTTATAAGCAATAATAAAAAGAGTATCAACTCGGTAATAGCAATATTTATATTTGATCGTGAAAGCTTCAATTTGTAATGTGATTAATTTATTAAAATCGAATATATTGAAATAATTAACTCAAGTCCAGGTTATATTTTCAAAGTGAACAATACTGATGATCAACCTAAATCAGGTTACCTAATTTTAAATGATATCTCTTGGAATGATATAATAATATGAAAAAATAGGCAATATAACTCACAAACTCCACTAAAACGTATGCTATTAAATAATTTGTTAGATTCTCCATCTTTGTCAACAACACAACAAACAAAAATATAAAATGAGCAATTTGCCATATTGAGTTTATTTTAATTTTCTCCAATGCCAGCAACATGATACTAAACGGAGCAATAACAAAACGAACCATAGAGCCTACCACAATAATCTGGGCGATCTTTCCTGCTGAGACCCAGTTATCACCAAAAATATATCCGAACAAAAAAGGGGCAAAGGGCAGTATGATCAAAATTACGGCAAAAGCAACACAACATAATAACAAAAAAATAAAACGAAGATCTTTATAAAACCCAATGCCCTTATTCCTTGACTGAGTAACCCGCTGAAACACCAATTGAGACAAGGCAGTGGATATTAATGCGGAAGGTACTGTAAGTACCAATCGGGCAAGGTCAAACTGGCCCACCTGTGATGATTCAAAATACCTGTTTAAGAAAAAGAAAGGAAGATACAAACTAAATGTGGATAATAAATGAGGAATTAAATTATGCTTTGGAAAATGGACATATTTATATGCCACCTGTTTGACTTGTCCTCTTTTAATTAGCAGAGGATTTATTTTTAGCTTAATAAGAAATAGGAGGCCAGTTAAAAAAAAGGCAATATTACCAAGGACATCGCCTATTATCAGTCCTCCTGAAATCCCCATCCTTCCAAGGGAATACTGGGAGATTGCCTCTACTCCTCTTCGTGAAATCCGGGATATTGAAGTCTCCTTAAAAAATTCGCTTCTTAGCAGTAAAGAATTTATTATCTGATATGAAGCAAAAAAAAATGAGGAAAAAGGTAAAAAAAGAAAAAGTGGAACAAAATTTTTGGGAATATTCAGTAAATCAGGAATACGTTTATACATCAACAAAACCACCCAAAAAAACGAAAAGGACAGCATAAAGGCAATGACAAATGCAAGAACTGCAATTGCTTTCGCTTCCGAATCCTTTTTTGGTAATAATATCGCCTGTTCATATCTGAAAGAAGCTATTATGCTAATAATACCGAATATACTTGTATAAATTGCAAAAATCCCAAATACTTCAGGTGAAAATAACCGGCGTAACAAAGGCTGCAGAAGTAAAGGAATAATTTGTGCAATTACAGTCCCTGAAACAAGGTAAGAAAAGTCAAAAAAAAGCTTTTGATTATTTCCTAATAGTTTGAATTTTGCTTTTTGCAAAATCATTTATAAGGTAAAATATATTGTAAAATATTTATTTTGATAAAGGATAATAACCTGCCCCACCGGAGCACCATTACGAATAGCAAAGCATGCTCTATGTATCCTTTAGCTTCTGAAATTCTAAATCCGTTTCCTGCTAATATTTCCTCATAGCTTTACTTTCTTAAATTAAGAATAATTATCATTAATATATGCTTTCCTATACCACTCCACAAACCGCTTCACTCCCACCTCCACCGGTGTATACGGGCGGTAATCAAGGTCTTCTGTAAGATCGCTTACATCGGCCCAGGTGGCAGGTACGTCGCCGGCCTGCATGGGCAGGAACTCTTTTACGGCTTTTTTTCCAAGGTTTTTTTCAATTGCCTCAATAAAATCCATGAGGTTAACGGGACTGCTGTTGCCGATATTGTATACTTTATAAGGAGCTTTTGAAGTGGAAGGATCAGGATTTTTACCTGTCCATGCGGAATTACCTGACGGCGGATGATCGATAACCCGCGTTATTCCCTCAACAATATCATCGATATAAGTGAAATCCCGTTTCATATTGCCCTGGTTGAAGACCTGAATAGGCTTACCTTCCAGTATAGCTTTTGTGAAGATGAAGAGTGCCATATCCGGCCGGCCCCAGGGGCCGTAAACAGTAAAAAAACGCAATCCTGTGGTAGGCAATCCGTATAAATGACTATAGGTGTGGGCCATCAGCTCGTTAGACTTTTTACTCGCGGCATACAGGCTTATCGGATGATCTATATTATCGTGCGTGGAAAAAGGCATAGTCTCGTTAAGACCGTAAACACTCGAACTGCTTGCATAAGCCAGATGTTCAATACCGTTATGGCGGCAACCCTCCAGGATATTGGTAAAACCTACAATGTTGCTGTTTATATAGGCCATGGGGTTTTCAATACTATACCTTACACCGGCCTGTGCTGCCAGGTTACATACTTTATCAAAATTTTCCCGCCTGAAGATCCGATCGATCGCCTCTTTATCTTCCAGATTTACCCGGGTAAACGAATAGTTGTCATACTTGTCTGAATGAACTATATTTCCATACCCAGCCTTTTCCCTTTTAATGCCGGTTTCTTGCAAACGACTGTATTTCAAATTAATATCATAATAGCCATTTATGCTGTCAAGTCCGACAACAGTATCACCCCGCTCAATAAGCCTTTTGGCAAGGTGAAACCCAATAAACCCGGCTGTGCCGGTTACGAGTATTTTCATCTCTAATTCACTACTAAATCGTCATTAATAACAAAAAACCTCAACCGGTAAAATTAAGTTGAGGTCCGCAATATTCCCCGTGAATGGTTAAGCACTGACCATATCCTTATAACCGGCCGCGTCAAGCAGATCATCCAGATCTGATTTATCAGCAATTTTAATCTTTATCAACCAGCCTTCACCGAAAGGATCTTTATTTACAATGTCGGGTGTATCCTCCAGCTTTGAATTGATCTCAAGCACTTCACCCGATACCGGCATAAACAGGTCGGAAACAGTTTTTACCGCTTCAATAGTCCCAAAAACCTCACCTTTGTCAAGTTCCTCGCCCTCGGTCTCTATCTCAATAAAAACAATGTCGCCCAACTCATTCTGGGCATAATCGGTTACACCTATATAGCCTTCACTTCCTTCTACCCTGATCCATTCATGATCCCGGGTATATTTTACATTATCAGGAGCTTTCATGTTTATTAACTTTAATTTAAGATCTGTTAGTTTATGGACAAACTCTATTTATTATCTTTTTTTTATGCTCAATTTATGTACCGGCATTTTATCTCTTCAAATTTAGACTTTTTTACAATACAAATCTATAAGGATTAATTATTCATTGATGCTCATATTTAAAAAATTATGAACAGTTTATCTAACAGGATTTGAAACCAGGGTTTTTATGATACTTAATATTTACAGGGTGAACCTTACACTAAAGCCGATATTAGTATCAGCCGTGGGAAATGACCGGGATGTATGTGGTGTATTTACTGTCCGGTCAAAGAAAATTTGTACATTGAACCGTTCCGTAAGTACATAATCTGCCGTGAAATCGATCTTGAATATTCTCTGGCCTACAGTGGGTTCATTTGTAATATCAGAACGTAAGATGGTCATATTATCACGTATGGAAAAATCAAGACGCACGTTCAGGTCACTTTCAAAGGAACGGGTACCGCTACCGGTGGTAATGTTAATAGGTACTGCTTTAAAACGGTACCCTGTACCAATAACCACTTCATCATTCCGGGTCTCCATAATCTGGTTGTTCACCAGGCTAAGGGCGATCATCCTTGATTTCTTAAGTTCGAAACGGGTGATAAGACTATTCTTCCATGTCATGTCAACGCCAATCAGCGGACTTATCTGTTCATTGATAGAAACCGAATTGATGGTATACTCAGGAATAAAGTTGTTTTGCAAATCGCGGATGTACGTAAGGCCATCAACCAACTCTTCCTGAAAATCAAGATTTGTCGTGTATGATCCTATATTGTATGTTGACCGGTAAGAATGGGTTATATTAATAGATTGAAAATACTGCTGAAGAAAAGCGATTCTTGCAAGCCCGTCAAAATTAACACGCCAGTTCGGCAACATCAGCCAGGGGAAAGTTTTCATAGTTATATTTTCCGGATCCATATTTCCATAGGCAGCCATAAAGGCAGGTATCAGAACCTCCGAAGATGTTGGCCCGTAACCGTCATAATAACCCGGGATTACCATATGCTCAACTGAGGAATTATAATCAGATGTACCTTGTTCCACACGCCTGTTATGCAGACGGCGGGAGATAATTTTTCGATAATTCCTGAATCTCGTGTATGCCTCCGATTGATAATTATTATCACTGGATACTTTTTCAAAGACACTTCCGATAGAAATGAACGACATTGAAAAATTTCCGCCCTGAACCCAATTATCAAACATAAACCCTGCCGAATCCCTGTTGTAAAAATACGATTCGCTTATGCTCTCGCTATATTGTCTCTGCGCACTGAATTCTACCCGCAAACCTCTGAACGGTTCATAGGTGGTACGAACAGAAAGATCATCGGTGGAAGTAATTGTATACGGGCTATTGAACAGTGTGTCTCTTGTAAGCCAGTTGTTTCGGTATGCCCTGTATGGAAAGTCCTCATCCTGCAGTCCCAACAGGAAAGGCATTCCGGGAGCGCCGTCAAACCCTGATCTGCTCATACCGAAGAAATCCGTTTCAGGCAGGTAACCCTGAATAAAAGTACCGCCGTTTTGACGGTAGGATACAGAAATGTTTTTAAAACCCGTTAACAATCTGATAAAACTCTCGCCCAGGAAAACAAGGGGGTTTTCTCCTTTTTCTATCCGGCCTTCAACTTCCACGGTAATCCCGATATGATCCTGATCATCCTGTATCGTAATCTTGTTTTCATTTTCAATGTTCACTACCATATCTATCTCATTCCCGTCCTCATCAAACACTTTTACATCAATATCTTCCGTGCCAAGCCGGTGATATACATTTTTAGGCACATCCGCACGTACAAATGTCCTGCGGCTGTAATTCACCACCTTATACCGCCTTTCGGATTCCGGTTGCTGACGGCCGCCGGAGCGGTACTTATCCTGAATTCGTTTGATAAAGCCTGCCTTGTTGTACAGGTTGTTCATATTGAACTGGCCGTTCAACTGCAGGGAGTTGGAATTCTTTAAATTATTACCCAGATCTCTCGAGGGATCCGCGAGTACCGGCCCGTGCACCCATGACATGGTGGCATTATACCTGGTGGAGAGGTTCATCCAGTCAAATAAAGGAATCTTGTTTATAGGCAGGGTATATGTAAGGTTAAAGCTCTGGTTAAAATTAGTATTCCGCCCGCCGCTCAGAATATTCTGGCGTACCGAGTCCTTCCAGAAATCATTGTCTTGTTTGAACAGATCATATGCCCCTGCCGGTTCATCAATACGTGAAACATTATTTGCCGTATAATCAAATTTGAGCGACCGGGTAAAATCCCAGTTTAAGTTATATCCCCTGTCCCAGGTAAAATCTTTATTCACCGTTGAATCAATCTTTATCTCCCGGTCAAGAAAAACATTACGCATCTTCATCTCATTGTAGTTACGGTTAAGGGCAGTTCCAAAGGTGAAACGTGACGGATAGGGATTAAAATTGAAATCCCTGATGATCCTGAGAAAGGGCTTACTTAACAGCTTTGATTTTCTAAAAGGGGTAATGGTTTTGGGGCGGGTATTGAACACATAATTCAAATTGCCTCCATATTTTAATCTCCTGTTATAATCTGTATTGTAATTCCGTGAGAAGGTTTCACTGTAATTGACCCCCGCGGTAATATTGCCGGGTGATATCACCCTGAGTCCCTGCACTTCTTTGTTCCAACGCATATTGGTAAAATTAATGCTGGTCCGCTCGGTTCTGTCCTGTGAAATCCGCTTTATTTCGTTCCGCTCTTCCCGTGTCCCGGCATTGTTCAATGCTTCACGCAGGGGAACGTCGGGGTCACCCGGATAATATTCAGGATTGATAATGGTTTTCGAAAGTCCGACATACAGGGGGATCGATACAGATGCTTTTTCGGAAAAAAATTTACCCAGCTCAAGGTTGGATGCAATATCATACTGGATTGCTTCCTCCCGTGACCGTTCCTCCACAGTTTGTTCAATACCACCAAACCCCGGTGTGCTGGTAGCTCCGGCAATGGACACTGAACCAAAATCTGCAAGCTTTGCCTGCAAACGCGCATTGGCCGCCCATCCTCCCCGGTTATTGAAATCAGTCAGGCGAAGCTCATTAAACCACACTTCCGCTGATTTTGGCTGACCGTCGTTCATAGCAATATTATTTGCATCTCCGGGATTACGTATCCCTAACATTATAGTGCGTATATTACTTAGGTTGGGATTCCCCTTTACCTTTATCATCTTGTTTTCATGATCAGGATCCATGCGTCTGAATACCTGGGCCACAGAAACAGCAAAAGGATCTTCCCGGCTCAGTCTGTTACGTTCCTTCTTAACTTCCACCAGCTTTTCCAGGTTCAGTTCTATAATATTCCCATCAGGCCATACAAGCTTTCTGTCCGCTTCACTGTCTTTATTATACATGCCTGCTTCAGTAACTTTGAGGGATACTTCATATTCATAATAATTATCCATATAATCCGAACCGATCCTGATAAAAGCAGTCAGTTCATCATCCTGCAGCATTTCTCCAGGTATAGCCTCAGCATGAACAAACATCCTCAGGTTTTTATACTGACGCAGATCAAGGTCTACATTTTTAAATACCGCACGTGCATCATTATCTCTCAAATCCAAAACTTTCAAAAGGAGTGATTGCTCATTCAAATGTCTTAACTGGGGCTGATTAGGATCGATAACCCTGTCGATCCCGGGAGGCAATACATAATTAACAGGCGTTTTCCCCGAATTTTCCTCAATATTCACCGCGGAAACATCAAACGATCCACCCGTTTCCTGGCTGGTCAGTGAAGGCCCGCCATCATTGAACGGAAGCTGGTACTTTCGCCACTCTCCACGCACCAGCTCAAGTGTGCCAAAACGCATAATTACAGATTCCTGAAATCCTGTAAGCAGCATTCTCATAAAACGGATGGATTTGAAATCTTCAATGGGACCAACTCTCGTTTCATAATCAAATATGGGTACCCTGAACTGATACCAGGTTACTTCAGATTTTTCATTATTTTTAAACGTTGCGTTATATGTTCTCGAATCTGTAATAAAATTACACCCCACTTCAAGGTCTTCGGGTCTGATGCTTATTCTGTACTGATAATATGTCTCGGTTTCGTTCAGAGTATTGTCGCGGTTTATATCTTCCACGTCAGGACTGGTTTTGCTGGCAGCCGCGAATTTGCCGCCCGACTGCTCCGATGTGGGTGAATTGCCTTCATGGTTATTATAGTTCTTATACCTCTCAAGTATACCTAATTGCTGGCCATCCAGATCATCTCCCAGATAATATGTAAAATTATCATTCGAAGGGTCTTCACTCGCCTTTAAATAAACTTCCTCCCCTGTATAAGCACGTACACTGTCCAGGTACCATGAAAAGAATTCCTGCTCATCATCATCCCGCAAACCATCAAGTCCCACATCCTGGTATTCACGCGTAGCAGGATCATTATCAAATGCCGTGACATATGATTGTTGTTGGGGCACCCGCCCCCAGGCTGTCTCATCCACCAATGTTCCCGTATCGGATACCGGCAGTCCGTTCTCAAACATCTTACGTGAATCCCGTAAAATATCCTCAGATATTTCACCAAGGTGGAAATACAGTTCACCTCCCGGATTAAGTGAATCTTCAACAAAAGGATCCATCATCCAGAATTCTATGAACTCAACATTGGAAGTTTCAAAGTCAGATGTCTGTATCTCACGCATCATACCACCCCAACGTGATTCAGGATTACGAAGCTTACCATCGGGAGTTATTCCTTCAGAAATTCCCGGCAGGCCGGCAACATCATAATTATAAGGCCCCTTTTCATCCGGATAATACGCGACATTGAGCACGGAAACACGGGTTTCAAGCGAAGAATACTCACTTTCCTTGTAAGGAAAGAGCTCCTCCTCCCTGATCTCTCTCACATAATGACTGCTCTGATCATCCTCCGTAATATGCTTTGGCGTCAGAGATTGATTCCTGGTGAGCACAGGGTCGATAACATACCAGGCCAGTTTGGCCCTGTTAACACCATAAGCAATATTATTACTGAGTTCCGCCTCCGGAAATTGCGGAAGTCCCTGCGGCGCACTTGACAACACCCATGCAGGCAGGCTTTTCATCTCAATCTTGGTTTGGGAGCCCTCAAAATCATCAATATATGCCACTCCGCTGCGTCCTATGGCTTTCGACTGGCCGGGGATCAAATGTGCAAATTCTGCATCCAGCGCAATGCTTGATGTTTCTTTCGTTTCCAAAAACGGCAATTTATCAACAAGGGTGGTCAGGAACTGTGAACGGGTACGATAGCTGGTGTTTAATCCCCAGATAGTATTTGAAATAGGTTCCTCCCCCATGTTCACTTTCTTTGTCAAAGGCCGCTCGGTAAGATTCAGCAAGGTGGCCCCTATATTGAAATCCTCCGAAAAGCGGTAATCAAGATGTGTACCAACAAGTGTTTTTGTTTGTATGTTAAATAACGACTGGCTTTCCAGGGATATGTTAAGGGGAGTGCCTGATTCCATTAATCCCTGGTTTAGTACGCGTACCCGGCCAAGAGTGTAATCAACCGTATAATCGACATTCTCAACAAGCTGGATACCCCCTGCAGTTACCTTCACCGATCCTTCCGGTATATTCATTGCATTCAACTGTATCTCCGAACTGGATGATGACTGGTATTGTCCTGAAAGCAAGAATTTGTTTTTTTCGGCAATCTGTTGGGCTTTAGTCTGAGTTGAATCATACAGCTCCTCGAAAACATATTTGTCAGCAACGCGGTTGCGTTCGGGATGATCGAGATATTGCTCTCCGCCAATGATCTTCAACCGCAGATCATGGCCAAAAGGTTCCCGTAAAGGAAAAATTATCTTACCCGACTGGGAATAGACAGTCACCCCCTCGATAAAATCAAACACCCCGTCAGGATTCGGCTCATTGCGTGAATCGAGGCTGTCAAGTCTTAACACTTTGAGTAAAATTTTCTCATTGATAGCCCCTTCGGTGATATAGTTAACCGGTACACCGGTCTCATCATTCCGGTACAACACATCAAGCCTGAAATCCTGCCTGCTGACCTGGTAAGCGCCAATCGAATATATATTTTTCATCATCAGTTCCCAGGTGGGGTAACGCGGTACAAGACTCGTTCCTTTCAACATTTTAACAATGAGGGTATTATCACCACTAAAACCATCAGTCGAAAGCTCACCCACCTTATAGGTTTTTCCCTGGTAGGTATACACAAATGCCACGGCAAGCACCTCATCATTACGTAAAGAATTATTCAGTGAAATATAACCCAGCTCACGGTTTACTGCATATTCTCTTTCCGTTAATTTCCTTGCATTCTCTATTCTTTCATAATCACGTCCGGTGTTAAAACTATATGAATCGGATAATTGCTTCAGGGCACCGGAGACAGTTTTAATATTACGAATACCCGGCAGGCCGGATATTTGATCGTACAAAGCATTGGCATTATTATTAGCAGCCGTCATACTTCGTGGCTGGATGAAATCCTGATCCCCGTAGAAATTTGGTTCACCATCAGGATTGAAGCTTTCAGCCAGGTCCATAAGCGCCACTATATTACGGGCATTATCAAAGTCACTGGTTTTATTTGTAACCCAAACTTCTATTTGTTCTATCCTTACACCAGATTCAATATATGGAAGACTGCTCAACCACTGATTATAATGATCTTTAAAGAAATGTGACAGGAAAAAATGGCGGTTGGCATCATATTCATCGACGCTTACCTCAAACTCGCTTAACTGGGCCCCCCCCTGCACCTGAATGGAAGAAGATTCACCCTTCTGATGGCTGAACACATTGGTCACCGATAATTTACCGAACTGGAGCTCGGTTTTTAGACCGAACAGACTTTGGCTTCCTCTTATAAGTGATCCCGGCAGGGGAAAAGTAACATTACCAGCCTCGATCTTTTTAATGATCTCATCTTCCTTGCCGGCATACTCTATCTTTGTCTTATTTTCGAAATCAAAAGTTGCTTCGGTGTTATAGTTCAATCCCAATTCCATCTTATCACCAATGCTACCGGTAACATTCATTTGTATTTTCTCTTTGAATGTAAAAGAACCATTTCGTCGGTTGCGCACTGAAAGACTCGGATTATCAATGGTTGATATGTTATAGCCAAAGATCAGCTCGGCAGATCCCTGCGGGGTAATGTTTATTGCATCAGTGCCAAAAACCTTATCGAGGGTTTCACTACCCAGCCTGAGGCTTTGCATAAATGACGGCCCTGCACCGCCGGAGCTCTCCCTGGATTTTTCCCTCCAGTAGTTATTAACTGACTGTTCTCTATCATATTCGAGGTATTCATCAAAAGACATGGAAGCTGGCGGACTGAAATTAAGTTCACCCACCTTCTGTGAAAACTCATAGCGGCGGGTTTCAGGATTATATATGATATCAGATTGAATGTTCGACGGCTTTCCGAGGTATAGGGGGGAAGTAGCCGGTGATACTGAATAAGGCATATTATCATCATCCGGCAAAGGGAATATTAAGCGGGTAGTATCATTTCTTTCTGTGCCGCCAGGTTGTGTGGGAAATTGATTAAGCCCTGATATTGTTCCATAAACATGATGTGTTATACCGGCAATGAAATAACAACCTAGTATAAACGAGATAAAAAAAATGAAATATTTAGTTCCCCCTTTCAAGAAATGTACCCGAAATAATTAACAGTTATAAAATCTTCAATGCTTTTTTTACCAGCTCTTCAACCGAACCGGTTTTTTCTTCGATCATTAATTTTGAAACTACCTTATCAACCGAAACCTTGTTAAAGCCAAGTTGTATCAATGCAAATAACGCTTCATCTTTAATTGTATTGTCCGTAACAGTCAAAATTTCATCCTCAATCTGCCGTGAACCCAATTTATCTTTCAGATCGACGATAACCCTTTGAGCCGATTTTGCCCCTATACCCTTGACACTTTTTAAAACGTCAACCTTCCCTTCCATTATGGCTTTACGAATCTCAACCGGGTTCAATGATGATAACATCATTCTTGCCGTATTTGCACCAATACCCGAAACTGATATCAATGCACGAAAGATCTCCCGTTCAGACCTGTCGGCAAAACCAAAAAGAATATGCGCGTCTTCCCGAATGACCTGATGAAGATACAAGCGGACCTCACCGGCCTCCCTTATCGCGCTGTATGTGGTTAATGATATATTGATGAAATATCCGATACCCTTATTCTCGACCACCGCGAATGTCGGTGATAATTCTATTACTTCTCCCTTAATAAACTCAAACATAATGTCTTTTTTTAAATACTGCTACGGTAAACTTACACTGTTTTTAATAAAAATATTGAGTTTATTATCATTGAATATCAGACACATCATGGGATTTTAAAGGGTTAGCAGATATATCATCATGAGAAAACCTGTTCTTATAGATATCACATGCCAGGTATATTGCCTTTCGAAATGAGTCGGGGCTTGCTTCGTTTTTTCCTGCCAGGTCAAAAGCCGTCCCGTGAGCCGGTGAAGTACGTATAACCGGCAATCCGGCAGTAAAATTAACTCCCCCTTCGGTCATCAGTGCTTTAAAAGGAGTCAAACCCTGATCGTGGTACATTGCCAAAATAGCATCAAATTTCCTGAAGTTTGAAGAACCAAAAAATCCGTCGGCCGGGTAGGGCCCTAGAGACATTATACCTTCTTCCTTCGCGGCTTCAATTGCAGGAATGATCTCCTTGATTTCTTCTTCGCCGATTAGCCCGTTATCACTGGCATGCGGGTTTAGTCCCAAAACAGCAATACGTGCTTTACGAATGCCGAAATCGTATAATAAGGACTGGTTCAGAATTCTGAGTTTGTTCAGAATAATATCCCGGGTTATGTATTCAGATACTTTGGAAAGCGGGACATGACCTGTAACCACACCAATCCTGAACATGTCCTGGACCATTAACATCAAAGCACCGCTGGATTTAAACCTGGATTCGAAAAACTCGGTATGGCCGGCATAGGGGAACTTATCCGATTGTATGTTGTATTTATTTATTGGTGCCGTGACCACGGCATCCAGTTTTTTTTGAGCCAGATCATCGGCAGCCTGTTCAAGAGCCATATGGGCAGCTTCACCAGCTGCCATGGTGGATTTGCCGAGCTCTACACGAATATTGTCATCCACACAATTTATAATATTTGCCCTTTTCGGATTTGCTTCCTCTGCCGCTTTGATATTATTAAAACTGAAATTATCGATATTAAGGGCTTTCCTGTGATATGCCGCAACTTTAGGGGAGCCGTATACTATGGGAGTGCAAAAATTGAATATTCTGGTATCCAGTAATGACTTAATTATTATTTCGTAACTTATCCCGTTAATATCCCCATGTGTTATGCCTATTGTTATCTTTTCTTTTCTCACGGTACCTGATTTATTTTATATGTTAACATCCAAATACTTATATAACTAAGGAATTATAATTAGTGTTTGTTCATAATGTCCTATATCTGCGTTGCTGCTCACATTTTAAATCCTCAAATACTTTAGTATACCGCGGTTTAAAATGCTCACGCGCCTTGATCTCGAACATTCTGAACAAACACTAAGAGTTTATTGACAGACTCTAATTAGTGTCTGTCTATAAAGTTGGTGAAATATTTAACTTATCATGTGTCTGTTCAGAAAGATCCATTTGCAAGGCTCGCGCGGTCCGAAAACGCGGGGTTTACTAGTCGTAAATGAGCAATTTTCGGACAAGCGTAACGCGGCAAATGGGACTTTATGGACAGACTCTAATTATACAAATCCGTAAAATTAATAATAATATAACAACTGACAGCTATGTTTTAAAAGGTAATCGGTTTTCGGTAATCAATAGGGATCCGATATGATTATGGAATCCCTGTCAGAAAAAATTGTATTGGCTTATTCCGGTATTTCCAATGAATATACAACAGCTTCAATTTGCCGCAGAAGGATCATCTTTGATTTGCCCGGAGCAAAAATGTAACCTTCAAGGGTTATTACGCGGTTTCTTTTATCGTCAACAGTGCTTATACTGACAAACGGGCCACCCATAGCAAGGCCTTCTTCAACCCTCCATAAACCACGAAGCTCCGCGGCATATTTGCCTTCTTTCATGCTCACAGCTGTATGTTCAGGTAATATAAGACGTTCAGTAGTCATGTATGATCCTTCTACCTCGGCGGGAACATATTTTTTCAAAAATTCATCGCGTTTCTCCAGGAGGTAATCCCGTGTGAAAGTATTTTTTTCAGTATAAGGATAATGATAAATAAAAAAGCCCAGTAACTCATCACCCCTGTCCTGTGCAAGCCAGATAAAGTCGGAAGTATCTTTGTATACACTATAACCATTGGGAACAATAAGTGATACCTTATGCTTATCCTGTATCTGCAATTTCAAACCTTTCTGCTGGTTCTTCCTGTAGGAATCCATCAATCGCTTTCTTTCCGTATCCTCAAGAATGTTCACAACCCGCTCACCCTTTTCTTCAAGCAGCCGAAGAAAGGAGGAATCATCCGGGGCAACGAGGTTTAGTACAAGTTGGGGGTTTGCCCATACATCTTTCTGTACAATGATCCTTGCCTTCTTATTAGATGGAGAAATTTTTGTGATCAGAATATTCCTGTGAGGATAGAACACTTTATCAAATGCAGATGTTGGCACATGTGTAATTTTAAACTTCGGTTCATCCTGGGGCAATCCCGTCTGAGCCTGCATGAGTAATTCCTTATATTCAGCGCCGATCCTGCCATCCCAGTCGGCCCTGTCAACAACAACCAGCACTTCATTAGGTTTACCCGTAACCGATGGCAGCAGGCCTGTCTGCCTTGTCTGACATGAGAATAATACTAACAAGGATAAAAGAGCCGGGAACAGGTAAAAATGATGTTTTCTCATTTGATTGTTTTTTTTTCTGCCGGTATATTATTTATCTAAAGCTTCTTTCCCCTTTTCCTTATTTTCCTTGTTCTCTTCTTTTTCCTGATCATCATCCTTAGTGGCCTTCTTGAATTCTTTCATGCCCTGTCCCAATCCTTTCATCAATTCGGGGATTTTCTTCCCTCCAAACAACAATAAGGCCAGTGCTATGATTATAACCACCTGCCAGGGACCGATCATACCTAATATTATTGTCAGGCTCATAAATTCACATTTTTGTTTAATAACAAAGTTAACAATAATTTTAATGGTTTTACATAAATCCCTGTAACCATCTTACCAGATCATTGATATTGGCATAGGCCAGTATTAAGACAAGTATTACCAGTCCGGTAATCTGTGCATATTCAAGAAATTTTTCTCCCGGCTTACGTCCGGTGACCATCTCATACATCAAAAACATCACATGTCCGCCATCAAGTGCCGGGATGGGCAAAATATTCATGAAAGCAAGGATTAGCGACAACAATGCCGTTATCTCCCAAAAAACCTGCCACTCCCATGAAGGAGGGAATAATCCCCCGATAGTACCGAACCCCCCCAGACCTTTATATGCTCCTGTTTTAAAATCAAAGATCAGCTTGAACTGACGGATATACGATCCGAGCTTCTTTTTTGCTTTTGAAAGCCCGGCAGGAACGGACTGAAGGAATGTATATTTCTGGGTTTCCAGCTCATAAAACCCCAGTTTATCTAATTCCAATAAATTTGGTATAACCGAATAGATACCCAACATACCATTTTCATCCAGTTGTGCTTCGATCGTATGCTTTTCCCCTTCACGCATCACACCAAGTATAATTTGCTGACCCCTCAGGGTGTCTGCAATCCTTTCATATTCATCACGATACCTGAATGATTGTCCGTTAATGCTGATTATACGGTCTTCGGATTGCAGGCCTGCATTAGCATTATGGCTGGTATCGGGCACTTCGAGAACAATGAAAGGTACACGTGGATAGATCAAAAAGGACTTGGGGTTATCCAGATATTTTGAAATAAAATCTTCCGGTATTTCGATCTGTTTCTTTTCTCCCTCACGCTCAACAATAACATGACCGCCATAAATCAGCTCTTCAAGAATATCGGAATATTTTTGGGGTTCAACCCCGTTTATAGCCAGTATCTTATCACCATCTTTCAGACCGATATCATAGGCAAGTGAATCATAACACCATATGCCATCGGTCATGTTCTCATTGGGCAGGTACTTCTCACCCCATGAATAAAGAACAAATGAATAGATAACAATACCAAGAATAAGATTGACCGTAACACCCCCAAGCATGATAAACAGCCTCTGCCATGCCGGTTTCGAACGAAACTCGTATGGCTGGGGAGGCTTCTTCATTTGCTCCCTGTCCATTGATTCGTCTATCATCCCTGATATTTTCACATACCCTCCCAGGGGAAGCCATCCAAGGCCGTATTCAGTATCCCCTTTCTTATATTTGAACAGTGAAAACCAGGGGTCGAAGAACAAATAGAACTTCTCAACCCGCGTCTTGAATAGCCTGGCAAACAGAAAGTGGCCCGACTCATGTAATATGATAAGAATAGAAAGACTTAATAATAATTGTCCGATTTTAATGATCGTTTCCATGTATATGGTATCCTGTTAAACTTAAAAAAGTGAGTGCAAAAATAAGACGATTTTTTGGAAAACCGGTCATTTTTTCAATTAAGGGCATATTCTACCATCATTCTTATCTTAAAAGTCCCGATGAGAACTCACGGGCTTCCGTATTAGTGTTAATGTAGTCCTCTAAGGTCGGCGCTGCAATAAATTCTATTTTGTCTGCTGCTTTCTGAATGATCTCCGAAATATCCGTCAGTTTTATTTTTTCTTTTAAGAATGCATCAACAGCTATTTCATTTGCTGCATTGATGACACATGCAACATTGCCTCCTTTACGCATGGCCAGCAAAGCAAGATCGAGGCAACGAAAAACATCTCTGTCAGGAAGTTCAAAAGTAAGCTTCGGATAATTCATAAAACTAAAACGCTCCAAATCCGATTGTAAACGCATAGGATAACCTAGAGCATATTGAATGGGCAGTCGCATATCGGGAAGGCCCATCTGGGCCTTCATTGAACCATCAATAAACTGCACTATGGAATGAATTATTGATTGCGGATGAACGATCACCTCGATTTGTCCGGGGTCAAGGTTAAAAAGCCATTTCGCTTCAATGGTTTCCAGTCCTTTGTTCATTAGTGTTGCCGAATCGATAGTCACCTTACTGCCCATAAACCAGTTTGGATGCTTCAGGGCTTCCTTTGCAGTTACTGTTTTCAATTCATCATATGATTTACCTCTGAAAGGCCCCCCTGATGCAGTAAGATAGACCTTTTCAATATCCTCCGGCTGCTCGCCTGTCAGGCACTGAAAAATAGCAGAATGCTCCGAATCAACCGGAAAAATTCCGGATCCGGATTCCCTCGCTGCCCGTGTTATCAAATCACCGGCAACCACCAGCGTTTCTTTATTAGCCAGGGCAATATCCATTCCTTTTTTAACAGCTGTATATGTTGGAGGCAATCCGGAAAAACCGACCATGGCTGTAAGTACTGTATCGATACGCCCCCGGTCAATAATGGCAGAAACAGCTTTCTCACCGGCATGCACACGTGTTGATAGCGAAGACAAAGCATCTGCCAGTTCTTTGTATTTACTTTCATCAGCAATAACCACATCTTCGGGAATCCACTTCATAGCCTGTTCAGCGAGCAAATCAGCATTGGTTCCTGCCGTGAGGAGAGATACCTTAAAACGTCCCGAATGCTTTTCGATCACCTGCAATGCCTGGGTGCCAATTGATCCCGTGGAACCAAGTATTGCCAATTTCTTTACCTGCACAATATTATTTTTATTATTCAAATGAAATATAATCTTCGGGGTTCAACGGTGTACCGTTGTACCACAGCTCAAAATGCAGATGAGGACCTGTGGTAAGCTCACCGGAGTTGCCCATAATAGCAATGGGTTCTCCAACCTTGACATAAGCCCCTACCCTTTTAAGCAATTCGGCATTATGCTTATATATTGTAAGCAAATTATTATCATGCTGTATCTCAATAATGTAACCGGTTTCAAGAGTCCATGTTGCTAAGATGACCGATCCTCCAAGCGTTGCTTTAACCACTTCATTCGGTGGTGCAACAACATCAATCCCATAATGGTTGACTTTAGTATTGAATGAATTAGTGATCATTCCCTTCAAAGGAGGGAAAAAATGTTTTTTCGAGATAGCATTTATTTCCTGGGAATTATCTATATCGCTTAACGAAAACTGGTCATCCTGTGCCATTAACTGACGAAGGATAGAATCCTCATCTGAACGGGTAATAGTAATATTATCATAATTCCGGACCGTATCACTCTGATCGCTGTAATTATCAGGTTCCTGGCCTGATATGATTCTTTTTATATTCTCAAAATAAAGGTCCCTGCGTGAGATCTCTTTCTCCAGCGTATCCAGCTTTTGAATATTAAACACGATATTCTTGCGGGTATTTTCATCGGGGTATCCCGGAATGAATTCCCTTACCGGTGTATAGGCAATAACGGAAATTACAATAGCAAGAAAAATCAAAAGAGCCAATCCTACTATTGTAAACACATTCAATCGTGAAAGCTTTATATTCAATACTTCCTCATAGGTAGCATCACGGTATATTGATAAGCGGTATTTATGCCGTAACTTGCTGAAGAGCGATTGCTTTTTGTCTTTTTTACTCATCTGTGGTATTTCCAATAATTAAACAAACAAAGATAATAAGTTTTATTTCAACCGGTGTAAACACAATGTTTCGTTTTCATGAATATCCGTCTGATATAAAACCCGTTTGTAAAGGGATCAATAATCACTAACGTTTAAAACAAAAAATTGGTTATGAAAAACCAATAAAAAACTTTATAATTTTGTGAATTTAATCATTCTGGCTATATTTGCACTCCTGTTAAAAAGGCATAGCATTTACATAAAAATATATATTGCGGGGTGGAGCAGTTGGTAGCTCGTTGGGCTCTTATCCGCCTTAGGCGGACACAGGTTCAGAACCCGCTGAATGAAATGTTGGCTCTTAAAAGTATTTGTTCTTAAATA
>Ga0307422_1000023_pt1 | contig 78567 bp, 72 predicted proteins | sample SalMarWE160290MG_FD_202153 | JGI IMG/M metagenome (GOLD analysis project Ga0307422, IMG submission 202153) | Salt marsh sediment microbial communities from the Plum Island Ecosystem LTER, Massachusetts, United States - WE1602-90 | ecosystem: Environmental > Aquatic > Marine > Intertidal zone >...
AAAAGGCGAATTGTACCCGATTAATCTTTATTTGATTTTTATATTGGTAAAAATATGCTCATCTTTCAGGAAAAATCGGAATACATTTAAATATGCGAATTGATCTTACCTTTCGGCAACACGCCCATTGGACTTTGGACTAATAAAAATCTCTGTGGCTCTGTGTGAGAACTTTACGGTTTTCTTTCCAAAAACTTTCTTTTACATTCCTTCGCGAATTTCTGGAAAATATCGGTTTGATAATCGGAATAAGTCCATTTTTGGGGTTGAAACCCATCTCCTATGTAAATAAGAGTCACTTCTCCGAATATACCCTTCCCCAGATAGATTCTATGCGAAAAGTTTTTAGTGGTTACCAGCACTACCCGGTTATCGCATATCCCTCCCGGGTCACAATTTACTGTTCTTGCCCCTTCGAAAGTTTTTTCTTTTTCCCAGCTTATAGCTCTGTGTTTAAAATCTACCAATTCGTTTTCAGGGATTATTTTATCGATAGATACCCATTTTCTAAGTAAACCCGTACCCATTTCTTCTTTATAGTAATCCGTAAAATCAAATGGGATCTCAGGAGTCCGAATATCGATCTCTCCAATCTGTGTAATTTTATCTAATATGTACTCGAGTCCTTCGGAATCTTGATAAATAAGACCGAAAAAAACTTTTGTTAAGGCAGGAACAAATTTACTATTATCCATTTCCCGTAAAGAAACGCTAAAACACCACCAATCGCCAGATAAGGGCCAAACGGAATCTGCGATTCCATTGTAAGTTTACCTCGTTTTATTTGAATCAAACCGTAAAAGGCACCCAGAAAAGAACCTATCATTATTGTGAGCAGCAAACCCGCCCATCCCACGAAAGCGCCGATTAAAGCGGCAAGTTTAATATCTCCGTATCCCATAACATCCTTTTTATAAACTTTTTTTCCTACTATAATAATTGTCAGTATTAGAACTGCCCCGGCTACAGCGCCAATTAAAGACACTACAGCTAAGCCCCGAAATACAGAAAGAATTAAACCGATTATAATTCCGGAAATAGCAATAGAATCCGGGATATAGGTTGTTTTTAAGTCGATAAACGATATCGGAATAAGTAAAGATACAAAAATAAGAAAAGTACATAATTCAATAGTCAATCCCAGGTGAAGGTACGAATATAGAAAAAGAAAAGCGCTCAGCGTCTCCACAACAAGATACGTAATCGGTATATTAAAATCGCAATTTCGGCATTTGCCATTTAAAACAATATAGCTTATAATCGGTATATTATCCTGCCATCTTACTTTTTCTCCGCATCCCGGACAATGGGAAGGAGGTCTTACTATTGAAATGCTTTCGGGCAACCGATATATAACCACGTTAAAGAAACTTCCCATAACAGCTCCGAAAAGAAAAAATAATATTCCGAGAGCAATAATCATTTATCCCTCCACTCTCTGCTTACTTGTTTTTCTTTGTTTTCGAGATTCTTTGCTTCCGCATATATGATACATCAAAGCCTGCATATCGGTCGGTTTAACACCGGAAACCCTGGAAGCCTGACCAAAAGTTTCAGGCTTAATATCATTCAACTTCTCGATACTCTCGGCACATATTCCTTTAATTTCAGCATAATCCGTATTGGGTGGAATTTTAACATTTTCCATCTTCTGCAGTTCTTTTATATTTCTCCTAGCCCTCTGTGTATACCCGTCGTAACGAATATTTACTTTTACCGTTTCTCTTACTTCTTCGTCGATTTTTATTCCTGTTACCTGTTCTACATCTTCGAGATTGAAATCGGCTCTTTTGGCAAGACTAAAAGCGCTTACGGGTTTTTTTAGCACGGGAAGTTTTCCGGGAGTAACAAATGTCTTCTTAAGAAGTTTTTCCGTTTCTTCCACATTTTTTCTTCTCTCGACTACCATCATTTGCCTTTCTTCGCTTATAAGTCCGTATTTATAACCGTATCCGGTAAGTCTTATATCCGCGTTATCCTGACGAAGAAGGAGCCTGTACTCCGCCCTCGAGGTAAACACACGGTAAGGTTCCTGCGTGCCTCTGGTAACGAGATCATCTATCAAAACACCAATATATGCTTCATCTCTTCGTAAGATTAAAGGTTCTCTTTTTTCTATTTTGAGTGTCGCGTTTATTCCCGCGATAATTCCCTGAGCCGCGGCTTCTTCGTAACCCGACGTACCGTTTATCTGACCGGCAAGAAACAATCCCTCTATCGCTTTAGTTTCCAATGAAACTTTAAGCTGTGTGGGAGGGACGAAATCATATTCGACCGCATATCCCGGTTTGAAAATCTCTAGTTTTTCGAGACCCGGAATGGTCTTTAAGAACTCCATTTGTATCTCTTCCGGCAGGGAAGAAGATACTCCGTTCAAATATACCTCATCGGTGTCCATTCCGTCAGGCTCTATGAAAACATGATGGTGATCTTTTCCTGAAAATTTAATAACTTTTGTCTCGAGAGACGGACAGTATCTCGGTTCGATTCCGGTTATTTTCCCCCGCACGAGAGGAGAATATTTTAAATTTTCATTTATAATCCTGTGGGTTTTTTTATTTGTCCAGGTAAGATAACAGGGAACGTTAGGAGGGTCAAATTTCTCTGTCCTGTAAGAAAAATTAACAGGCTCTTCATCTCCGGGTTGAATTATCATCATCGATGTGTCTATCGTTCTCATGTCCGCGCGGGCTGAAGTTCCGGTTTTAAGACGACCGAGTTCAAGACCGTTCTTTTTTAAAGATTCCGATAAATCTTGTGCGGGAGGTTCCCCGAGTCTACCGGAAGGAAAGGACTCCATACCTATATGAATAAGCCCGGACAGGAAAGTTCCTGTTGTAAGGATAACCGTATCGGAGAAGAACTCTTCTCCCCCGGCTATTTTTACCCCTTTTATCTTTTTTCCCTCCAAAATCAATTCACTTACTTCGCCTTCCAATATTTTCACTTCACCGGTTAAAACTTTTTTAATTTCATCCCTGTATTTTTTTCTGTCGGACTGAACGCGAAGAGCCCACATCGCGGGTCCTTTTTTTTCGTTTAGCATTTTGAACTGTATTCCGGTTTTATCGGTATTGTAACCTATCTCTCCCCCCAACGCGTCCACTTCAAATACAAGCTGAGATTTCGCCCCACCTCCGACCGAAGGATTACAGGACATCTGACCTATGAATTCCGGACTTATTGTGATTAAAAGTGTGGAAAACCCTCTTCTTTTTGAGGCAAGCGCTGCTTCTATTCCCGCGTGTCCTCCGCCTACCACTATTACGTCGAATTTTTTGGTTGTTCTCTTCATTTTTCTCTGCTTAATATTAGAATGGAAACAACAATAGTCAAGGGAGTTAAAAACACGAAGTGTTTTTAGGATTAGTAGAAGAGCATGAAGAGAAGCTATGATTAAGGATTAGATAAAGAGTTTTAAAAAGGAGCAAGGATTAAGAAAAGACTAGTACCACTTGATCTATAACCTTTATACTTCTAACAGGAACTGTTTCTAATCCTATTAGATTCTCTGTGACCTCTTTGAGAGATTATTATGGGGTTGTCTGTCGGGATTCCGGGTCCTGACTTCTTGCTTCCGATTTCTTATTATTCTTCTTCGATCAAGTTTTTTACAGTCTCGGCGAGCTCATGGTATTCGTAAGGTTTTTTAATTATCGCGTCGAAACCGAACTTTACGTGATCGGACATTACAGGATCATCGGAATAGCCGCTGGACACTATTGCTTTAACCTTAGGATCGAATTCACGCAATTCTTGCAGGGCTCTAAGTCCTCCCATGGCACCCGGAATTGTTAAATCGAGAATAACAACATCGAAAGGCTTATCGCTATTTTTAGCTTCCTTATATAAACTTATTGCTTCTTCCCCATCCTCAGCCCCATGAACATCATAACCGAATAAATCGAGCGCTCTCTGAGCAGCCTTTCTAATAAAAGATTTATCATCCATAATTAAAATTTTACCTTTAGCTTTTAAAATTTTTTCTTTTCCTCCTTTAATTTTATTTTTTTTCTTCGCTTCTAGGGAAGCAGGCAAATATATATGAAAAGCGGTCCCTTTTCCGAGTCCGGATTCGACGTATATAAAACCTTTATGTTTCTTTATTATAGAAAATACGGTAGATAATCCAAGACCGCTTCCTTTTTGCTTCGTTGTAAAAAAGGGATCGAAAATCTTAGATATATTACTATCCGCTATACCCACTCCTGTATCCCGGATAGTAATCTTCACATATTCGCCTTTTTTAAGCGGTATTTTTTTTGTTCCCGATAATTCAGTGTTTTCGGTTTTTATTGCTATCGCTCCTCCCTGAGGCATCGCTTCCAAAGCGTTTAATACCATATTGTTTACAACCTGGTTCATCTGGCCCTTATCTATAACAACTTCCCATAAATTTTCCTCGAAATCAAATTCACATTTAACATTGGACCCCACAAGAACAAAATTAGCCGATTCTCTCAGCAAATCTTTAATATCCGCTTTCTCTTTTATCGGTACACCACCCTTCGAAAAAGTTAAGAGCTGTTGAGTAAGGCTTTTAGCACTCTGAGCCGCTTTTTCCGATTCTGTTAAGATTTCATAAGCTTCATCTTCCGGTTCAATCTTTAATTTCGCGAGCGAAATATTACCTATAATCCCAGTCAAAAAATTGTTGAAATCATGAGCAATACCTCCGGCAAGTATACCGATCGCCTCCAATTTTTGAGCTTTTGCTATTTCTTCTTCCATTATTTTCTTATCAGATATATCGATTGTTTGTAAAACCATTCCCTGAAAATCGCCTTTCTCGTTTATAATAGGTTCCCATGAACTCGAAGCGTACCAGACTTTACCGTCTTTTCTTACAGCTTTATATTCGAAATTTCTTCCATGTATATGCTCCTCAAATGCTTTCTCAAAAACTTTCCTTGCTCTGTCCATATCATCTTCATGAACCCACCAAATGAAATTTCCGACCAGTTCATCTACAGTATAACCTGTTATTTCCTCACAATTCGGACTTACATAAATATTATCACCTTCCTTGCCGGTTATCACAAGCAAGCTCGGTATAGTCTCTTCGATCAAACGGAATCTCTGTTCATTTTGTTTTAACGCTTTTTCCACTCTTTTTCGCTCGGTTATATCCTGTGAAATTATTATTGCTCCTTCGGAAAAAGGCGCGATACTTATCGAAAGATATTTATCCTCATATTTCATTTCGGGAAATTCTTTATTTTTAACGGTTTCTATACATTTCATCAATTCTTCAAACATATCGTTTTCGTGTTTGGAGCCATAATCCTTATACATAACATCACCGATTTTCGGAACTCTATCGCCGGACTGCCTTTTTGCCAGATTGCTTTTTATTACTTTTCCCTCTCTATCGACCACCACAGTTTCTACAGGGCTATAATTGAATAACGCGAAATTATAAGCTTCTTTTTCCTTAAGCTTTCTTTCGCTTTCCTTTCTTTCGGTTATGTCTCTTGTAGTGGCTACAAAAGCCTGCGGCTGTCCTTTCGCATCTTTTATTAAACAGACGCTAAGTTCACCTGTAAAAGTCGACCCGTCTTTTCTCATTAAATTATATTCGAGTTCTTTTATACATCCTTCGTTTAATGTCTTATTAAGATTTTCTTCTGCTTTTTTATGGTCGGAAGGATCGATTAAAACAACAGCACTTTTCCCAAGTAATTCTTCCGAACTTTCGTATCCGTGCAATTGAAGAGTTCTCCCTGACACGTATGTAATCTCTCCTTTTAGATCCGTTACCGTAACGGCATCGGGTGAAATATCCATCAGAGTTCTGTAAAGTTCTTCTGAATCTCTTAACGCCTGCTCTAACTTCCTCTTTTTTGTTATGTCAGTAACCACTTCGAGCAACCTGAAAACCTTTCCTTCGTAATCCTTTACGGGATAACCCGTAATCAAATATCCACTGCCGTCCTTTCGTGTAATTTCCTGTTCTTCTATTTTTCCGGTTTCACGGGCTTTTGCTAAAGGGCAACCTTCACAAACTTTATTATCATCAGTCCATACTTCGTAACAATACTGTCCCTTGATTTCAGCGGTTCCCGACATTACGCATTCATAAACAGAATAAGCGGCTCTATTTGCCCACAATATCTTATGCTCGAGGTCCTGTAAGATAACCAATTCCGCCATGTTGTTAAGAATTAATTCTTTTTGTTTATTAGATTCTTTTAGATCTTCTATGATTTTCGATAAATCTTTCTCTTCATTATTATTCAAAGATAATTTCCTCGTATTTACTCTTTTATTAAAATGTCGAACATATATAGATAATAGATATAAAAAAGCTTTTGTCAAGTAGAATTAAAGTTGACAAATGTCACTTTTTTTATAACCTAATAAATAGTTATAATTATTAAATCTTAAAGGATGTTTTTGATATGGAAGCAGTGATTGTTGTACCTACATACCAACGAAGAGTAAAGCCCGAAAAGGATGATCTGGTTTATGACCATCCCACTCCCCTTAACGAAAAAGGGACACTGGGTCACTTGTTGAAGAGTTTGTTTGTTTTAAGGAAAAATAGCATCAAAGTAATTATAATAAGCTGTCCCACAACTCCTTTAATAGCGAATGAAGTAAAAGAAAAAGTCGAACAAATAATCGAACCCTTCAGGAAAAATTATGATATACTGCATTTTTCTTACCCGGATTTATTAAAAACGCGCGAACTGGCAAAAGAAAACGGGGGAGAAGAATATATCTCATATCTCAGCATAGAAGGTTATTCCAACATAAGAAACATGTGTCTAATACTTCCGCATATTTTAAATAAAGACGTCGCCATACTTATAGATGACGATGAGGTTTTTGAAGACCCGGATTTTATAAAAAAGGCTCTTGAATTTATCGGTAAAAATGAAGTTTACGGGATTGCGGGTTTTTATCTCCAATCACATGGGGAATATAAATTCCCTGCTAAGAAAGAATGGTGGAAAATATTTTGGAATAATACCGGCGCGATGAACGAAGCATTTAAGATCATCGATGAACCTCCGCGGTTAAAGGACACTCCATTTGTATTTGGTGGGAACATGATAATTCATAAAAATATGTTCACGAGAATTTCTTTTGATCCATATATATCACGGGGAGAAGATATAGATTTTCTATGTAACGCGAAATCGAAGGGTTTCAAATTCTTATTGGACAGAGAACTTTCGATAAAACACCGTCCGCCTCCCGGACAAAACCCGTTATGGCTTAAAATGAGAGAAGATATCAAGCGATTTATATACATGAAAGTCAAATTAAAAAAAATTGATTTTCCAATAGAAAAAACAATGCCATACCCCGGATATTTTTTAACGGGCAGTTTATACTTTAAAATAGTGATTACAAATACTCTTTTATTTTTCCGTACTCTTTTTAAGGGAAGAATAAGAGAAGCCCCGCATTTTTTAAAAAATATCATTCTCATATTTAAATACAGAAGGAAAGCATCCTGCAATTTCCTTAAGTTTAAAGAAATCGATAATAAATGGAAAGACTTTATGAACTGGCTCGAAAAAAACAGGGACGCTTTTAAAATAATTTTAGGGTAATTATCTTGTTTATATTAAGTTTTCTTCTTCAAACAGTTTTTATATCTTTTTCCGGGGTCCTGGCTCCGGGACCTATAACAGCGGTAACAGTCGGCAAGGGCAGCAAAAATCCGCATGCCGGCGCGTTAATTTCTTTAGGACACGGCATTGTTGAATTTCCCTTGATTATCCTGATTTTTCTCGGGTTCGACTCTCTCATAAAAATACAATACGTTCGTGAAAGTATAGGTATAGCGGGAGGTTTATTTTTATTATGGATGGGAATAGATATACTACGCAGTTTAAAAATCGATAACATAAAAGAGAAAACGGAAAAACATAAACCCATAACAGCAGGAATTTTACTCAGTATCGGCAACCCGTACTTTATTATATGGTGGGCAACCCTAGGAGCCGCTCTAATTATGCGTTCGGCAGAATTCGGGCTGCTCTGGTTCGCGGTTTTTGCCCTGGTCCACTGGCTTTGCGATTTTTTATGGTTATATTTTCTTTCGATAATGTCTTATAAGGGAGGCGTTTTTTTCGGCAAAAAATTTCAGAAAGGAATTTTCTTGATTTGCGGTATCTTTCTTTTCTTTCTGGGAGGAAAATTTATTTTAGACGCCATAATCAGTTTCCAGCGTTAGATTTTCTTAAAAAGGGTTGGGAAGATGATTCAACTATTCAACCATTTAACTTTTCCGGGCTTCTTTCTTGTTCTGTACCTCAATATTCTTTGGGGTAGAGGGTTGGGATTCTGGCTTCTGACTTCTGAATTCTTTGTTATATTCTTTAAATATCCAGGTTTTCGACAAATTGAGCGTTTGTTAAAATAAATTCTTTCCTGGGTTCTACCGCGTTTCCCATCAGGATATCAAACATTCGGTCTGCTTCTACCGCGTCCTCGATCGATACTCTCCTCAAAATTCTATTTTCAGGATCCATCGTTGTTTCCCAGAGTTGACTTGGATTCATCTCTCCCAGACCTTTAAACCTTTGCACTTTGGCTTTACCATCTCCGAATTCTTTCAGGTATTGCTTTCGTTCCCTCTCGCTATACGCCCATCTTTTTTTCTTACCGTCTGTAACCTGATAAAGGGGCGGATGAGCTATGTACAAATTCCCTTTCTCTATAAGCTCTTTCGAGTATCTGAAGAAATAAGTCAGGAGTAAAGTTCTTATGTGAGCGCCATCTATGTCGGCATCCGTCATTATGATAACCTTATGATATCTTAATTTACTATAATCATAATCTTCTTTGCCGACCCCAACTCCGAGTGAAGTTATCAAAGTGGTAATTGTATTATTCGCGAGAACTTTGTTTAAACGCGTTTTCTCCACATTCAACAGTTTACCTCTTAAGGGAAGGACTGCCTGCGTAGTTCTATCTCTACCCTGCTTTGCTGAACCACCGGCTGAATCACCCTCGACTATAAATATTTCGGATTTACTCGGTTCCCTGGTCGAACAATCGGCCAGTTTCCCCGGGAGACTGGCCGAATCAAGAGCGCTTTTCCTTCGAGTTATATCTCTTGCTTTCTTGGCAGCCATCCTGGACCTTGCCGCAATAATAGACTGATTTATTATCTTCTTAGCTGCTTGTGGATCTCTTTCAAGATATTCGGAAATACCGTCACCTACCACAGACGCAACCAATCCTTCTACTTCCCTATCACCTAATTTTGTTTTCGTTTGCCCTTCGAATTGGGGCTGCGGCAGCTTTACGGAAACAACCGCCGTCAAACCTTCTCTTATATCATCACCTGTAAGATTAGGGTCTTTAGAAGAAATTATATTTTGTGACTTGGCATATTGATTTATACTCCTGGTAAGAGCGCTTTTGAACCCGGAAAGATGAGTTCCTCCTTCGCTTGTTTTAATATTATTCGCGAACGTAAATATGTTCTCCGTATAAGAATCGTTAAATTGGAGAGCGACTTCTATAACGCAGGAACCGACCGCCTTATTTATATAAAACGGATGGCGGTGGATGGGATTTTTGTTCTTATCGAGATATTCTATGAATTCTTTTATTCCGCCTTTGTATTGGAAGCTTTCGACCTTCCCTTCGGGCTTAAAATCCAATTCTATCTTTACCCCTTTATTCAGGAAAGCCAATTCTCTAAGGCGTTCGTCAAGATATTGTCGATTAAATACGATTTCATCGAAAATTTCAGGATCGGGATAGAATGAGACTTTGGTTCCCGTTGTTTTTCTCTGACTTCCCCTCTCTAACTTTGTGACTGCTTTTCCTTTTTCGTAACTCTGGGTCCAAAGATATCCGTCTCTGGCAATTTCAACTTTCATCCATGAGCTAAGAGCATTAACAACCGAAACCCCTATACCGTGAAGTCCACCCGACACTTTATATGCATTAGAGTCAAACTTACCTCCCGCGTGCAAAGTGGTCATCACCACTTCTAAAGCAGATTTATTTTCTTCTTTGTGTAGATCTATGGGGATCCCGCGACCATTATCGGATATCATGACGGAATTGTCCTCCATAATTGTCACATTGATTTTTTCACAGTATCCTGCCATAGCTTCATCGATTGAGTTGTCGACAACTTCAAATATGAGGTGATGAAGTCCTCTTTTTCCCGTATCGCCGATATACATAGCGGGCCTTTTTCTTACCCCTTCCAAATCTTTAAGAACTTTAATACTTGAAGCCGTATAGTCGTTTCTTTCCATCATGCCTCCTTGAGATAGAATCGTATTTCTTTTATCACTTCTTTGCCTGCTTTTTCGTTTAAAACATCTATAAGATCTTTCTTGAAAAAAGAAAGTTCATTCATCCACGCGGAAGAATTAACGGCTAAGGTCAATTTCCTACCCCTTAATCCAGTCGGTCTCGCGTGCTTCGCTATTTCTGTAGGGCAAATTTCATCCCATTGGCTTAAGACCTCGATTTTAAGCAAACTTTCTCCGAGTTCTTTAGAATGTATATATTTTTTCAGTACATTTCCTAACAAATGGGGATTCATTTCCCTCCTCTATCATATATACATTATAATCTTTATCGTTTACAAGATTCTCGCTAGTAGTTGTTATTAAAACCTGTCTTGTTTTCGTTAAAAATCCCGATAAAGAATTAGCGTTTCTTTTGTCTAAACCACCTAACATTTCATCTATAAGCAATATAGGTTCTTCTCCTCTTATCTCGGTTAACATCCTTGAGATTGCAATTTTTAAAGATGTTACGAGTAATTTTTTTATCCCAAAAGAAGATGATGTTTTAGCACAATGACGATCCACTTTAAACCTAATATTATCTCTATGAGGTCCCAATATTGTATAACCTATTTCTATTTCCTGTTGTCTTTTTTTATTAAATTCTTCTTCAATATTATCATAATCGGCTCCCGGGATGTATTCTATCTCGACGGTTTTGCCGGTAAGTTCTCCGAATATTTCCCGCGCATAAAGAGAAAGTTTCTTTATAAAAGCCTTTCTTGCTTCCACAATCGGATACATCAATCCAATCAATTGTTTTTCCCATAATTCAAAGGTGCCTGCCGGACCTCCTTTTTTCGCGTTAAGAAGAAGTTTATTCCTATGCTTTTTTACTTTTCTATATTCATATAAACAATTCAGATATTTTCTATCATACATAGAAATACTTATATTCATAAGATAACGCCTTTTCGAAGGTTCTCCGTTTATTATCTCCACATCCTCATTAGTTAAGGCTATAACGGGAATTGTCCCGAAAGCTTCTTTCATACTATTTTGCTTCAAATCATTAATGAAAATTTCTTTTTTTCCGGAATATTTAATCTTTACTTCAGTGTCTCCATAAGTTCCGGAAAGAATAAAGAAATTTTCTCCAAAACAAAGCAAATTTTCCGCCCTTTGCGTCCTAAAGGAACTAAAAGTAGAAAGAAAATAAACCATTTCTATGAGATTAGTCTTCCCGATACCGTTGTTGCCCACGATTAAATTTCTTCCTTCAAGGAGTCCTAAATCTAAATCTCTAAAATTTCTAAAATTCTTGCAATATATGCTTTCAAGGAACATTATCTATATGCAAATATATATAAAATCACTAATTAGTCAAGGGAAATTCCGTCGCAAAATTGTGGAAAATTGTGAGAAGAGTTGGTTCGTTGGATCGTTGGTTCGGATTTTTCAATCTAAGTCAAATGGTCAAATTAAAAAACAGTTATTTTAGGATTTTGGATTTAGTAAAAACAAAATAAAACTTTTTCTTTATTCGTGTAATTTGTGTGATTTGTTGTTTAAATTTAAGTGAATGAGTTGATGCGTATATGGGTGGATGGGTTGACTGTTTTCTTTACCCATTTACACGTCTACTCATCTACCTGTTTATCTGTGTTCTTTGTGTGCTTTGTGGTTCAATATTATTGGGTTGAACGTGATTAACGGCTGTGGAATTCCACCACATCCCCTTCCATTAAAACTTCCTCAGGGCCAACCTGCCTGGGGTTTTTACCTCCCCTCCATAATTTTGAATATTTCATTTTATTCGCAAAATCTTTGTGTATATGGTAAGCCGCGTCTTCCACGGTAGCGCCTTTGATTAAAACTACAGGTTCGCTAAAATCGGCATCTTTCCCCGGTGGTTTTGTATAAATCCTTATTCGGTTAAGAAAATTATAAATGTTTTTCTTTAAACCTTCCACGTCTGAATTGAGTTTGAATTCATAAAAATCGAGCCTATCACCGTATTTTCCACGCAATAACTGCAGTTTTTTCTCTGTACTCTTCGAGATTATTATAAATCCGTTTTTTTTCATTAATTCATCGTCTTTATAGTAGTCTCTAGACTCCAGAAAAATCGAACCCGTTTCCAATCTTTTTAAAAGCGAATTAAGCTCTCTTTCGGGATTAGCCCTACCTCCATCTATCATCCCTATAACAACATCACAACTTCGCCCAAGAGCAAGAAGCCAGGGAGGATGAAATTTTTCGTAAAGAGGCGGAGTATCGACCAATTGTATTTGTACATTTTCGAATTCAATCATTCCCACATCCGGTTTTTGAGTCGTAAAAGGATAACTGGCTACCTCCGGACTGGCGTTCGTCAGTGCCTCAAGAAATGCCGATTTACCGGAATTCGGAGCTCCCATAAGTACAACCTGGGCTATACCCATTTTGGGGACATGAGTCAAATCCAGACGCCGCGCCTGGGGTTTTTTCTTTGCTTCTTTTTTTAGCTTAGAAATCCTGCTGTTTAATTCCGCTCTTAGCCCGTCGGTCCCTTTATGCTTGGGCATGACCGCAAGCATTTCTCTTAAAATAGATATTTTTTCTTCCGAAGTATCGGCGAACTTAAGTCGTGCTTCTATTTTATGGTAAATTTGAGGTAAATTTGCCGGCATAATTTATAAATTAACTAATCAAGGGATTAACTAACTTACTATTCGCCCGCGGGTCTAGCCCATACAGCCATATCTTCACCACTTTTCAGATAAATATCCCGCAGGATTAACTGCCCGTTTAAAAGTTCTATCTCCTTATCACTTGAAAACTCACCTAACCATGTATCATAGTATTCCATAAGATACGAAGTAAAGATGGTTTCCGGAATATTGAGAACAAGGTCTTTCTTCTCTTCCTTATTCGGATTTCTTAACCACAAAAAAATATCATTTCCGGATTTAAGTCCCATAACTTCCATATCTCCATCTACACTTACAACGGAAATTTCTTCGAGCACATCTCCGTTATCTTTTAACATCGGCGAAATAAAATCCGAAGCTGCTTTGAAATGAAAATAATGTTCTTTGTGATAATGCCATTCCCACCACCACGGAAGAGGTAATATAGGAGTAGGAGAAAACATCCCGCGCCATAATCCATTATGCATTTCGCCCTCATACAACTCAGCAGGATGATCTTTATCCGGGCCTTTCCATCCCAGAGCAAATTCTCCTACAACATCCGGCTTTTTAAACCTCTCAACATAATTCTCAATACTTTTTTTCATATCATTCGTGGGACCATAGTTATGATGCTGAGAGAATTCGATGTTTTCAATATCCCATAAACCGGGTATTTCTCTATACGTCACACTCGTAGTAACAATATGCTTATAAGGATCGATTTTCTTTAAATAATCTGCCATTTCCCTGTGCCAGCTCACGATATCCAAAGGAGGCAAATCTACCATACCTATTACATTATCAACCTCATTAAAAAATTCCCAGCAGGCAATGTTTGTCGAGTATCCCCACCTGGCGACGATATATCTCAATTTGTTTTTATATATTCTCTTTGCCTCTTCATTAGTGAAGAAATCAACCTGGTTTTCACAGGGACCACCATTAGCGGCATTATAAGGACTCGTTCTCCATTCGGCATTGGATGCCCAGCGATCTACAAAGTCTTTGAAAATTCCGTGATAATCAAATGTTAACATCATGTATACACCCTTTTCTTCAGAAAACATAAGAATGTCATCTAACCTCTTTGCCGTTTTCTGATAATATCTGCCAAGACCGGGCGCGTCCAGAACATCTTCCTCCTCTCCGCATTCAATTTCAATGTTTCCAAGATAGAGCAAACCTTGTAGACCTTCTAAAAATTCTATCCTCAAATAGTTCGTATTTTCCGGAAGTTCATCTATATATACAATAAACCTTCGTTTCCAATCTTCCGCGGTATCCCAGCTTTGACCGAACTCAATCTTTATGGGATTGTATGTAATATTATCAGGGGAAGAATAACATTTTATATTACCCGTAGAAAGATTTCTGTGGTAGAATACTTTCATTTTGAATCTTCTTATATTTTTTAGATTATAAACAATAGTCTCTTTAGTATCGGATTCTATTACAACCCTGTTAGTATCATCTTCGGTAAACTCCGTCTTCCCTGAAACAATCTTCAAACCCGATGAGTACGAAAAAACTTTACCCCAATTTTCGAATTCATCCGTTATCGTACTGTCATACGCCATAACCATCCTCGTCCATTCCAGTGGAAGATTCCAGGTACACATCCAGGTTCTAAATATATTGGCATTGTTTTTCGCGAGTTCTTCTATATAAGTCTCATAAGAATGTTTCCATTCGGTTTGAAGTTCCCATCCTACATTAAGTCCGACACCACGAAAACGCTTACCCGAATCGAAAACAAAAGAATAAAGAGATTTTTCATTTATTCGCAAAAACCCATCATTATAAGAATCTTTTACCGATAGATAAAATTCTTTAGAATTAGAGGTATCGTTTTTATTTATCACCTGAATATGGAAAGAGTGTGTTCCTGTTTGCATGGCTGTAAACCTTGCCTCCCAATCCGATTTCCCGGAAGGTCCATCTTTATAGAAACAGGGAAGCGTTATTTCATTACCATCAGGTGGTCTTATAATAGCATCCACTCTTATATCTTCTGGATCATAAGGGTTTTTAAACTTTTTTGTTAATTTGATGTCTATATACAGGGGCTTGAATTTCTCTACACTGGTCACTGTCGGTTTTACTAAAATACCAGACGAACCACCCCTCATGCACGAAAACAAGCAAATTAATACTACAGCAACAAAACAACTCAAAACACTTAACTTTAATTTATTCATAAATCCCTCCAAGTTGGGGTATATTTTCTTATTTAAAAACTAATTTTTATTATATTTCCGCCTAAGTTATTCATTTTACATATTATGTCAAGCGAACCTTCCCTACTCATCCTTTTTTTTACCACAGAGTACACAGAGAACAAAAAAAACAGAATTCAGGAGCCAGAAGTCGGAATCCAGAATCCTATCCCTATACCCAACAGATTAAAACAGATTTACAGGATTCTTTAATTTTTTTTACTATCAGCCGTTCGCTGGTTTTCGTTTTTAGTTTTGACTCATGACTCAGTTTACTGATTCGAAGAATCTACTTAGCAAGTGTACCGTCAATATCAAATACGAATAATTGCATTTACTATATCAGCAGTGATTTTAACCGGTACCGTCTCCTTTCTTTTTGGAAATTTCTTCCCAATTAACCTTTCCCGTAAACTGCATAACTACAAATAAAGTTACAATGCTTAGAATTGTTATGGCAAGCCCGGTAAAACCCTCGAAGAAAAAGGTATAAGAAAATAAAACCAGGTATATAAACTGAGAAATAGCTATCTCTACAAAGGCAAATCTGTTGCTAACAACTAATCTCATATAAGTTACAATAAGCGCTATAGAAACGGCAGAACTAATCAGAAATGCCGCGTGAATAGATATATGATCGACAAGATAAGCCAAAAGCAGGTGAAAACTAAAGAATGCAGCTCCAATAAAGAAATAATTCATCGGATGAATATTTATACCACGCAGTGTTGTAAAAATGAAAAGCAAGAAGAAGAATAGAAATAAAGAAATAGGAGCAGAAAAAGTAACCTGACTAACCCAGGGTCCGGGATTAAGTTTTCTGGGTAGGTCCATCCCGATTCTTACACCCGTCAGCAGATTGGAATACTGCCATTTCAATTCCCAACCTTTTTCTGTTTTTGTTTTTTCCGTCGGAGAAATACTGTTCTGGGGAAAGTCTATTTTATCAAAATCGGTATTCATTGTAAGAATAAAGTCTTTAACCTGGGTTACATTCTGACCAAAATCATACCACCACTGATCCAACCCCTGGGAATTATATGAGACTTCTATTGTCTCTTTTTCCCCGGGAGAAAGTCTTATCGGATACACTACTCTACCTGATGATATGTCTATCCTTTCTATTTCTTTATCGTTTACTAAAAGTTTAAAATCATCATAAACCGCGCCCGCGGCGGGAAAATCGAAATTAAAATAAATATAACGAGTTTCATAAGTATCATTAATAATTTCGTACCATCCCGAAAAGTCCACAGCATAAGTAGAATACCAGAGCAACCCTTTTTTCCGATGTTCGAGAGACAGAGAAACATCGATTTCGCTTGCCTTCAGTGGTAGAGGATGATCAACAACATAAGTTTCGAATTCTTTAATAGTTTTACCCGATTCAATTCTCTCTGTTTCTTTCTTTTCTTTTGTTTGATAGTATATAGAAGGAGCTTTCTGCACCTGCATTGTACCCCATAACTGACTTACCATTCCTTTAAGTTTGTAATCCTGCGTATGTGTCCTTTTTAAAATAGTAGCCCCAAGAATTAACCAGGCCATTACGATAAATACATAAATCAAAAAAATTACAGGAAGTTTTTTCATAATTTTATCCTCCAAAACATAATAATGGTTTTAAACAGCACTACGGAACTGCTGTTATAGTCCTTCAATTATTCTTCTTTTAATAGCCAATCCAACGCCGCCTTTTTGTTGTCAACTACTATTACGTTTAGACCGCGATTGGTAGCAACATTTTCGAAAAATTTATTTATACGTTTGTCTTCGGCAATCATGGCAAATTTAACACCGCGAAACAATATATCTGCGGCATATTCGCCGATCCCAAAACGATCAAGCTCAACAAGTTCTCCTGACAGTCCGGTAGCATCTACAAGTATTTTATTAAATTTTTCCTGCGCATCTTTTAACGCATCTACAGCTTCTTTTAAAGAAGGCAGATCGAACGTCCCCTTAACAATAAACTCTAAATAATCTTTCTTTTCGCTTATTTTTACTTCTAAACTCATAATTTATTTTTTAAACCTAAAATATAGACTATTCACTCACCCAAATAGCAGAATAGTACATTTTACTCAATAATTCGCAGCACAATATACGGAACGATATTAAAGAAGAGTATGCAAATCTTGTAAAACATCATGCCGGAATAAATAATGGTATTAAATTCTTCTTTTTTAATATCGTACCATTTACCGTGAACTCGATAAATGAAATTACGACCCAATGTAAAGGCTAAGAAACTTATCATTAATAAACCTAAATTAATTATTGCGCTCCACAGCAAAAAATCTAATAAAGGATCCATTTAATACCTCCTATTTATATATATGGTACTATGATTTAAGCATTATGTCAAGAAGATAAATCAGAATTCAGAAGCCAGAAGTAAAAATCCCAACCCAACACCCCTGAACTTTAATTGAACCACAAAGAACACAAAGACCTCAAAGCTATTTTGTTATTTTTATTTTTTGACTAATGACTGGTGACCAGTGACTCATGACTAAATTTCCTATAACCTATAAGCTAATTACTATCTACTAACTACTTCATTACCAGCTATCAACCGTTAACACCTAACTGAATTTTTCTCTTATTTCAAGCAATCTCTTCTTCCCCAGATATGGTTCGATAAACCGTTTATAATCTTCCTCCGGAATTTTTTCGATATTCTTTGCATAGTTTTCCACAAAATCGATTCTGGTTTTCAGATTATCACAACCAAAATCCTCACAGTAATCGCAATTCCTAAGACTTTTCGCGATAGCACAGGGCCGCACCGGACATCCCTCATCGGGATGATTACCCTCGTTCCTGCATCCTACACAACTTACCTTTTCAGGTGGAATTTCAAAACCAAAGTATAAAAACCATTTATCACTAACTTCAACCTTATCGGCATCGCTTTTTAAGTTTTTTTCATAAGCAGGACAAATATCGCATAAAAATCCGCAATAACCAAGCATTTCCACCATAATCCCCTCCTTATTGTAGTTGATAGACAAATATTTTAAGCTACAATAATAACGTACACTCTCTATTTAATCTGATATTCGGGATGACCCGTTTGCCAGAGCGCGAAACCCAATCTGTCAGCCAGACCTTCAAACGATTTAGATTTCACATTCCCATGTCCGTGTCCCGCTTCATAATCAACCCAGAACAAAACGGGATTATCTGACGCATTGCAGGCTTGCAATCTAGCGGCAAATTTTGCCGGCTGCCAGGCTATAACCCGCGGATCATTCATTCCTGCTGTTACCAAAGTCGCAGGATATTCAGTGCTCTTTTCTATATGAAGATACGAATCCATATCAATGAGAGCCATGCACTCGACGGAATCTTTTACAGTTCCAAATTCGGGTACGTTAACAGGTCCGTTCGGCGATTCTTCCACCCGCAGGGGATTCATACAACCAACTCTCGGGATAGCAGCCACGAACAGATCAGGTCTCTCGGTCATTGCACGACCTATAAGTATACCCCCGGCGCTTCCTCCGGTAATCGCGATTCTATCACTCGAGCTATACTTTCCCTTAATTAAATACTCGGTACAAGCTATTAGGTCCTTCCATGTATTAGGTTTAGTAGTCTTAAACCCTCCCTTATGCCACTCATCGCCAAGTTCTCCACCTCCTCGTACATGAGCAACCGCAAGAATACCTCCCTCGTGTATCCAGAGCAAAGAATTCGGACTAAAGAAAGGATTTATTGAATTACCGTAAGCCCCATAGCCTAAAATCAACACTCTATTTTGCCCGTTTTTCTTCATACCTTTTTTATATATCAAAGAAAAAGGCACTTTCACCCCATCATGAGACGGTACCATAAGTTCCTCCACTACTAAATCTGAATACTCGGGATATTCAGGAAGAACAGAAGAATTTTTCAGTATAAATTCTTTCGATTTTCGCAAATATCTGTAAAAATGATAATCTTTTGTCCAACCATTGATTGTCACCCAAAAATTATCATATTTAAATCCTTTTGAAATCAAAGAAATCTTTCCTGCCGGGAAAGGCAATTCGATTTCCTCCGGATTTTTCGAACCATAAGGCAAATGAAACAATCTTGCTTCGATTCCATTCTTTGTGGTTGTATAATAAATACCATTTTTGGTTAAGTGGCAACTTCTCAGGTTTTCCTGCACGGGTTCGGGAATTACGACCTCCGCGTTTTCGATATCAGGATTTTTAAGAGATGTCTTTAAAACTTTAAAATTAGGGGCATTCTTTGGTGTAAAAATATACAATTCATCTTCTGTAACGTCAAACCCATAAACCTCATCTTCTGGTTTGAATAAACGCTTCCAGGCAATTTTTTCTTTATACAATTCATCGGCAGGCGCGTAAAGAACATTTAATCGACTATCTACGCTCGCTATGAAACCAGCAATATACTTAGAATCTTTCCAATAATCTACAAAAGGAATATCTTCCTCTTTAATACCCAACTCAGGATACTTTTCCCTGGAAAAGATTTCTTTATCCGCGGCAGGGTCGGTACCCACAACATGTAAATATACCTTGCTGTCTTTTTCCCTATCCATATCGTGGACATCACTGGATTGCAATCGATTATACAAATAAGCACTGCCATCAGGCAACCAGGAAGGCGATGCTCCCCAGCATCTGTCGATCTGCTCAGGATATAATTTTCTATTTTTAACATCCATCGTGAGAAGAATTGTATTTTCCGAACCATTAGGGGCGACCCCAAAAAGGACTTTACTACCATCATACGAGGGGCTGAAGCCTGAAATAACATATTTTTTTGCTGTATCGGAACCAAAAAACTGAGGGTCATAAAGCAGGTATTCCGGTTCCTCTTCATTATCTCCGTAACGGTAATATAATTTCCCGGTTTCCTCGTCGGGTTTTGTCTTTAGATAGAAAAAAAGGTCATTTTCTGTAATACGCGGACCACTATAAGTTGCCTTCCTCCTACTGTCAAATTCATACATCTTATCTATCAGAAACTGTCTTTTCGGAATACTGTTCAATTTAGACCTCGTATAATCAGCCTGGGCTTTTAACCACTTTTCTACGTATTCATCTTTCAGATTTTCCATATATCGGTAGGGATCGCTAACCTTTACCCCAAAATAAACTTCTTCGACCGGTTCCACTTTGGCTAAAGGTGGTTTTTGTAAAACATCTTTTGCTAAACCTTCCTCGATCAAAAAGATACTCAAACAAAACAAAACTACATTAAATTTCATTATACCTCCTGAATTTTTTATATTTGATTTAACTTTTTCCGTAAAAGAATATTTGTTATCATTTTATAAAAATTAATTTTTCAGAATCTTCAATTCCCGTTTCTCCCGTCATTCGGCAAATATAAACTCCGCTGGGAATTCTTACTCCTTTCGCATCCGTACCATCCCATTCTTTCTCTCCCATACCTGTCGTAACGTGGCCTTCAAATACGACTGTCACTTCTCTGCCGAGTAAATCGAATATCGCGATTCGGACATCTCCTTCTCCCGATACAAAGTAACGAATAGTAGTACCTAAATTGAAAGGATTCGGATAATTCGGATAAAGATAAAAATTAAAAGGATGGTAACCTCCCTCATCCAGGTATTCCAAAAGCTGGTCTTCGTCTTTTCCTATATACCATGAAATATTAATACTCTGCCCACTAGAAGAAACAAGCAGTGTATTAAATGCCTGTTCTTCCGTACTCGGCTGAACCCTGACCTCTTCTGAGGTGAATGAATTCTCGGAATTTATCAGCATAAAATAACCGGCAGGAAGCTGTATCCAGTCCGTTCCTAATATTTCAGGCTCGGTTACCCAGTTAAAAGCAAGTTCATGCTCGTTTCCATCGGTTGTTACAACCGAATCGTTTATCTCCAGAATATCCAAACCTGCGTCATAATGGATTCTTCGCGTCCATGAAACACCATAAGAGAGCTCTTTATATGCCGAATCGAGCCTTGCTTCATATGTGTAATCATCCAATTGAATCAATATGCCGTAGGCTCTGCGTTGAGCAGGCAAGGAAGTGTAAGGACTTATTTGCCCCTGGCCATCTACAAGTAACACATTATTCATCCTCGAATCAGGAGAATAATCCTGTGCCCCACCATTTCCCAGTATAACAGAAGTATCGGCATGATAAATAACCGTACCCTGACAGGGTTGGTAATGACTGCCGCCGTATCCCGCTCTAAACCAGATTAAGCCATCTTTTTTATTCCAGCTTTTACGCATAACGGCAACACCCGCGCCTTCAAAAAATTTAGCAAGCGGCCATCCCGCAACTTCCGGTGATACCGGTTCCACCTTACCCCAGTAAAGAAGTACCTGCCACCTGCTACTCCAGCCTATAGGCGGGGGAATCTCGTTCCAATCGCCCAGGAAATCTTCAAAACCTCCTCTAACGCAGGGAGAAGGATTTGCATAATAGTGCCATGCGAGTACAGGATCGTTATATATATAAGCCAATTGAAGAATATCTACGTTGTAATAATATACGATAGGACGATTTTCTCCGTGACCCGCTCCCACGTAACTCGCCTTGGAAAAAAACGTATGTATGTCGGAATCATCTTCCTTATAATCCAAAACGTAAGTACGATATACTCCTTCATTATGAAAGAGATTGCCGGCATACGAATAAGGATCGAAGGAAGTATTTCGGGATAGAACTTCAATGATCACTGAAAAACCATGCAGATCCCATAATCCGTATCCGTTAGGGGCAGTAAGAGTTTCATCGATCATCTCCGCCACCCCACCATTAATCGCTCCCGGACACCTATCCCACCAATTACATAGAATTTCTATCGCTCGATCAACAGAAGCTTCAGAACTCGCGTCATCAGAAAACATCAGGGCAGGATACAAAATACGCTGAAAATAATAATTCGTCATGTGGTTAATCGCCCAGTTATTAATATGCTCATCTTGAAAATACCAATTACTCTCCGTAATAGATTTATTATACATATCTTTGGATGTGTTCAGAAGTGCAGTACGGGCTCGATTTTGTTCGTCCGTTGTCATATACTCCCATTGGAAATCACAAACGAACGCGTAATCAGGATTCCACCGAAAAGGATCATCGTCGGTATAATTCCCGGTTTCCTCCACATGCCGAACCCAATCCATAAGCCAGCTAACAACATCCTCTGCCCGCTCTCCACGCAGACAACCCTCTAAAGCCATACTAAAATTAGATCCGCCGAGGCTACTTTCTCCTAACCTTTCGGCTAATTCAGTTATATCTTCCGGACCGATCAAAAGACAGGGATGAGTCTCCTGCGCGGCAAGATTAATACAAATTGCCATTAAAACAGAAACAAAAAACTTAAACATTATTTTTATCGCTTGCCCTGCAACCGGGACAGCGTATTTTACTTTTCTTACCACTCATGGTATACCCAAAATAAGCCACACATATTCGGCAGTTCATACCGCAAACAGCAATCAAATCTTCTTTCGTTTTCATCATTTTTTTTGTATAAGACTAAATTTAGAATACTTAAGAAAAATAAAAAACAAATTAAAAAAACCTACTTAACGATACCAGGAATTTCCTAAAAGTTGATTACGCGATTTTTCGTCATTTAGAAAGAGTAAAAGTTGGCCTTCTTCAAAACCGCAGGCATAAAGTTTTTTAATCCACTCTGTTATTTCTTCGTAAGAGGCTTTACGACCATGATGGAGTATAGGATAGTTCCTCTGATGAGTACCAACAATTTCCGCAATAATTGCTTCTTTTTGAGACACTTTTACTCCTCCTCTCTTAATATATTACTATACTAGAATCGTACAAAAAAAAACAAAAATGTCAAGTACTTTTTTAACAAAAAAACGTCGCCACAAAGACACTAAGACACAAAGTTTTTTTACTTTTAATCTTTGTAAATCCGCGGCAATATGTTCTTAGCCACGCGCTACTTTTATTTCTGTCATTACGTCCGCAAACCTATTAGATAAATCCATTATCTGCTGACTGTGCTGTTCTATTTCAGCGAGAATAAATTTTTTCTTCTTTTCAGAAGAAATATATTGACTTGAAAGTATTTTGAAAAGATCATTGACTTCAGAGGATTCAAACTCATGAGCAATTCGATACGCGTCATGAAGAGTTCCAATTTCTTTATCTGAATGTTTATCGAATAAATTTTTGATTGAATGCGTTTTTAGGACCAATTCGACTTCAGGCAAAGATAGAATTTGTTCCTCCGAAAGAGATTCCTTTGTTTCTTCCAACCAATCCGCGTGAGTAATTTGATTTAGATTCATCTTTTTCCAAAAATCCTCAACCTCAGGTACATGGGAAAACAACTCCGCGAATTGCTGATACATCTGCCCGACTTTCCTCTTAGTCTCGATAGCGCTCTCAAATATTTTCCCGAGAACTAATTCGGCATTAGAGTCCGACATTTCCAGACCTCCTTAAGGATTAATATTTTCTACTTATAATTGTATTCAATTATACTGCAAATGTCAAGTATAAAAATTATTGAAAAACCCTATATATTTTTAGTATACAAGTAGTAAATAGGGAGTAGTTGGATCGTTAGGTCGTGGGTTCGTTGGATAGTTAAAATAAAAAAATAAAAAAGGTAAGGTGTGGTGGGTAATCCAGTGTTAATCTGTGGCAATTTTTTAGTTGGTTCGTGGGGTCGTTGGTTCGGAATTCCTTAAACCACCTAACGACCTAACCGCCTAACGTCCTAACGATTTAGTGTCCTCTGTGGTAAATTTTTGTTTTTGCCAACGAAAAACAAATATCCCTATCAAAGCTCCGCTTATATCTACAAGAATATCAAAAAGATCATCCCATCCCACAGGGCATTTAATCGATACCAGTTGAATCGTCTCCTGCAGTAAGGATATACCTAAAGCAATTAAGCCTACTTTAATTGGAGATACAAGTTTCCGTCTATTTGAAAAAACGGATGATATAAGCCAAGCGAGTATTGCATAAAGGATAATATGCATTATTACATGAGACAAGTCTGTTCTAAAAGCCCTGTCAAATCGAGTTTTATAAACAGTCGAAAACTGACGCATAAAGTAAAAAGGAAAAAGTATTCCTATACCCCAAATAATTAATAGTATAATGCGCCATTTTCGTTTCATAATTTAATCGATACCTTATACCAGGTCTTCGGCATTAGGTTTTAGTTTTGACTCTGGACTTTGAACATTGGAATATGTTCTAGTATACCACTTAATCCATAATCCTTGAACTTCTAATGTATACGCTTCTAATCCTTTCTGAATTTGCGCTCCAATAATCACCGCATCAGTTTCAACATCAACGCTTTCTGCGCGTGCAGACGATTTTCCGCCTGGTCGAAGACAACCGAATTAGGTCCGTCTATCACATCAGCTGTAACCTCTTCACCTCTAACAGCAGGCAAACAATGCATAAATATATAATCATTAGCCGCACAGAAGGCAATATCTTTATTAACCTGGAAAGATTTGAAAGCTATCCTTCTCTCTTCCGCCTCATCTTTGAATCCCATAGAAGCCCAAACATCCGTATAAATAACGTCGACTTCGTCCGCGGCTTTTTTCGGATCATTTGTCAGCAGAATCGAACCGCCGGAAATGGCAGCCAATTTTTTAGCTTCTTCCACAATTTCTTCATTCGGTTCATATCTTTTCGGACAGGCCACCCGGAAATCCATCCCCATAAGACCTGAAGCCAACATCATAGAATGACATACATTATTCCCGTCACCTATAAAAGCTAATTTAACTTCTTCGAGTCTCCCCTTCTTTTCGTATATTGTCTGGAAATCCGCGAGTATCTGACAGGGATGCTCCAAATCCGAAAGTCCATTTATCACAGGAATGCTCGCATTTTCGGCGAGTCCCGTTACGGTTGAATGCTTAAAGGTTCTTGCCATAATTCCGGAAGCCCATCTTGAAAGATTCTTTGCCACATCCTCAATGCTTTCTCTTTTTCCTATACTGATGTCAGCCGGCGCGAAATAAATCCCCATACCTCCGAGTTCATAAATGCCTGTCTGGAAAGTAAACCTGGTACGAAGAGAAGGCTTCTCAAAAAGCATTGCAAGAACTTTACCCTTTAGAGGTTCTTTTTCCATTGCTTTTTCTTTCTCTTTTTTTAATACACCGGCGTCTCTTATTATTTCTAAAAACTCTACCCTATCGATATCTTTTATCGAGACAAAATCTTTTTTCATTTTTCCTCCTTCTCCCACCTGCTAAGTTCCATCTGATATTTTAACAAATCTTCTTTAGAAAGATAATTAAGTATCAACACACCATTAAGATGGTCTATCTCGTGCTGAACCATTCTCGCTATAAGACCTTCTACCTTATATTCTACTTCTTTCCCATCCACGTCGAATCCTCTTACAACGAGAACCTCCGCCCGATGAACCTCTACGGTAGCAACGGGAACAGAAAGGCATCCTTCACCCATCACATCCTCTCCATTCGCCTCGACTATTATAGGATTCACCAGAACTATTCGCTCATTCCTTTTTTCTTGATTTGCTCTACCAACAAAAATCTGGCTCGCTACTCCTATCTGATTGGCAGCGAGCCCCAACCCTTCTTCATCCGTCATAACCTTAAACATTCTCTCAACCAGATGATGAATATCAGAAAAATCCTCCACCTTTTTGGCTCTCTCGTGTAAAACCGAATCAGGATAAACTCTTATTTCACTCATCTTTAATTATTTTTAAATTTAACTCCTTTAATTCTTCATCACTAACCGGCCCCGGAGATCCTTCCATAAGCCCAAGACCACTGAGAGTTTTTGGGAACGCAATAACATCTGTAATCGAATCACCTCCGGCAAGAAGCATACACAGTCTATCAAAACCGACTCCCATGCCTCCATGAGGCGGAGCCCCGAGAGCTAGCGCTTTAAGTAAAAAACCGAATTTATCCATGGACTCTTCTTTACTCATTCCTATAACCTTCATTAACTCTAACTGAATTTCCGGATTATGGCATCGGACACTACCCGAAAGTAATTCTATGCCGTTTAAGACTAAATCGTACTGTTTACCAATAATCTCACCTGGATTCTTTTCTATATCCTTTACATCCCCTGTGGGTTCAGTAAATATATGATGACAGGGAATCCAACAATCATTTTCTTCGTCCCACTGGAACATAGGAAAATCGGTAACCCATAAAAACTTCCATCCTTCTTTAATAAGATTCAGGGCTTTCCCGAGTTTATCACGTAAAACCCCAAGAGGAACAAAAACTTCCTTCTCCTTATTACCCACAATCAGGAACAAAGTTTCTCCCACTTTCAAATTAAAAACATCGCAGTCCTTAAAATATTTTACAAATGAACCCTTATAATCCCCTTCTACATTCATCAAATATAAAAGCCCCTTTGCTCCCGATTCCCTAACCATTTCTTCAAACTCTTTTATTTTGCTCCGGCTAAAAATACTCTTAACTTTAATTCCTTTTATTTTATCAGCAGAATTCAAGATTCCGAAATCTCCACTTTTCCCCGCCTTACTGTAATCCTCAATGATAAGAGGGTTTCTAAGGTCCGGTTTGTCTGTCCCATATTTCTCCATAACTTCCCTGTAAGTAATCCTGGAAAATGGCGCGGATACTTTTTCTCCCAATCCTTCTTTTAGGAAAGCAACCATCAAATTTTCTCCGACCTCGAACACATCTTCCTTTTCCACAAAAGACATTTCTAAATCTATCTGAGTAAATTCGAGCTGCCTGTCCCCTCTCATATCTTCATCACGGAAAGACTTTGAAATCTGGTAATATCTATCAAAACCCCCTACCATAAGAATTTGTTTGTATAACTGCGGAGACTGCGCCAGAGAATAAAATTTACCTCTTTGAAGTCGTGAGGGAACAAGAAAATCACGCGCTCCTTCGGGTGTAGGGGTCGCGAGAATTGGAGTCTCTACTTCCAGGAAACCTTTTTCATTCAAAATTTTCCTGGCTACCTGCATTAATTTATGACGGAGGATTAAACCTTCGAGGGCTTTATTTCGTCTAAGGTCGAGATATCTGTATTTGAACCGGAGTTCCTTCTCTGCCTGAACATCTTCCTGTACAACAAATGGAGGAACCTCAGAAGCATTTAAAATTTTTAAGCTTGAAGCATAAACTTCTATTTCTCCGGTATCCATATCTTTATTTATCATATCCTCGGGTCTTTTTCTAATCTTACCGTCTACAGCAATAACCCACTCCAATCCTAATTTTTTTACTTCTTTAAGATCAAAATTTTCTGATGAAAACACAATTTGAGTAACACCGTACCTATCCCATAAATCGATAAAAACTATTTCTCCGTGGTCACGAATCTTTCTGATCCACCCAGCCAAAGAAACATCCTTGCCCTGGTCTTTTGCTCTTAACTCTCCGCAAGTTACATCTCTTAACATTATAATCCCTCGATTATTTTTTCAACATCCATTGGAACTTCTTTCTGTTCACCCTTATCCATATTTTTCAACTGAACAACACCTTTATTTCTTTCATCTTCTCCTATTATTATTACCCATTTCGCGTTTTGCCTGTCGGCTTCCCTAAACTGAGCTTTAATACTCCTGTCCATAGTATCTTTGTCACACGAAAAACCCTTCTCTCTCAAAGAATTCAATATTTTCCATCCCACAAGACCGGACTCACTATCAAAAGCAACAAGATAAAAATCTAAATTTGACTTTTCTTCTTCTTTCGGCAGAAGTAACATTAATCGGTCGATACCGACCGCGTAACCGGAAGCAGGAGTATTTTCTCCTCCCATAAACCCGATCAATTCATCATATCTCCCACCTCCCCCAACTTCATTCTGAGATCCTAACCCGGGGTGAACAAATTCAAAAACCGTTTTAGTATAATAATCGAGCCCCCTTACAAGCCTACTGTCTATATTAAATTTAATCCCTAAATAATCAAGATGACTTTTAAATTTTTCAAAGTGCTCTTTACAATCATCACACAAAAAATCCAAAGGAAAAGGAGCATTTTTTATTTTTTTTCTATCTTTTTTACAATCCAATATCCTCATGGGATTCTCAGAATACCTTCGATTACAGTCTTCACACAAGTCGGACAATTTTTCTTTTAAAAAACTCTTTAATTTTCGAATAAAATCCTTCCTGCACACCGGACATCCAATCGAATTTATATTAAGCTTTATGCCCTCAATATTTAAATCCTCAAATACATCCAGAGCCGATTTTACAAGTTCCGCGTCGATCTCGGCAGAAGCAGAACCGATTACTTCGGCTCCGAATTGCCTGAATTCTCGATATCTTCCTTTCTGTGGTTTTTCCTGTCTAAACATTCTCTCTATATAATAAAATTTCTGCAGGACCCCTTTGTTAAAAAGCCCATACTGAAGAAACATTCTTACAACCGAAGGAGTCCCTTCGGGCTTTAACGTAAGGCTTCTGCCACCCATATCTTCGAAAGTAAACATTTCTTTTTTGACAATATCCGTGCTTTCTCCGGTCGATTTTCTGAAAAGCTCTGTAGACTCAAACGTCGGGAACCTGATTTCCCGGAAATTATATTGCATCATTTTTTTTCTGATAATATCTTCCGCTTTTCTCCACCTGATGGATTCTTCGGGTAAAATATCTTTTGTACCTTTAACATTTTGGAAATTTGTTTTAAAACTCATATATCAAAATCTCCATTTTAACTTAAAACCCAGTATGCGAAACCTACTCCGGACAAATTGAAAACAAAATCATAAATGCTTATGACTCTTCCGGGGACATAATACTGACTCAACTCATCTATTGCCGCAAAAAGTATAATAATAAATAAAAATTTCCAGTTTTTTTTTCCAAAACCAAAAAACAAAAAAACCATTAAAACGGAAAAAAGAAAAAGATGCGAGAGTTTATCCAATGCGAAAACATCAGCCTCGGGAATACCCCTTAAAGGAAGCAAAGTAGCAGAAATTAAAATGATCAACCATAAAAAAAACGGAACGCGTTTCATACTCTAAAACTCTCTTCTTCTTTTTTAATTGATTTTCTAATCCCTTCTATTGAATCGATTCTTAAAAGGTTTTCTCTGAAGGTAGCAAAATTCATTAACCGATAAAAACGAGAAAGGTATCTGAGATGAATATCTTTGTTTTCCGTAGAAGAAAGAAAACAAAAAATAGAAATAGGAACCCCATCGAAAGAATTATATTTTACCGGTGTATTCGCAATAAGTATAGATAATGCTTGCCCTTTCCTATCTTCCTGTTTATTATAAAAGACAACACCCTTACCTATACCAAAAGAGTATCTTTTTTCTCTCTCAAGAAAGGAATCGAGTTCCGGAAGACTATTGTTCCACGAAAGAATTTTCCGAAGAGCTTCTTTACTATCCTTAACATTTTCTTTTTTAAAATTAGTAAGGCTTTCCCATATCATCTATAAGATATACCTGCTTAAGTCTTCATCGCTAACTATATTTTCCAATTTCTCTTTTACATATTTTTTTTCAATAAAGATTTTTTTCTCCTTTAGATCGGGCATTTCAAAAAGATAATATTCGAGCAAGGCATTCATAACAGTTTGAAGTCTCCTCGCTCCTATATTCTCACTTTTTTCATTAACTTTTTTAGAATAATCTGCTATTAAAGTCAAAGAATCCTCGCTAAAATCGAGTTCGAATCCTTCAGCTTTAAACAAAGCTTTATATTGTTTAACAAGAGAATTATCCGGCTCGACGAGAATTCTCCGGAAATCTTCTCGACTTAAATCTTGAAATTCGACTCTTATCGGAAATCTTCCCTGCAACTCGGGGATAAGATCAGAGGGAGAAACAGAAGAAAAAGCTCCGGCAGAAATAAAAAGTATGTGATCTGTATTTATCGGTCCGTATTTTGTGTTTACTGTTGTTCCCTCGACAAGAGGGAGAAGGTCTCTTTGAACTCCCTGCCTTGAAACGTCAGGACCGGATTTTGAATCAGCCCCGATAATTTTATCTATCTCATCAATAAATACTACTCCCGAGTTTTCAGTTTTTCTTTTACTTTCCTCGATAACTTCATCCCTATCTATCAATTTATCCGATTCTTCTTTCATGAATATTTCTCTGGCTTCTGAAATAGTGACAAACTTTTTCTTTGTAGATTTAGGCATTAAACTTGAAAAAGCGTCCTGAACACCCAAACCCAGCTGTTCGGATCCGACGGCGCCGAGTATTTCAATAAAGGGTCTATCTTGTTTTTTTAGATCAAGTTCTATTTTTCTTTCTTCGAATTCTCCGTCTCTTAATCTTTTCCTCATTTTTTCTCTGCTTTCGTCCATAGTTTCTCCAACTTCACCACCCGGCATTAGTAAATCGAGGATCCTTTCTTCAGCAAGCTTCAAGGCTTTACCCTTAACTTCCTCAATTTTTCTCGACTGCACCATCTTAACCGCGACATCCATAAGACTCCTTACCATAGATTCCACATCTCTACCCACATATCCAACCTCGGTAAATTTGCTTGCTTCGGTTTTTACAAAAGGAGCTCTCATAATAAGAGAAAGCCTTCTCGCAACTTCTGTCTTCCCAACACCTGTAGGACCTATCATTATAATATTATTTGGATATATTTCCTTTTCCATGTTGTCACTGACTTGCTGTCTACGCCACCGGTTTCTTATTGCTATCGCGACAGCTTTTTTTGCCTCATTCTGACCGATTATATATCGAGCCAACTCTTGAACTATTTCTTTCGGCTTTAATTCTACCTTATTCCTCATCATTAATAACCTCTATCGAAATATTATCATTGGTATAAACACAAATATCAGAGGCAAGCTTTATGGAAGTTTTCACAATAGAAGGAGCGTCAAGAGTTGAATGCCTGAGCAATGCTCTGGCTGCTGATATCGCGTATCCTCCTCCCGAACCAATACCTATCAAACCATCATCCGGACGTATCACCTCTCCATTACCAGAAAGAATAAAAGATTCTTCATCATTCATAACTCCGAGAAGTGCTTCCAATCTTCTCAAATATTTATCCTTTCTCCACTGTTTCGCGAATTCAATTACAGCTTTCGAAATGTTTTTAGGATATTTGTTAATTTGCTCCTCGAACATGGAACATAACGTAAGCGCGTCCGCCACAGATCCCGCATAACCGACAAGCACTTTTTCTTCTCTTAGCAATTGAACTTTTTTCGCGTTAGCCTTCATTATTGTATCCTGGACAGTAACCTGACCGTCGCTGCCCATAGCGACAATTCCATCTCTTCTAACGCCAAGGATTGTTGTTCCGTGTATACTATTCACTATTCCTCCTCGGAAAAATATTATCTTATAATTTCGTAGTTTGGCGGTTCTTTAATTATCTTAACATCATGGGGATGACTTTCGGTAAGCCCCGAATTTGTAACCTGAATAAATTTTGCTTTACTCCTGAGTTCCTTAAGATTACGCGCCCCCACATATCCCATACCCGAACGCAATCCTCCCTCGAGTTGAAAAAGAACTTCACTGACAGGACCCTTATAAGGTACTCTGGAAACCACCCCTTCGGGCACCAACTTTCCGGTCTGAAAATAACGATCTCTACTGCCCGCTTCCATCGCGTCAACAGATCCCATACCCCTGTAAACCTTAAACCTTCTTCCCTCCAAAAGAATAGAATCTCCCGGAGCTTCATCCGTACCCGCCAGAAGCCCTCCTATCATTACAGAATCCGCGCCACCGGCGAGAGCTTTTGTTATATCTCCGGAAAAAGTAATTCCCCCATCCGCAATTATCGGTACCTTGGCTTTTACAGCCTTCGCTACGTTACGGATCGCCATTAATTGCGGAACTCCTATTCCACTAATAACTCTCGTCGTGCAAATAGATCCCGGTCCCACTCCCACTTTGACAGCATCTACATCTAATTTCAATAAATCTTTCGCGGCTTCTCCGGTAACAATATTTCCTACAACTAAATCACTATCACAAAGTTTACGCAATTTCTTAGTAACATCGAATACTTTCTTCGTGTGCGCGTGAGCAGTATCTACAACCAGACAATCCACTCCCGCGTCCAAAAGTTCTTTAGCTCGTTCTGTTGTATCGTCACTCACCCCTACGGCTGCACCACAGTATAGTCTACCTTCTTTATCTATATTGGCTTTGGGGAACTCCTTTCTTTTTATAATATCTCTGAGAGTTATCAAACCCACAAGCTTATCTTTCTTATCTACTAAAGGTAATTTCTCGAATTTATGCTGCCTGAAAAGCTCCTTTACCTGTTCTATCGAAACACCCTTTTTACCTGTTATCAGTTTATTCCTGGGAGTCATAACCTTTTTGACTTTAGTGTTTTTATCATCCTCGAATATTAAATCACTTTTTGTTATTATACCTTGCAAAAGCCCTTCTCCGTCTATAACAGGCACTCCCGAAATATTGTGAACACTCATAAGCTCTTCGACTTCTCTTATCCTAACCGAAGGAAGAACAGTTATAGGATCTGGAATAAGAACACTTTCGAATCTTTTAACTTTCCGTACTTGAGCCGCTTGCTCTTCTATAGAAAGATTCTTATGAATAATGCCCAATCCGCCCTGCAGGGCAACCGCGATAGCCATTTCATCCTCGGTCACAGTATCCATAGCCGATGAAGCTATTGGAAGAAAAAGACTGATATTTCGGCTAAATTTACTACTGACTTCCGTAGCACTAGGAATAACTTCCGAATAACCCGGCTCGAGAAGAACATCTCCGAAGGTTAAGCCTAAATCAAAAGGTTTTTCTTTTCCCAAGAATCCTCTCCTTCAGGCACTCTGCCTTTAAACACTATATTTGCCTCTCCTGTAAGCCAAAGCCTATTGCTGCTTTCTCTTACAGTTTCAAACTCTCCGCCAATCGTTTTCACTTCAAGTTTATCTCTTCCTGTTTCTTCCATTACAAAAAAAGACATACTGGCAATTCCCGAAGAACAGGAAAGAGTTTCTCCCTCGACCCCCCTCTCAAAAACCCGCATAAAAACGGAACCTTCCTTCTCTTTAAACCAATCAACATTATTTCTGCCGACAATAGCATTTGAAAGTTTGGCGCCTTCCACCTCGACATTAAGTTCTTCCACGTTCTCCGTCGGAATAACATAATGCGGAACCCCGCATCTTACAATCACGCCATTATCTTTCTTTTCCAAAATACTAATTTCCGGCATTAAAGCGGATACCGTATCATCATCGTTATAAATAAGTCTGACAGCACCGGCTTCCGTTTCCAGTACATCTTCCTTTCCGACTTTACCTTGAAGGTAAAGCAAGCGAAAGAAAACTCTTATCGCGTTACCGCAAAAAGGAACATTACTTCCATCGGGATTATAGAATATCATTTTCTTCCCATTCATAACTACAAGCCCGTCCCCACCGATACCATATCTTCTTTTCAATATTCTGGGACAGACCTCGGCATAATTAAAACCTTCGACATAAGGAGTCAACACAAAATCGTTGCCTCCGCCTTCCCCTTTAACAAAATCAATCATTATTTACTCTCCAGTAAAGCAAGATCTTCTAATACTGTTTTCATAATATTAGAATCGATTGTCGTTTTCTTCTCAAGGAAAGCTTCCAGCATAGCGTTCTCGCAAATTATATTAATCATTCTAGGCTTCCCTCCTGAATACCTATGTATAAATTCGAAAGAATCACCGGTAAAAGGTAAAGATTCTCCGCCGGCAACCTTTATTCTATGGCTTATATACGCTTTAACAGATTCCAAACCCAGAGGTTTAAGAGTGGTCCTTATAGCAGTTCTCTGATATAAAGCCTCATCCTGCTTTAGATTCCCTTCCATTTCCGGCAAACCGAAAATTACGAAATTTATCATATGCTGCGATTGAGTTTCTATGTTAAGCAATCCACGTATTTCTTCCATTGCATCTTTACCTCTCAGCATATTCCCTTCATCTATCAAAACAACCACCTTTTTATTCTCATCACTATATTCCTGCAATTTATTATAAAGCCCCGAAATCATTTCAACTCTATCATTAGCTCTATTTTCAACTCCCAATTGCAATGAGATTTTCCTGAGAAACCACCCGGCCGAGATATCAGGATGGACTATTACAAGAAGAGAAACTTCGTATTCATCATCCGAAGTAAGCATATTGAGTATCCTTCTCGCCAGCGTGGTTTTTCCCATCCCTATATCGGCAACAACCAGCGCAAGACCCAATCTATTCTCAACCGCATGATAGATTTTCTGCAAAGCCTTAGAGTGTTGAGGACTATCGTAATAAAATCTCTCATCAGGAGAAGTCGAAAATGGCTTCTCTTTAAAACCAAAAAAACTTTCGTAATCCATTAGTAATAATTAATACATCTAAATTACTTTTTGTCAAGGATTAAGATACCTCTAAACCACCATTTTTAGCCACGGATTTACATAGATTATTTTAGTCCAATGTCCAAAATTCTAAGTCCAATGTCTTTTCCATTTTTAATATCTGGTCCCGTTGATATGTTCTAATTCATAATTCATAATTCAAACTTCAAAATTCTTAATCCTAAACCCAAGATCTGGCATCTAAATTAGGTCACAAAGAACACAAAATTCAATAATAACCCTCTTAATTTCATGCTTTTAGAAAACACAGAGGGGAAAACAAGATTCTTACGTAACCATACTTATTTTCAAGAAAAAATTCGTTGTAAATGCTCATTAAAAATAGATTTTCAATGTTCGAATGCGAAATTTTGGAGTGTATCCAAAATAAAAAACCACCTTGACAAGCCGCGTAAAGAATGTATACTTAAAAACATATGGAGGAGAAGTACATATTAATATTCTAATCCTTGCGCTTTCAGTAAGTTTCAACTTTGATTCAATACCTTCACCGCAATTGCCGGATGACAGTTTTCGTATATCTATTTACACTTCCGATAGTACCAGTTTTGCCTGTTCCCTCTCGGTAAAACCAGTCGGTAACTACTTAAAAATATGCGAAGAAGATGAAAATATAATCAATATTGTTGAAGGCAAGTGGCAGGGATGGGTAAAAATATTCAATGTCACAGATTCGGTAATGCTTTACTGCAAGGACTTAAAAAGCAAAGATTTTTCCGTCAGCAACAAATTTGAAGTAATAAAAAAAGAAAACATCAGTCAATTAAGACAAACCGCTACAAGCGACTCTATTAACATATATCCTAATCCGCTTACAGCAGAACACTCCTCTGCTTCTATAGACTATCACCTTAGTGAAAACGCCCATGTCTCTATAATGATATTTGATAAATTCGGAAATCCGGTTTGGGATATGGAAACAGATGAAACCGCAGGCACAGCTCATAGAGACTGGGAAGGGATAGACAATGAAGGCAACAGAGTTTTTTCCGGCACTTATATTGTATGTATAAAGGCAACAAATCAAACTCGGACGATAGCCCAATACTCGGGCAAAATAGCCGTTGTAAGATAAAGGCGAATGATTCAAAACAATAAATTATTAATAATTACTGTATTATTTTTTATTTCATCATTGAAAATAAATGCTAACACGGGCGCTAATTTTCTAAATTTCGGAGCGGGAGCAAGAACAATGGGTATGGGGAGATGCGGAATCGGTTTATCCGATGATGCCTCAGCACCCTATTATAATCCAGCGGGATTAGCACAAATCAAACCGCAAGAATTATTATTCATGCACAGTACCCTTTTTATGGGAACAAATCTCGAATACTTTGCTTATGCCCTTCCAACGGCAAAATCCGGTACTTTTGCTTTTTCTTTTGTTCAGGCTCGTATTGGCGATATTGAAGGTAGAAATGAAAACAATAACCCTTTGGATGAATTCGGAGAATCGGAAACTGCCGGCATATTATCATACTCAACAAATTTTTCAAATTTTTTATCCTTTGGAATTAATCTTAAAATACTTCAACACTCTATTTCTAACTGGAGCGCGGTCGGGCAGGACCTCGATATTGGTTTTATGTTCCTTCCTGAAAAACCATTTTCTTTAGGTATAACCGTAAAAAATTTACTTAAACCATCTTTCACATTAATATCGGAGAAAGAACAGTATCCTCTCAGATTTGAAGCCGGAGCAAGCTGGAAAACTATCGACGACAAATTAATATTAGCTGGTGATATTGGTTGGCATGAGAACAGTAACATACAATTAAACGGAGGTGTCGAATATAAATTAAACAGCCTTGCTGCTTTAAGAGTAGGAGCTGACAACAATTACCTTTCTTACGGATTAGGTTTGAATTTCCCCATCGGAAATAAATCCATGAGAATTGATTATGCTTTACAAAATCATTACCAATCCGAAGGAATAATAACCCCTACTCATAATTTTTCATTAACCTTTAACTTCGGAGGGTTTAGAGCCAAATTATATCCGGATAAAGAAGTATTTTCTCCGATAACAGACGGAGAAAATAACATTCTTTGGTTAAACAAAGAAGTAAGAACCAAAGATGAAATTGAAAAATGGGAACTTTTAGTGAAAAGCCGGTGGGGTGAAGTATTAAGACATTACGAAGGCCCGGGAGAGCTTCCACAGCGATTTTACTGGGACGGCAGAGATGATAGCGGACAACTCGTACATTACGGTGATTACTTCTATAAATTTATCGTAACCGAAAAAAACGGAAGAACTTATACTTCAAGCGGCAAATTAGCAACAATAAAAACTGAAGGACCATTAGAAAGGTTCCTTATCGAAGAAAAATGGCAAGGGCTGGAAGAAGACATCTATATAGAAGAAGATTTTGATTCGGAAAAAAGCGAAACACCCTTTAAACAAAAAAATGAAAAATAAATAATTAGGAATGAAAATGAAAAAGATATTATATTTATTAGTTTTATGTTTTTCCTTAAGTTTAGCAGGGCAAAGATTACAAAGAAATTCTTATATCGATATCCCTTCAGCAAATTTCCAGGATGGACTATTTATAAATGTTAACGGAAGCTATCCTTTTTCGTCTGAATCCAATTTCGGATTCGACCCAAACGCCGGAATAGAATTTTCAAAAGAAAGAATAAATGTCGGTTTTAATTGGTTTGACGGAACCGACTTTGGGGTCGATTTAGCATATCAATTTTACAAATCACAAGTTACTTCATTATCCTTTGGAATAGATAATATAACATTCAGTAAATATATCTCTCCCCTGGGAGCGGACACGACTTTCTCGGACGAAATATATGAAAATCGCCCTCCCGAAGCCTGGTCATTTTATTTTGTCGGCAATAGAAAATTTGGTGAAAAATTCGAATTTTCTGCCGGAGTTGGTAGAGGAAAATTTGTGGGTTACGGACCACGCAGTTATTTACCTAACACGGATATATTCTTTTCCGACAAACATGAAAATTTCTCATTCGGGCTTATTCTGGGAGCTAAATATTCAGCAAAAGATTGGCTGGATCTTTTATTGGAAGCCGACGGCAGAGATATTAATCTGGGCATTCAATTTGATTTGGGAAGGTTTCAGGCGGAAATCTCAGCCACGAAGCTCGAAGGGGCTTTATTCGGAGAAGGAGAAACGCATTCGCCAAGACTAAACAGTACTATATCATTCAAGTTGCCTTTCTTTGAAGGCGAAAAAGAAGAAGAAAAACAAAAAAAATGGGAACCGGTTATAACAGAAGATAGAGTTTTCTTCGGAGACGGTTTCGAAGAAATAGAAGCTGCCGGAATGGTCCCTCAAAGGATCGATGACTTAGAAAAGCAAAGAAGCCTTACTCCGGGAGAGTACAAAGAAGATACTCCTGAAGCAATCAAACTGTTTCTCGACGCGACGGAATTGTTCGAAGCGGGAGAGTACGATAAAGCCAGAGTAAAATTCGAGAAATCTCTTGGAGGTTTAGGGGAATACAAACTTGAAGCTCTATACAGAATCGGAGAATGTTATTACAATACAGGTAATTACAAAAAAGCTTTATCGATATTTTACAAGATTAACAGTGAATCCAGGGGCACTTATCTCTATCCTGAAAGTATTTACGCTATAACTGCCTGCCATATAGCTCTTGAAAACTGGGAAGAAGCGGAAATGAGTCTCAACACATTAACATCAGAATATCCCGGCTATAAAAATGCGGATAAAACAACTGTTATAAAAGCAATTATTGCTTTTGGACAGGGAAATTATGAAGAAGTAACGGAATTATTAAAGGGAATCGAAACGAAAGAAGCGCTTTTTTACAAAGGAAAAGCCTATTTCTTTACAAAAAAACCCCTGAAATCACTCGCTGCCTTCAAAAAATTGATCGATGAATATCCGGAAAGTCCACTCGCCCGGTACGCTTCTTATTACATGGGAGATGTGCTATTCTTTTCCGGAAATTATTCCGGAGCACTACATAAATACGTTGATTTCCTGGAAAAGTATCCGTACAGCGAATTACAGGAATTTGCTTCCTATAAATTAGCCGTTTGTTATTACAACGAGGAAAATTATTTAAAAACGATAGAACACTTAAAACCCACCCTGAAGAGTAAAGACATATTTCTCGCTGCCCACAGCAGTTTCCTCCACGCTAAATGTTTACAAAAATTAGATAGGGATGAAGAAGCTTTAAGCTCTTTTACTCAAATAGTCTCGAATTACCCGGAATTGAAAATTGCTAGCCTCGCAAACATTGAAATGGGACAAGTTTTTCTCCGAATGGGGGATACAACGCAAGCACGTATAGTCTATCAACAAATGTCTTCAAAATATTCCTCGGGAGAAACGATCGGTCTCGGAGATTATCTCGCGGGAGGAATAGCTTTTACCGAAGGGGATTATTTGACCTCCAAAAAACATCTCAACAAAATCTTAAGATATTACTGGGGATCCGATATAACATGTCCTGCGATAGCTTTACTACTAAGGACATACAATAAAACAAGAGATTATACTCTCACTATCGCACTTGGAAGTGAACTCCTGCGGAAAGACGCATGTGAAAAAGGTGATATCTGGAAAGCCAGAGCCATGTTTAACCTGGCCGAAGCGTATTATCAGACAAATCAGTACGAAAACGCGAAAAAGTTGTACCAGGAGATAATAGATGAATACCGATACAGCGATGCGGCTCTCCTTGCCGCTTCACAAGCCGGTTATGGCTGGTGTCTCCTGCACGAAGACAGATTGGACATAACAGAAAATCAGTTTACAAAAGTTATGTCAGCTTACTCCATGGATACGACCGCACTAATCAATTCCTCCTTCGGCAACGGAATAGCTCTATATAATAAAGAAGAATATGAAAAAGCCCTGAACCATTTTGAAAGTATCAGTAAAATTCCTTCAGATCATCCTTTAAAACCCAAAGGCATGTTTTACGCCGGAAAATCATACTATAATTTAGAATATTACAGACAGGCAATAGATTCCTGGGAAAATATACTGGAAGATTATCCTAAATCCGAAATTGCACCTAACGCTGCATATGAAATAGGAATGACATATTTTCAGGGATTAAAATATGATATGGCAGCACCGTACTTTAAGATAGTAATCGATGAATATCCGAATTCCCCAATAGCAACAGAAGCACTGCTCACATTAGGAAACAATTACTACAATGCAGCGGACTATAAAAAAGCAATCGATGCTTTTAAGAAATTTATCTCAATACATCCTAATGATTCTCTGGTAGATGAAGCGGAACAATCTCTTTCTTCGGCATACTATATGGCCGGACAGGAAAACCCAAATATGCTAGAAAGTTTTATCAATGAATTTCCCTCAGACCCCAAAGCGGCTCTGGCTTTATTTAACATCGCGGTTCATTCGTATGAAGAAGGGAATAAAGAGATGGCGTTAGAAACATTCAGAAAAGTAGTTATAGATTTTCCGGAAACGGAATACGCGGAAGATGCTCAAGTAAACGTTATTAAAATATATGATGAAATGGAAAATCATGAAAAACTCGTAGACGAAGCGAATTTGTTTCTCGAATATTTCCCGGAAAGCGAAAGAACACCGCTTGCTTTATTTTACGGTGGGTCAGGATACTTTTATCTGGGAGAATACGGAAAAGCCATAGAATCGTTTAAAATAATAGTCAAGGAATATCCGGCAAGCGAATATGTCGAAACCGCAAAGCATAATCTAAACCAGTGTTATAAAAGATTAGGGAGCGCAGAAAGAATAGAAGAAGAAGGCTCCGAAAACCAATAAAATGATTTTATGTTATACCAAACAAATCAATAAAAAAAGGAGTGTTTAATGGCAGGAATAAGTTTTCTTCAACTCTTAAAAAATAGTTGGGCTATAGACCTACTTTTGATTTTCTCAGTAATAGCGTTAGCGGTAATACTGGAACGGCTTTGGGCGTACAGCAAATTAGGAATCGACGAAAAAGCGCTCTTGGAAAGAGTCAAACACGCGTTTAAAAGAGGTAACACCCAGGAGGCAAGTTTCATATGTAAATCCGCGAATCATCCTCTCGGCGAAATATTAGATGTCGGCATAAGAAATAAGGATTTGCCCAGAGAAGATATTTCCGATTTACTCGACGGTGCTCTAATCGAAACAAAAAGTTATCTCGAAAGAAAGAACTCAGTGTTAAGCACTATAAGTTTCATCGCCCCTCTTCTCGGTTTATTGGGAACAGTTATGGGTATTATTCGAGCTTTTCATGACCTTTCCGTATCCGGGGCCGGAGGGCCTTCTGTGGTAATGGCTGGAGTAGCTGAAGCCCTTGTATCCACAGCTATAGGTATTATTGTAGCTATACCTGCAGCTATATTCTACAATTATTTTATGAATAAAGTGAAAACCATTCTCACCCAGATTGAATCGAACTCTATAAAATTTCTGGCTTTCCTAAATAATAATAAGCCCCAGGCAGCAAGAGAAACTCTAAAGTTAGATTAGGATACTAAACTATGAGAAAAAGTACTATTGAAAGCTACGATGATTCTGTGGGGAAGATACCCATCACCCCAATGATAAATGTGGCTTTATTGCTGGTTCTATTTTTTATGATGTCAGCACCCGCTATTTTTATGTCCGGAATATCTGTTAAAAACCCTACTCTTGTTCAGGGAACCTCGGCTGCGGATGATACAGAACTAAAAGCAAACATATATATAGATTCTCAAAATCGAATTTTACTGAATAACAAACTTATCGAAAGGGAAGAATTTCCGGACAGGATAGCAGAACTCCTTGGCAGGAGTGTATCCAGAATCGTGGTTGTCAGTGCTTATCCGTCCATACCAATACAAGAAGTCGTAACCGTATTAGACATAGCTAAACAAAAGGGAGCCTTAAAATTAGTTCTCCTGAGGAGAAAAGAAGGATGAGAAAAAGAAGCATAACTTCCGAAAAAACAGAAGAAGCAAATATCATGATAACACCTCTCGCGGACGTAAGTTTTACAATTCTTATAACTCTTATGGTTTTAACTCCCGTTATAATGCTTTCTTCTAAGCTACATGTAAATCTTCCCGAAGCCACAACTGTCGAACCTTCCACCGAACAAAATATCTCTATAACAATCACATCAGATAATGAAATCTCAATAAACAACGAATTAGTTACCACTAAACAGTTAGCAAACATTTTAAAAGAAACAATTAGACAAAATCCCGACAATCTTGTGCTTATAAGATCCGATAAGGAATTGGAAACAGGTACTGTTATGAATATAATTGCCCTTGCAAAAAAACTCGGAGCACGAAGCATCTCGATTGCCACGATACAGAGATAAAAATGATAGATAATACTGAAGGTTTTTTTGATACAAGAATTAAAGTAACAATGGTGTTTTCTCTCTTGTTCCACTTTGGTGTTTTTTATTTCAGTGAAACAAAAAGAATAAGCGAAACTGTAACCAGGATCGATAATATTGAATTTATAGATCGAACACTGGCTCCTTCACCAAGACCCATGCCGCCTCAAAAGAGTATATTTAAAGCACTAAAAGATAAAATTACTCATAAAGATGACGAATTAAAAGACATAGATCAAAATGAAATTGAAAAAATAATCAAAAATTTACCACCTGTTCCCAAAATCAGTGAAAAAGGGATAGACCTGGACGAAAAGCAATTAGATCGCACACAGGCAAAAGGTATCGATCTGGATAAATTCGAAAAATTAGAAGGCCCCGAGGTCGGGAGCAGTGAAATACTCCGGGTAGCCTCGAGCAACAGACAAAGCGGAACAGAAGACATAATCAGTAAACCCGCCATAAAAATCAGTGATAAGCAAACCTATAGTCCAAACGCTAAAATAGGTCTTGTTTCTTCTCCGGGAGGCAGCGGAGCAGTAGATCTTGAAAAGATTTCAACTAAAGAGTTAGATAAAATAACTCAGGAAACCTCTAAAAAAGAAACGGCAAAAATATCAAAGGCTCCATCGAAATCGACCACAAGAATAACCATATCAGGACCACTATCTTCCAGAGAAATAACTTACAAACCATCTACACCATATCCACTTTGGGCTCAAAAGCGAGGACTAAGCGCAACTATAAGTGTACAGATAGCAGTTAATCCCGACGGAACAGTCAAAGAAAATACTTTTGTTACCAGAACTTCCGGTTTCGGTTCATGGGACAGACTGGTAATAAATAGCGTACGACAATGGAAATTCGCGGCTCTTAAAGGTTCGGGAATAGTGCAAACCGGAATTGTCACCTTTAACTTTATTTTGGAGTAAGAATGAAAAGAAATATAGTAGTTTTAACTTTAATTATCGTCAGTATTAACTTGTTTGCCCAGGAAGAGATATCAAAAGAAGTAATTAAAGGCAAATACTTGGGAAAAATAGACGAAAAAAAACCACCTTCAGAATTAAATTATGATATCTTCGAAGTCATTCAGCCATATGGAAGAAAAGGCTCGTATATATATGACCTGGAATTACAGAAACACTCCGAAATAAATGCTACTCCTCTGCCGATACTCGCCAGCAAACAAATAAGAAAACCCCAGATGGGCACAATTTTAACTCTGCCAATTACGATATCAAATATCCCGACCGAAGGGAATATAAAACAATGGGAACTGGCAATAACCGATGAAACAGGGGAAGTATTCAAAACTTTCTCGGGTATGGGAAAACCTCCAAAAAACATAAAATGGGAGGGAAAGGACTCGAAAAATAATATAATCGATATGGGCAGAAATTATTCTTACTACTTAAGAACAATCGATGAAGAAAACAAATCCTCTTTTAAGCTCGGTAAAAAAATACGGGTTCCCGGACTTTACTGGAAAGAAGAAATTAACTCGGTAGTCAGGTTAGACGGAAGACTAGTCTTCGAAAAAAAATCCTCAGCGCTTACCGAAAGCGGCATCAATTTGCTTGAAGAAGCAGCGGATTATGTACGAAAAGATATCAAAAAACATCTCAGAGTCATAGTCTATTCTGAAAACGAAAATTTAGCTATGGAAAGAACAAAGAAAATCGCCAATTTCCTGATAGACCGGATAATACTCCCGGAAAAAGCAATGACAAGTGTCGTCGGATACAAATCATCCGGCGCGGACAAAACGGATAGAATAGATATAACGATAAGATAACTTAGGGCTTAAGTCATAAAGGGCTCTCGGCTTACCGCTCACGGCTAACCGCTTCACACACCTAACACCATTCTTTTCTTATTTTTTAAAATGTTCCTTGCTGAAAGCTGACAGCCGTCAGCAGATAGCCTAATATCTCTGTGTTTAAAATGGGGGTTGACTTCTTAGTTATCCCGAACTAATATAGGACATCAGTCGCACATAGCGGGGCGCTAGCGGTTCCCCATACCTGTAATCCGCTATAGCAGGGCTATTGGCTTGACCTTAGTTTATGTTTTTTTACTATGGGCTTCTTAAGATAGCGTTGAAGTTTGGGCCCTCCATAGAGGAGAGTTTTGAACCCCGTCAGGTCCGGAAGGAAGCAGCGGTAAGAAGTCTTAACCTCTGATGAAGGAATACCTGGATGGAGCTTTTTCTTAAAGTCGTACCGGTAAGAATTCATAGGCAAGGCAAGTCGTGCGGCTGTTTAGAAAATTATGGGATATTTAGTCTTAACACGAAAATACAGACCACAAAATTTTGATGAAGTACTGGGGCAACCCCATGTAACTAAAACTCTTATGTCCGCACTGAAAAAGGGAAGGGTGGGGCATTCTTATTTGTTTTCAGGTCCAAGAGGGGTTGGGAAAACATCCGTAGCTCGTATCTTGGCAAAAGCTGTAAACTGTAAAAAGGGGATAGTTGAAAATCCGTGCAATGAGTGCGAGAACTGTAAAGCAGTTACTAACTGCAACTCGGTAGATGTTATAGAAATAGACGGCGCATCAAACAGAGGAATAGATGAAATAAGAGCGCTCAGGGAATCAGTATCGTACAGTCCCGTACAATCTGCTTTTAAAGTCTATATTATCGACGAAGTTCACATGTTAACGAATGAAGCCTTCAACGCGCTATTAAAAACTCTCGAAGAACCACCATCCCATATAATTTTTATATTTGCTACTACAGAACCGCAAAAAGTTCCGAAAACGGTTTTATCCAGGTGTCAGAGGTTTGATTTCAGGGCTTTAAGCAATAAAGAAATTTTCGAAAAATTGAAAGAACTGGTGTCTTCGGAAAAAGTTAAGGCGACAGATGAAGCATTATCGCTTATAGCCTCCAGAGCGGAAGGGGCTATAAGAGACGCGGAAGGCATGCTCGAACAATTAATATCATACTCAGAAGGAGAAATTAACGCGAATGACGTCCGAGACGTATTTGGATTTATTGGTGATAGCTTATATCTAAAGCTGTTCCATGGTATCAAGAATTCAGAAGAAACCGAAATTATAAAGAGTGTAGAGGAAGTAACCCAAAAAGGATACGACCTCAGAGAATTCACATCCGGTTGGCTAAAATTTTTAAGAGAACTATTACTCTGTAAACTTGAAATCAAAAACATTACTCCTATTGAGTCCGACAAACAAATGATAGAGCTTTCAAAAGATGTTTCAACAGAGTTTATTACGGCGGTATTAAATTTGTCGGCGGATTTAGAAAAAGATATAAGACTACTTCCTCATTCTCCCGTCTATCTTGAGCTGGCAATGCTCCGCATGGCAAGAATACCAAACTTGCAGGATATAAATACTTTAATAAAAAAATTGTCACAGGGCACTACTCCTTTAGAAAAACCCAGCGAGAAAAAAAATGAAAAAGAAGAAAAACAATCAGTCACCGTAAAGAAGAATCCCGTTACTAAATCCGCGAAAAATCCTCAAGAACTCTGGAACACAATAATGCAAAAAATAAATGGCACCGGAGGGAAAAATTTTCTTAAGGCGTTTTTAAAAGACGCGGAACCGGTTGCTTTTGATAATAACATTCTAAGAATAAGAGTGCCTTCGACACATAAAAATCACCTCGATGAAGATATTCATTTCTTAAGGGATGCTCTAAAAGAGGAAACAGGGAAAGATATAGATATTGAAATAATAACATACGAAAAAAAAAGGGATACAAAATTACGTGATAATTCTATGGTCCTAAAAATAAAGGAGATATTTAATGCTGAAGAATTTATTTGACATGCAAAATTTAAAGCAAAAAATCGACGAAATGAAAGAGGAACTTAAAAAGGAAAGAATAACCAGTGAAAGCGGCGGAGGAATGGTAAAGGTAGAAGGAAATGGATACGGAGACATACTTAAACTCGATATTGAAGACAGTCTTCTTAAAGACCATGACAAAACTCTGCTTGAAGATTTGATAATCGCGGCAGTAAGCATGAGTAAGGAAAAATCAAAAAAAATGTTCCAGGAAAAAATGCAGGAAGCAATCGGATTTTTGCCTTTAGACGGAATTCAAGACTTGATATCTTGAAACCACCAAATATTTTCTTTCGTTTCACACAATCACTTCAATCATTACCGGGAATAGGTAAAAAATCGGCAGAAAGAATCGCTTTCCACATTTTGAGCAATCCCACCGCGGGGGAAAAGATTCTACATTCTTTAGAAAAGGTTTTATCGGAAATTAAATTCTGCGGCAAATGCGGTAACATATCTACGGAAAACCTATGCCATATCTGCGCGTCTCCCCAAAGAGACAGAACGGTAATATGCGTTGTAGAAAAACCTATGGACGTTTTCGCAATCGAACGCTCTAATTCTTTTAACGGATTATATCATGTACTGGGAGGATTGCTTTCACCTCTCGATAATGTTTATCCCAAAGATATAAACATAAATTCTTTAATAAAAAGAGTAAAAACAAAAGGAGTAACGGAAATCATCATCGCAACGAATCCCACAACAGAAGGGGAAGCAACAGCTATATATATTGAAGAAAATTTAAAAAATAATGGTGTAAAGATAACCCGTATCGCCAGAGGTATCCCTTTCGGAACCGATATCGACTTCGCAGACGATTTAACCCTATCCAGAGCCCTTGAAGACAGGCAGGAATTTAAGGATTAAAAGTCCACCCCAATCCCCAAAAAAATATTTGAACCACAAAGATTTTAAATCAGAATTCAGAAGCCAGGAGCCAGAAAAACAAGTTGAATGGTCAAATTGTTGAATTGTTAAATCGTACCCCCAGACCTCTTCCCCATTTCACTATTTTTTAATTTAACTATTTTACTTAGATTCGAAGAATCTGGTATCTGGTACCAAATAATGGGGGGTTGACAATAAATGCCCAAAAACTATATTATACTTGGCGCGGGGTGGAGCAGTTAGGTAGCTCGTTGGGCTCATAACCCAAAGGTCGTGGGTTCGAATCCCACCCCCGCTATATTATATAGGGTATAGAATATAGGGTTTAGGGTATGGAAAAAAACAAAAAAACAAAATTAAATCTCTTTACTCTATGTGGTTAATAATGATCCAGGTTACAATTTCTCTTATCATAGGATATACATTCGGTTCTATTCCAAACGCTGTTTTAATCTCAAAGCTAAAAAAAGTAGATATAAGAAGCACAGGAAGTGGTAATCCCGGAGCAGGTAATGTCGCGAGAGAAATCGGAAAATCCTGGGGGGTTTTGACTTTTATACTGGACGTTATCAAAACAATAATACCAATGCTCATAGCAGATAAATTATTTCACTTAAACTTATTCTGGGTAGGCATAACAGGTATATTCGCGGTAATAGGACACTGCTATTCACTATTTTTAAAATTTAAAGGAGGAAAAGGAGCCGCATGTTCCGCGGGAATAATGATATACCTTTTTCCAAAATTCTCTATTATATCTATAGGAGCCTTTTTTCTGATTCAGAAAAGTCCTCGAACCCTGAAAACTTTTTTGCCTATATTTTTGACTGCCCTCGGGCTCTGGATATGGCTTTACTGGAATTCCATGCCTCTATTTCTTCCGTTTGTATTAATATTCCTAACCGTTGGAATTCTTTTAAACATTGATTTAATTAAAGACTTAATTAAGGGAGGAAATAAGTGATATTAAAAAGAAGAAAAATTTATAGAATCGGAGCCGGTATTATATTCCCTCTGGTTTACTACTTTTCACCAAATAAAATTATCGTTGAAATGTTACTCCTTTATTGTCTTGGTATAATGACCACCCTGGAAGCTATGAGATACATATCCCCCAACCTCTGGAGAACTGTTGCGGAAAATTCTAAAGGAATATTAAAGGTAAGACAGGGTATGGTTACAGGGACTACAGCTCTTCTTATTGCGAATATAATAGTTATAGCATTTTTCCGCAAACCTGTGGCAATTGTGAGTCTCGTATATATGCTTTTCGGAGACGCGGCTGCCGCTATTATAGGAACTAATTACGGAAAAACAAAAATAGGTGATAAAACTCTGGAAGGCAGCCTTGCTTTTTTTATAACTGTAATGGTAATAGCCCTCATATTTTCTCAATGGACGGGAATACGAATTCACCTCATAATTTTGATTTTCGGGGCAATTGCGGCTACGATCACTGAAGCCCTGCCTATAGAAATAAACGATAATTTAACGGTAGCTCTGGCTGCCGCTATCGTCATGCAAATATTTGTTATGTTTTAGCCCCACACCACACCATTTTTTAACCACAGAGGACACAGAGAAAAAAACTCACAGAGACCACAGAGAAAAAATATATTTTGTTGTTTAAAACCCAACCCAACAAACCCAATAAACTCTACGAACTCAATAAACTAAATTTCACACAAAGAACACAAAGATCACAAAGACCCCATAACAACCCCCAAATTTGTTTTTGTTTTAACTTCCCAACCTTCTAACTATAAAATAGCCACGGATTTATACTGATACACAAAGATTTTTTTATTGTTGTTTTTACTAAAACCTAAAACCAAAGATCTAAGACCTAGGTTCTGTTCTCTTCCCGGGAAAGAGTAGTTTTTATCCCCCCCCGCACGTTGACCTTCAACTCAACAAAAAGGTACCTGGGAAACAACAAAGATTTAAAATCTTCGAAAATGACATTTAAAAGTGTTTCGTGAGTTGTTCTTAAATTTCTGAATTTTTCTATATATAGTTTTACGCTTTTTAATTCTACAATAGATTTATCCGGCTTATATTTAATTTTAAGCCTATAAAAATCGGGGTGCCCTGTAAAAGGACACAATGACGTAAGCTCCGAAGTTTTAAATTCAACAGGGTAATCGGCTTCCGGAAATTTGTTTGGAAGTTCCTCTAAAATTTCAGCAATTTCTTTTAATTTATTTAAATCTTCAGTCATTTACTCTTAAGCTGTGGAAAAAGAATTACGTCTCTAATAGATGGTTGATTCAAAAGTATCATAATAATTCGGTCTATTCCCAGTCCCAATCCACCGGTCGGCGGCATACCGTAAGACATAGCCGAAAGAAAATCTTCGTCGAGTGATTCTGTTTCGAGGTCTCCTTTTTCTCTAAGCTCTGATTGTCCTTCGAACCTTTTTCTTTGCTCGATAGGATCATTCAACTCCGAATACGCGTTTCCTATTTCCATACCAAAAAGGAACGGCTCGAATCTTTCTACGACTCCTTCTTCATCGCGCTTATCCTTCGCAAGAGGAGAAATATCCTTAGGATAATCCATAATAAAAGTCGGCTTATCTATTGTAGGCTCCACCACTTCCGAAAATATCGCGTCGAGAATTTTTCCCGAAGTAAAAAGTCCTTCAACTTTTATATCTGATTCCTGTGCTTTCTTTTTTATATCCTCAAAAGACAAACCTTTAAAATTAATACCTGTTTTCTCCTCGAGAACACCGTAATAAGAAAGCCTCTGCCATCCCCCTTCAAACGATACTTTTTCTCCTTGATATTCCAATTCCTTAGAACCAACAAAACGTTCGAGAAGACGCTCGAAAAGGGATTCCACAATTTCCATCATATCATAGTAATCGGCGTAAGCCTGGTAAAGTTCCATCATGGTAAATTCAGGATTATGAGACCGATCGACTCCTTCGTTCCTAAAATCCTTGCCTATTTCATAAACCCTCTCCATTCCCCCTATTATTAACCTTTTCAGATATAACTCATAGGCGATACGCAAAAAAAGATCCTTCTTCAGCGATTCCTGATAAGTTTTAAAAGGTTTTGCAAAACCTCCCCCATACTGAGGCTGCAGGATAGGAGTTTCCACTTCGACGAAATCTCTTTCATTAAGAAAATTTCTTACCTCCTGAATTATAAGAGTGCGGGTTCTAAAAACTTGCGTGCTCTCCTGATTCGCTATTAGATCAAGATAACGTTTTCTGTAACGGTCTTCCCTATCGGAAAGGCCATGCCATTTTTCCGGCAAAGGATGTAACGCTTTTGCCAGAACAGTTAGTTCCTCGACCAATATTGTAACTTCACCGGTTCTTGTTTTCATTAATTTACCTTTTATCCCGATAAAATCCCCTATATCGAGTAAACCGACTGTACTATAATCATCTGAAAGAGAATCTTTACTGAGATAAAGCTGAACCGAACCGGAAACATCCTGAATATCAAGAAAAGTGCTTTTGCCGTGACTTCTTACACGCATAACCCTGCCGGCTGCGGACACTTCCTTGTTTTCAAGTTCATCGAAATTACTTTTTAGTTGTTCGCTTGTATGAGTCCGTTCGAATTTATAAGGATAGGGATTGATTTTCTTTTTCCTTAATTCGTCTAAATGTTCTTTTCTGAATTTTACCTGATCGAGTGTTTCATCCATGCCAGGAATATATTAAAAGATGAAATAATGTCAACCACTCCCAACCCCAAAATATTTAACCACAGAGGACACAGAGGAAACAAAGAAAACACAGAGAGCACAGAGAAAAAATATATTTTGTTGTTTAAAACCCAACCCAACAAACCCAATAAACTCTACGAACTCAATAAACTAAATTTCACACAAAGAACACAGAGTTTTTTTGTTTTTAAGCCAACAGCTAAAGGCTAAAGGCAAATAGCTATTTTTAACAACAAATCACACGAATAAAAATTAGGATTAGAAGCGGTGCATGTTAGAATTTCAAGGATTACGGATTCAGTGGTAAGTGTTTTTTCTTAATCCTTGCTTTTTAAAGTTTTTCTTTACTTATATTCTTTATTTGATTCTTTAAGAACGGAATGTCATTTTTTACCGTTTTCCAGACTGCTTCCACATCCACACCAAAATAATCGTGAACTAACTTATCTCTCATTCCCGTTATATCTTTCCAGGGAATATCTTTATATTTCTTTGTGATTTTCGGCGATAACCTTTTCGCGGCTTCACCAATAATTTGTATCTGCCGGATAACGCCATCCTGTAATAAATTTGTATTAATAAACCTCTTATGATCTATTTTTTCTGTATATTCTTCAATTCTTTTAATTGCATCTAAAATATGATTTAAATAAACAGAATCACTTTTCATTCTTTAACTATAACCTTCTCTTCTTCTTTAATTGTATCGATTATATAAGGGCTTACTGAGTTTTCGGTAATTAGATCAACTTTTATGCCTATCTCTTCTCGCATTTCTCTTTCGATTTTTACGAGTTCAAGTAGGCTCTTGATTTCAGAGAATTTTACCAGCACATCCAAATCGCTATCGGGTTTTCCTTCTCCTCTAACATAGGAACCGAAGATCGCGACTCTTATAGCTCCATAATCCAAAAGAATTGATTTTATTTTATTTATTACTTTCTCTGAAAGACCAGTCAATTTTACCTCCGATAGAATAATAAGATGATTGTTATAGTAAGTCAAGTATTTAACTAAAGAGAACACAGAGAAGTATAACACTTTACAGTGTCTAATTGTAAATTGTAATTTGGAAATTGTAAATTGAAAATTTAAAAACAGAACTAGGACGCAGATGAACGCAGATTTACTCAGATTTTTTTGTTTTTGCTAAATCCTAACCCCTAAATCCTAAATCCAAAAATTACCACAGAGGACACAGAGAAAAAGGACTCACAGAGTTCACAGAGTTTTTTGTTGATGTTTTTTACTAAAACCTAATACCAAACACCTAAGACCTAATTTCTCACACAGAGAACACAAAGGACACAAAGAAAAAATAATGTTGATTAAACAAAATCCCATCCCCCAAATCCAAAATCCTAAAATTACTACAGAGAACACGGAAGAAAAAACACAGAGAGATTACTTATAACTATTGACACTTAAGCTTAAAATAATAATATATCTATGAGGAGGAACTTATGCGAAGAAAAATATCTAAAGGGGTAGAAGTTGATCCAGCAATTATGTTGGGTAAACCCGTGATAGAAGGTACTCGAATACCTGTAGAGATGATTCTGGAAAAATTAGCACAGAATATCTCTGTGGATGATATTCTTATCGATTTTCCCCGTTTAACTCGCCAAAACATTCAAAATGCTTTAGAGTATGCCGCAAAATCAATACATGGAGAAGAAATTCACTTAGTTAGCAAAAAGTAATGAAGTTTTTAGCGGATGAAAATCTGGAAAAGCCGATTGTGGATTGGCTCAGAGAAGAAGGACATGATGTAATTTATATCGCAGAAGAAGCGCCCTCAATAAAAGACGAAAAAATAATCCAACTTGCCTTGAAAGAAAACAGGATACTAATAACTAACGATAAAGATTTCGGTGAATTGGTTTTCCATTACGGCAATATTACTTCAGGAATAATATTGATTAGGTCTAAGGATAAAAGATTTCAAAAGAAATTAGAACTAGTGAAGCAGGTACTTAAAGAAATCAAAAATAAAATAAGCGGTAACTTTATTGTAGTAAATGAAAACGGAATAAGAATAAAAAAAATACTCTGATGTAAAGAACACAAAGTTTTTTTACTTTTTAACTAGGACCTGTTATCCGGCACCTGGCACCTAATTATAGGCACGGAGTACACAAAGATTTTTTTTATTTTATTTCTGACTCAAGACTCAAGACACCAGACTCATGACTCGGTTATTTTTTACTAATAACTAACCGCTTTAGCGGTTACCATGACCCTGTTGATACACTGTTGTCAAGTGTCGAGATTTGACCCCAATTATATTTCCTGTCATCTCCCCTACTCGCAATATGATATAAATACCCCTCTCCCTGCAACCGATATGGTCTTGCCATATCAAGATATTACTATCTTACTTCTGTTTGTCAACCTTTTCACATTTCAAGGTCTGACCCCGTTGATACTCAGAGAAGAAGGACATGATGTAATTTATATCGCAGAAGAAGCGCCCTCAATAAAAGACGAAAAAATAATCCAACTTGCCTTGAAAGAAAACAGGATACTAATAACTAACGATAAAGATTTCGGTGAATTGGTTTTCCATTACGGCAATATTACTTCAGGAATAATATTGATTAGGTCTAAGGATAAAAGATTTCAAAAGAAATTAGAACTAGTGAAGCAGGTACTTAAAGAAATCAAAAATAAAATAAGCGGTAACTTTATTGTAGTAAATGAAAACGGAATAAGAATAAAAAAAATACTCTGATGTAAAGAACACAAAGTTTTTTTACTTTTTAACTAGGACCTGTTATCCGGCACCTGGCACCTAATTATAGGCACGGAGTACACAAAGATTTTTTTTATTTTATTTCTGACTCAAGACTCAAGACACCAGACTCATGACTCGGTTATTTTTTACTAATAACTAACCGCTTTAGCGGTTACCATGACCCTGTTGATACACTGTTGTCAAGTGTCGAGATTTGACCCCAATTATATTTCCTGTCATCTCCCCTACTCGCAATATGATATAAATACCCCTCTCCCTGCAACCGATATGGTCTTGCCATATCAAGATATTACTATCTTACTTCTGTTTGTCAACCTTTTCACATTTCAAGGTCTGACCCCGTTGATATGATAAACGTTCCGACCCTAAAGGGGCATAAAAGAGCGGGTGTAACCATGTTTGCCAAAAATCATTTTGGTTCCCATACGCGAAGGGGTGCTGAACACCTTCATATGGGACTTGTTGTTCCGGATGAATATCCCAATGAAAAAAACGCAAGATATGGCTATGGAAAATATAGAGTTCTTGTAGACTTAATGGGATGGGAGTTACTTAGAGAAAAAAGCGTTATATATTTAATGGATGCTCTGTGGTCGGCAGGATATGAACTTGCACCACCTAGCAAATGGTTGCTTGCCACGTTTAATGACGATTGGAGCTCATCGATATTCATCTCTCAGGACCCGGTAGCGATCGAGTCCGTGGGTTATGATTTCCTCCGAACAGAATATACTGAGGGAACCCATGGTGATTCTCTTACTTATCCTCAACTGGAAGGCGCAGATGACCATTTAGAACAGGCTGCGGATTCAACCAACTGGCCAGACGGTTTTATCTACGATCCTGAAAACGACGGAACGGCTATTCCGAGCCTTGGAGTACACGAACACTGGAATAATGGGACAGACAGACAGTATTCTAGAAATCTCGGAGAGGATTACGGTATAGAATTAGTATCAATCTCAGCTAATACACCCGGAGTAACAGAAGACATAGGAATTCTGGCAAAACCAACATTAAAGAATTCACCCAATCCTTTCAGAAATTCGACATCGATAAAATACAATATTGTTAAAGCGGCTAAAGTAGAAATAGTAATCTACGATGTAACGGGACAGGTAATAAAAACGCTTGTAAATGCCACACAGCAGCCGGGTACTTATTCTATCGATTGGAATGCGACTTCTGGCAATGGTTCTGAAGCGCCGAATGGCGTTTATTTCTGCAAGTTAAAAGCAACTACAGAAGACGATAAAGCTGAAGTCACAAATAAAATGCTGTTAGTTGAATAAATACTGATAACAGTTTAATATCCCAATCAATATCAATGGGGTCAGATCTTCTTTGTTTCTTCACTAAATCCTAAAATCACCACAGAGAACACGGAGGAAACAAAGAAAACACAGAGAGCACAGAGAAAAAATATATTTTGTTGTTTAAAACCCTTCCCAACAAACCCAATAAACTCTACGAACTCAATAAACTAAATTTCACACAAAGCTCACAAAGAACACAAAAGAGTCACTAGTCATGGGTCTCGAGTCACTAGTCAAAACACCCCCACAACAAAACTACTAGAAACAACGAATAACACAAATATTTTTATTTTTTTGTTTTTTTGACCAGAGACAAGTGACAAACGACTAATGACTAAATTACTCACACAGAGAACACAAAGATTTTCTTTTATTTTATTTCTGACTCAAGACTCAAGACACCAGACTCATGACTAGGTTATTTTTTACTAATAACTAACCGCTTTAGCGGTTACCATGGCCCTGTTGATACCATTGATATTATTTTCTATCAAAATTATTTGTTTTATTGATAATTTTTTCATATAAATATTTTACATCTTTATCCAGTTTATCAATTCGGGGTTCGACAACTTTAATATATTCAATTGCTTTTGCTGTTTTGTCCTTCTTGTAAAATGCATAGGAGAGGTAAAGAAAGGCAAGTATATTATTGTTATTTTTATCAATACCTTTTTCTAAATTAACACAGTTTCTGAGTATGGCGATGCCCTCATCAATTCTTTTAGTATTAACTAAAACACAACCTCTAACAATTTTATATGGTATATAATCTCTATAATCATTATATATTTGTTTAGAATAGTTGTCGGCCGATTCATTATTATAACTATTATCAAAAAGAGATAAGTAAGCTAAATTATACATAATTATATATTCATAATTTTTTTCAGAAGGATTTATATTGTTTAATAATTCTTTATTCATTTTATACGCTTTTTCTATTTTTAATTCCTTGATATATATATATACCAAATTTATTTTCACACTTTTAGCATCTGGAAAAGCTTCTGCCGCTTTTGATAATATTTCCTTAGCTTCACTATATTTTTTTTCTTTTATTAAATCCACTGCGTGCGATATTTTACCGGATATTAAATATTCTTGGAGTTGTTTTTCATCATAAAATGGAATTTGAGTTAATTTTAATGCATCATTAGGTGTTACTTCCCCTAAATAAGATACTTTAGAGGGAATTAGATTAAGTATTGCAGAAAATATATTTGAGTGGCAAAATACCATCATTATCATGCTTAGTGATTTCGATTTAACATTCGTTGAAATTAGACAAGCTACTAATGCAGTACAAATAGTAAAAAATATGCCTCCAAACGTGCAAATAAAAATTCTTTTTTTGGATATTTTATTGCCTAAATAATCTGAACGGGAAAAACTACTTTCTATACGATTTGTTAACTCTATTAGAGTGCCAAAAAATCTAAATTTAAATATTACTTTTTCCCCAAGCCCTATTTGTATCTTCCAAACATTTATTCCCACTAATTTTCCAAAAACCATATGACCAATCTCATGAATAAAGGTATTAAAGGTATAAAGAAATATGATAAAAAGTATTACATGATAAAACCTGTATTCAAAAACAAATAGTAATAACCAGCAAAATGGAATCCCAACTATCATTCCAATTATTGCTTCTATAATTTTTCGTTTTTTATGCATTATATAGCAATTATAAATTAATAAATCACCCAGTCAAGAGTTAAAAATATTCTTTTAACAGAAAAAATCTCTGACGTACACAAAAAGTCGTTTTTTCTGAATTAAGAATTAAATTGAAAAACAATGAATTAAGTTATTTTGTATTTACAATGTTTAATTGTTTTATTAAAGAAAAGACATTCTCTGTAATTTCCCAAAAGAATATATCACAATTGCAGGTTTTTCGAATAATATTTACCCACTTAATTCAAAATAATTACTTAAAAATAGTAGAGCATTATAAATAATTCTATTTGTCATAAAAAGATTAACTTTCTAGCTTCCACAAATACTATTTACCATTAGGACCAGCAGGTAAATACATCGCCCCATGACGTTTACTTTCAATAATATCAAATGGGGTGGAACCCGTTTATACTGTTGATACGCTGACGCTTCTCCTCTAGCCTTATTTTATATGAAAATGTCCTTTCTCATCTTTCCAAACATTATGTCCGGGATCAGCCCATCCAGCACCAACAGAAGCACCAGCACCAACACTTTGATTTGTTATTGGTACCCCCTCCTTATTATCATCTATAGGTTGATATTCTAAATTCTCTTTAATCTCATTCCTTTCATCATATATATCTTTAGTCTCCTTTACCACCACTCCAGTTAAGGTCAAACCCAATAACCATCTTACAGCAGGTGGAATTCTGCCCCACTTTATCATACCATTCCAATCATATAAATTTGGCGCTGGGTATCTCCATCCCACGTATTTTAAATTTAGATCACCACCACCTATCAACGGGCAGTAATGGCCCTTAGAAGCTGGAGCAGACATAGCACTAGCTTCCATTATTACGGTTGTCAAAGCATAAGAAGCTATACCTGCACTTGCGATCGCACCACCCCAAACAATAGGTGTAGAAACTACTCCTACGCTTCCAATAATTGAACCTATTTTCATCAAAATAGGCATACTAGCAACTTCTTCTATCATTCTACCATCAGGATCTACATATTTAAGCGGATCATTCATACAATAAACATAAGGATTCAACTCCTGCGGGTTACTCAAATCAATATTCCCCGGATACAACGTATGCGGGTCGGGGGTCAGGAATCTTCCGATATTTCCATAATAATACCTTGCCCCAAAATAATGGAAACCTGTCGGGTCTTTTTCCTTTCCTGTAAATTCACGATTATCATCATGAGTCCCATCCTCCCAGACCAAATTCCCGAATGCTTCATATATTTTTTCTTTCTCTATACGACCATAATCGTCGCCTGTTGTAATCGTAACAGGAGAACCTAATCGGTCAAGATGATAAAAAAGTAATTCTCCGTCTTTCTGTTTTCCAAGGAGACAGTTGCCGGTGTAAAAATATTTGGTTTCAGGAGTTCTTTCTTCTCCCAATTCACATCTGACATTGTCCACATATATTTTTCCCATATAGCCTTTCTTATTTATAAGTTGTATTTCGCAAGAAGATGCCCAGCCCGGAATACTATTTATTGTCAACGAGACTTCAAGCCATTGATGGGTTCCGCTGAAAATATCGGAACAATGCTCTTCTGTTTCTCCACCACCGGCTAAAACTGCTTTTATGTAAAAACCCTCTTCTCCGTCTAAAGCTCTTAATTCCACCCAACAAGATATTGTAATAGGTTTACCCACCGGATACCCTAATTGGGACATTTGTATGTTCTGCTTTAAAATTCTATCGAAACCGAGAACATTATAACATAGTAAACAGTTTTCTCCTTCAAAATCTGAAGAGACTACCTTCCATCTAGGAAAAACCCTCTCCCAACGATCATCTTCAGGCTCCATCGTCCACCCATCGGGATAACTGTCATCTTTTTCAAATCCTGGATTTTCAAGAACATTCGGTGAATCGTCATCAACAAGTATAAGATTTCCGGCATTATCATAAAAATAATTATTTGCCTGAACGACATCTCCGCTCATACCACCACCCCCTATTAATAAATCTATACTCATATTACCAACCCATAAATCACCGCTGTTGCCACTCGTTCTTTTTACTCTTAACTTTATTGTAAAAGTTCCGGAAGGAAAATTCTCCTCCGGTATATTTCCGGATAAAGTCACCCAATTTGAATCAGTATCCTGGATATTTTCCAGTAACTGAGTTCCAAGCTCATTACTTTCATCATCCAGGAAAACCGCTTCGAGTATTCCTCCGTTAAAGTCGACAGAAAGCACTTCACATGAATATATAATACCTTCTATTGTAGTATCACTACCACCATCTGAAACCACTTTCTCCTCTCTTATTCTTTGATGTCCCTTATAGTAATATTTATACCCGTTACTATCTTCATCGGAAACTCCTATGAGTCTGCCTTCCGGATCGTAATAAAAACACGTCGTATCATTTAAATTGAATTTTGAGTTTATATAACCGTTTTCATCATAAGTATATTCGAATTCACCATCGTTTTTTAATTTATTGGTTCCGTCATAGTAAGTATAAGCATTCCCATTTAACATCTTTCTATTTCCTACAGAATCATAGGTAAAAGTATTCTCAATATCGGGATACATACCATACCTATCAGATCTATACTCACTTGTGAGTCGCCCAAGTTCATCGTATTGGTAATTTGCTTTCTCATCAAACCATCCAAATGTTCTAATCAACTCACCACGTTTATTATACTCAAACTCATCATAATATAATTTGGTGTCCATGCTTTTCATCCAATTCCGCGGATAATACTCAAATGTATCTACTACTCTAGGAAAGTGAATACCGCTTAAGAGCCCTGCCGCTGTGTTTGATATATTTATATTTGTTTCTTCATTCATTTCCACCAAAGAGATATTTCCTAACTCATCATATTTGTATCCGACTTTAAAATTATCAGGATACATCAATTCCGTCAATCTACCTTGTAAATCATAAGTATATTCAAAATCATGTTCCTTTCCATAATCGGTAAGAGATATAACTTCTTTTTCAGCCAGTCTTCCGAGTTCATCATAGAAATAAAGCTCTAAAACATTTGGATTTTTGAATGCCGTGAGTCTGCCCTCGGAATAATGCAAACCCGGCGGCACATTGTAATCATCTCCATCTATATCATCGTAATCATCATAATAATATGAATCTTCCGTCTGTCCATTTATCTTTTTCTCTGTTATTCTTCCGAGTTCATCATATACAAATTCGATTTCATCTCCTGCATTATTCTTATGATATTTTGTATTACCGTTTGCATCATACTCGAATATATCTACTCCCCTATCCGGGCCCTCCCTTCTAATTGAATTACCCAGCCAATCATATTCAAAGTCAATCTCTTTTTCTTCAGTATCAGTAATTTTTAGAAGATTGCCATTTACATCATAATCATAAAAAGTAGTATCATCAACATATAGAGCGTCTACTACTTTAACCAAATTACCCGATGCATCATTAATTAACGTTGTATAACATCCTTCTTCGTCGTACACAACTGTTATATCTCCATCATATTCATATGTAACAAATTCAGCTCCGGATTCGAAAGAACTTTTGGGATATTCTATTTCGGTGATTCTATCCAAACAATCGAAATCCTTAATTACAGAATACACTGGATCATAACGAAATCTTGGTACAGTCTCTTCAAAGAGACGTCCATTCTCATCGTAATAAAAATCCTTTATTACATCCCTGCTGTCACTCTCTCCACAGAATTCTTCCATCTCAAGTCTTCCCAAATTATCATAGTAATAAATCACTGTATCAGCCAAGATATTAGATGAATAAGATATTGCTTTCGCCATTCCTTCAAAATCATGGTACTTATACTCCCCAACTAAACTAAGATCTCCGGAAACACCAGTCCATGACTCAGTCAACCTACCGAAAACATCATACTCAAATTCCTTGATGGTACCGCTTCTATCCGTAAAGGAGGTAAGGTTTCCTTCATCATCAAAATCGAAATACTTTTTCAAATTATACAAAACAGTGATACTTTCATAAGGGAATACGTTTTCAGGAAGGTGGTAAAGAAGATTATACTCAGCTCCCGTATAATTCTTCCTTTTTATCATATTACCACAATAATCATACCAGTATTCCTGCGAGCGGGTTTCATCCTCATTTATCCATTCGGTCCTCCTGTTAAGGTTTCCACGGATATTAAAAGGTCTACCATAATTATCCTTATCGAAAAGGGGAATGGGCACGTGAGAAAGGTCCGTTGTAAGCCATAAATCATATTCAAATTCAGTTTTCTCAATTGTTTCTTCGCCTGTAGACTTCGTCTTAGATGTCAAAAGATGTACTAATTGGTGCCATCTGATTATAACACAATCAACACCACAATCAAATTCTTCTCTTATATACGTAGGGTCTTCTTCGTGCTTAAATTCCTGTTCTATCACCCAGCTATCTTCCGGGTCTTTATCAGTATATAGTAGTCTACCTTTTTTATCTGTCCACGTTTCCCATTCATTATATTCCACAGTAACGGCTTCTGTACCTGTATATTCTATCTCCCCCAAAAACTTATATTTCTTCTTGTTATCATATTTATCGTATTTAGTATACTCATATAATATTAAATTCTCATCTGTATCTTCAATTATCGTATTATCAGGATTTTTTTGCGCAATTTTGTATCTCAAAACCGGATGTAAATTATAATAACTATAAAAACCGGGACGGTAAGCTTCTTCACTCATAGTCCAATATAATCTCTCCATCTTCACCGCTCCATCATCCTTATCATAAGTTACGATTCTATAAGGTTTACCGTAAAAACTTCCCAAATAATCAGGGTATACATTAAGGTCTCCACCCCAATTCCTCTCCAATTGTTCAGCCCTGAAAGTGCTATCTATATTCCAATAAACAATACTGTCTCCTTCCGGTAAAAGAAGCGCACACTTCCTATACATAGGATAATAAGTAGCGACAAAGGAAGAACCCTGATCACGACTCCAATCACCGTTTGCACTCTGTTTTTCTCCCACCGAACTAGCTGCAAGATCCGTACCCCCTTTATAATGATATTCATACACCAGAGTCTCAGAAGTCTCAGGAAGAAATACCTCTTTACTTTTTATTCTGCGATATTCGGTTCTTCCCTGAAGTCCCCCATAACAGAAAGCTTCTACACTCTCATATTCATAATTATACTCTGCCCCATCGGGGGTTATAAAACCAGTAAGTTCTCCATTGTTACTATCATAGAAGAATCTATAGGACGGTTTTACCTTCGTACCATTTTTTAAAAATACGATTGAATCCAGCAAAACCACCTCATGTCCATACCAGTATTCAAAAGCGTCTGGCAAATTTGCTTTCTCATAATAAAATCTTACGGTAAACAGATCACCATTTACATCTTTCTCTAATCTCTCTATTGTATAAAAATTCCATAAAAGCGATCCGTCAGGGATTATTTCTTGCCTATAAATATTACACTCATCGGTAGGTGTGGTAATTTTCTCCGGAATTCTATTCGATGTAATGACAACACCAGCACCAGAGCCGGAGACATATTCAGGTTCATGCCAATCTACAGTTACTTGATTACCGTTCTTATCCGTTATCTTTGTTAGTAAAACAAAGATCCTGTCACCAGTAGCCCAATCGGTAAAATCATCATTCGGCCAACGTCCATATTCACCAAAAAAATACTCATACTCAGGTGTATACAAATTCGCACAATTATAACCTTCACCTCCTAAAAAAGTACCGGATAAAAACCGATCCTCCCGCTTATCTACAGTGTACCAACGGTGCGGTGGAGAACCACCTGAGAGCATAGAATAACTCCTGCCTCCATTAAGATTAAGGAAGCCTTCGTATACGACACCGCCCCCGGCAGAAGCACGTGGAACTGGCCAATCCCTAAATGAAAATTCTCCAGGCATGACATTCCAGCCCAAACCGCAATTACCCATATCTGCATTTATTATACATACGTTGTCCTCTATATTCTCTTCCACGCCACGCCAACCATCCCAACCATAGTCCTGGCCAACCACTTCTGATGCCGAGATAGGAGAACCCCGGTAAGTTAAATATACACCATAGTCCTTATTTCCTCTCATAGGTAAACTGGTAAGTTTTATATTGAGAGTTAATTGTCCGGATGAAACATTTATCTTTTCTTCGACAGTATTGGTCGATATGCTGTTTTTGTTAAAACCCACCGAGTATTCATCCATACCGTATGAATATACCTTTGCATCCTCAGAAGTAGTCTCAACAGTTTCTCCTACCTCTAATGAATCAACACCTCCAAGAGGTTTGGCTTCCGTGGTATTAAACAAAAATAATATCATTAATAAACTCATCGGATGCACCTCCTCACGGAATTATAACCGGGATTGCTTCGTCGCTTCGCTCCTCGCAATGACATTACCCGTAATGAAGTTCTTTTTTGAGACAGGGAAACATTACTTCCTTCTGAGTTTTGAGTTAATAATTTTAACATTCCTCTTCCCCATTCCATCTCACTTCTCCAACATCGATATTCGTTGCTTTAACTCTCCATTTTCTTTCTTTAACTCAGTTAACTTTTTGTCCTGTTCGATAACATACAAAGTCAATTCTTCGACTTTTTCCAATAGTTTTGCCTGCATTTCACCTAATTTTACACCGTTTTCTGTAATATCTTTCCCTTTCGGAATACCCGGCAAACTCTTTTCTTTTTCTATATGTTTTTCAAGCTTATTTAAAGACATTAATTCATAATCATCCTCGAAAACAAAATCGGGCCAGCCTTCTAACTGAACCTCAATTTCCTTTGCTGTAATCGTTCCATTGACTGCAAGTTTGGATTGAGGATTTTGCGTACCGATACCGACTTTACCGGCAAAATAACTTTTTCCTGACGAACTCTCAGCATAAAAATCATAGATATCGCCCCTTCCATAAACACCAGTGTAGGTACCTCGGCCGAAAACGCCATAACTATGGTCTCCGGTGCCTCTCCCGAAGACGCCATAACCACCGTAGGTGGGTGCTATGCCGTAAACACCTTTTTCGCCTTCGCCGTAGACGCCGATAGCGTCAGCGTAGGCAGCGCCAGGTCTACCGTAGACGCCAATTGAGTTGCCACCTGTAGTGGGGCCTTGACCGAAAATACCAGTATAATCATTCCCATCACCTCCAACGCTCAATTTTGAAATTGGATTATCCGTACCGATACCAACATTCCCACTATTTGTACAATGAATATCATCCCCATTATCATCCCAATAACACGTTCCACCTCCTCCACCAATAACTTCCTGCTAGGTCCCTACGCCATTACCATCAGAGGTTAAAACATAACCATCATGTTTGCCTGTCGGTAATTTAAAACCCCTCATTTGTATTGTACCATAAACATTTAATCTATAACCGGCAGCACCCGTTCCAATACCAACGTAACTATAATCTGGATGAGTACGTATCGAGGATGGATTGTCACTGTACCAAAAATCCACTCCATAGGCGACTACACTAACCAACAACGACAAAACTATTACAAAACTAAACTTTTTCATAACACCTCCTTATCTCTTTATTTATTAGAGTTAAACAAACTTCATTTTACGAAAATCTAACTTTATTCTTACGTATAAACTTTTTACGTAAATTTCGATGCCCATTATAATTGCCAGTGTATGAAAAAATAGGGGGCTTGTCAAGGGTAAAATAATTACTTGTTTCGTGTTTCGTGTTTAAGGTTTCGTGTTGTATATTTACCTCCACAATTCATTAACCCAGAACTATAGTTGGAATACAAGTAGAGCCGGTGCATCCCCAACAAAATATCGGCGGGGAATGACCTCCTGCTACTAACCCTCCTTTTTTAATTCACGCTAAAATGAAATTTTGTATTATTTAAACTAAAAAATCATGAAACTTCTCTTCTTTTGAACCCTAAACTCGTAACTCAAAACTCGAAACTGAAATTATTCAAAACTTCAAGAAACCCCTTGACAAATAGTAATGATTATTATATAATAATAATATGGAACTAAATATTTGTTCTAAAATGGAATATTTTAGGAAAAAATACAGAGAGCCGAATATTGACATTATGCCCCAAAGTACTGCAGTATACAAAGAATTGCTGATGGCTAAAGATAAAGCAAGTCATAACTGACCAGCAAAAAAGCAACTCATTTAATTCCTTGACAATCAAAAAAAATAAGCTAATATTAAAAAGAGAAATATTTAAATAAAAATCATATAAAAAGGAGAGGAAAAATGTTCAGAAAAACAAAAGAAAATTTAGGACTACTACTAAAACACATTAAGCATCACTTCAAAAGGACTAAAAGCAAATACAGAGGAATTAAATCATTGCTACTATTTCCCATCATAGGACTTCTTTCGCTGTTATGGGTAGTCATTAGAGTGGGAACAAAACCCAGTAGACTCCAATATCCATGCATGAAAGTGGCTGTACCGACTGCCGCGACTTTCCTCGCTTATATCATCGCGATATTTACTTCACTCTTTTCGTTCCGCAAAGCTAAAGAGAAATTAAGCCAGTCCAGATATTCTTTTGGGATAATACTTCTTTTAGTAAGCGTAGCCGCCGGGACATTTTTAGTATTACATACGAATCAATACGCCCACGCTCAAACCGTCAATTTAAAAACAAGAGAACTCGAAGCGAACGAACCTATGGGAGTAGAACAGGGTACCTTCCCGGGAAGAGTAGTATGGGTACACGATCCGGACGCCACTAATGAAGATTGCGACCCCGATTTAGGTGGACATGGATGGTTTCTCGATGAAAATAATGATCAGAGTGTAATAGACGTGATGCTGGATACCGCAGTACAGGCATTTACAGGGGAAAGTGATATCGCCGACGCCTGGGATGTATTTTTCAGATATAACAATTCAAACAGAGGAAAAGGTGATGTCGGATACGTGGCAGGCGAAATAATATTTATAAAAGTCAACAGAACAAGCGCCTGGTCCATTGGCGCTAACTTTGAACCCTATAACTATGGCATCTCGGAAACATCTCCTCATTTAATCTTATCTCTTTTAAAACATCTCGTAAATGAGGTCGGGGTAGCGGAAGAAGACATCTATATCGGTGACCCGATGAAACATATCTACAATCATGACTATTCCCTCTGGCACGGAGAATTTCCCGATATTCACTATCTTGATCATGACAGAGATTATGGAGGAAGAGAAATAGCCACAGTGGGTGATGCTATGATTTATTACTCCGACAGTGGCGCAGTTCTTCGTACAAACGTTTGGGACTATAACCCAGATGGTGATGACCCTGTTTATGATGATCACGTTTATGAAATCTTCCAAGACTGTGATTATCTAATAAATGTTCCTACCTTAAAAGGACATGTGAGGGCGGGAGTAACAATGTTTGCCAAAAATCATTTCGGTTCTCACACGCGAAATGATGCCAGCCATCTTCATATGGGGCTTGTAGATCCGGAAGGAAACCCAAACAATGGAATTCGAAGACCCGGTTACGGATTATACAGAGTCACAGTAGATCTTATGGGTTGGGAATTATTCAGAGAGAAAAATTTAGTCTTCTTAATGGACGCTCTATGGTCTGCAGGTTATGAGATCGATCAACCCACTAAATGGCAAATTGCCCCATTCAACGACGACTGGAGTTCATCGATATTCATCTCTCAGGATAATGTAGCGATAGAATCCGTGGGATACGACTTTCTCCGAACAGAATATACAGAAGCAAATCATTCCGGTCTCACCTATGTTCAAATGGAGGGTACGGATGACTATTTGGAACAGGCTGCCGATTCGGATAACTGGCCGGTAAATATAGTCTATGATCCTGAAGGAGACGGAACTCCAATCCCGAGTCTCGGAGTTCACGAACACTGGAATAATGGGACAGAAAGACAATATTCAAGAAATCTTGGCGCGGATTATGGTATCGAGCTAATAGCAATCCCAGCAAATCCTGTCGGAGTACCAGAAGACATAGAAACTCTGGCAAAGCCAACATTAAAGAATTCGCCAAACCCATTCAAAAACTCTACATCTATAAAATACAATATTGTAAAAGCGGCTAAAGTAGAAATTGTAATCTACGATGTAGCAGGACAGGTAACAAAAAAACTCGTAAATGCAACACAGCAGCCGGGCACTTATTCCGTCGATTGGAACGCGACTTCGGATAATGGTTCCAAGGCACCGAATGGCGTTTACTTCTGTAAGCTAAAAGCGACCACTAACAATGAAAAAGTTGAAGTCACGAACAAAATGCTGTTGGTTGAATAAATACTGAGCTAACAGGCTAATATCCCAATCAATAAAAAAACAAACCCCGGGTCTCTGACCCGGGGTTTGTTTTTTTAAAAAGTACAAGAAATATATAAACCCGTAAATCCGCATTTGTCTGCGTCCTATTTCTGTTTTTAAATTTGAAATTTACAACTTCCAATTTGCAATTTACAATTAGATGTTGAAAGGTGGCTTTGTGCTCTTTGTGGTTTTGTGTGAATCAGAGTTCCGAGTTTTGTGTTTCGTGTTTTGAGTTAAAAAAATCAGTGTGTATCAGTGTAAATCCGTGGCTTATTTCAGGGACCAGATACCAGGTGCCGGGTTCCAGTATTAATTTTTTGACATTGCCCTTAGGACTTTGGACATTGGACTAAAATAATCTGCGTTTATCCGCGTCCTATTATTAGGTTGTGGGATGGGATTCTGACTTCTGACTTCTGACTACTAACTTCTTTTTCTAAATATACGAAATTTTTCCCCGTCTTTTTTCCGTTTTCCCCAGAGACTTCTGTTTTTCTTTTTCTTCTTCCCCGGATAAAACCGAATCCCAGAGATCAGCTCCTTCCTCGGAAATAACTTCTCCGAAATGGAACGAAATTTCTTCCTCAACTTCCTTTCCTGACATTTTCTTGTTTAGAATTTCGATTTTCTGTTTAACATCCGCGAAATCCTGGTCTATTTCAATTATCCTTTTGTACTGAGTAATGGCACCCGAATAATTACTTTGTCTGGCATATAAATTTCCGAGGTGATAAAAGAAAGCCGGTTTTTCATCATCTCTGAAATTTTTTGTTTTTATAACCATATTATAAATATCTTCCGCGCGTTTGTCTTCATCTATTAACTCATGACACAAACCCAACATTTCAAGTGACTTCAATCTCCAGGATTTCTCCTGCATGGCTTTCTTGAATTCCTCAATTGCCTCCTCGAACAGATCCATTTCCTTATAAGTAATCCCGAGATTAAAATGCGCGGCATAATCATCTATTCCCAATTCTTCTTTTGCTTTTTTCTTAAATTCTCTTAACAGAGTATCGAGTGACGGAGCTTTTTCTTCGGGTGTCTCCTCAAAATCTGCCACCTCACTAACCTCTGCCTCAAATAATTCTTCGAAATCTAAACCGACTTTAGTATCAGTTTTTTCCTCTATAGTAACCTTTTTCTTATCACCACGAAATTCTTGCAAAACAGCAGCATTAGGATCGATATTTTCGATTTTTTCAAGAATTTTTTCTGCCGCGGCATCTGCTTTTTTTCTTTTTAAACATTCATAAAGAGAAGAATATGATTCAATTGCTTTTTCTTTACTATTTAATTTGAGCGCGCTCTGAATCATCTTTTGTCTTGAGATTATACTCAATGTATCCAATTCTGATATTTTCTGGTATATATCATACGCTTCATCATAATTCTTTTTATTAAAATTAACTTCCGCAGCTTTATTATAATATCCCAAAGATTCTTCTGTCGAACCAACTGATTCATAGAGCTCAGCAAGATTAATCCAATCCTCCCAACCAGCAACAGATACTTCTATATCTTCTTTTTTAGTATCCTCTATCTCCTTAACAATATCAACTTCCTGCAGTTCAGGCTCTACCTCCTTTTCTTCTTCCTCTCCCATATCGAATAACTCTCCGGTATCTTCAAAAAGGGTTTCCCCGGCAGGCTTTTTTTCTTCTTCCTCAACTTCTTCAATCACCTCTTCAACTGCTTCAATCAAACCGATTCCTTCCTGCTCGAATTCTACAGCCATCTCTTCCGGAACTTTCTCTTCTTTATGCTTTTCTTCTGCTTTCGGAGCTTCCTTTATTTCTTCTTTCACTTCTTCTGTTATCCCGGATGTGCCACTAACCCTGGAAGCCAAATTATGGATACGTAACTCTATCTCCTCAACATCTTCTACTCTTCCCTGCTCGTTATATATATCTCTTATCTTTTTCAACTCTGCAACTGCCTCATCGTATTTATTCTGGTTTTCATAAATTTCCGACAGTTTAATGCGGATACCTATTTTTTTAGGCGTTATATCAACAATTTTCTTAAGGTTTTCAAGTACCCCTTCTATATCCCCCTCGCTTTTGTACAACTCTGCCAATTCTTCGTAAACGGATACAGCATCCCCCAACAAACCCTGCTTTTCGTACAAGAAAGCAAGTTCATGTTTAACCAATAAATCATCTTCCCCAAACCTGAGCAGCATCTGGGCTATAGCAGTAGCATTCTGATAATACTCAGCTTCTCTATACTTTTCGAGAGCTTTCCAATAATATTCTATTGCTTTTCTCTTATTGTTAATTTTATTATAAAGACTACCTAACTCTTTTGCGTTATTTGGATCTTCAGGATCTAAATCATAGATCCGTTCTAAGCATTCGATTGCGTGCCTGACATCTCCCTGTATTTTTGCTTTATTTGCTTCATTTCTTAGTGCGGTTACTTCACTTCCCTTAGGCATTTCTCTCTTTACTCACTCCTGTTAAGCATAAGCTCTTCTCCGACTCTTTTTATAATAGATTCCTCTATCATCTTTTTCTTCAATAAAGCTCCTTCTAAAAGAGCGTTATCACAAATAACATTAATCACTCGTGGAACACCGGAAGTAAAATCATATATCATTTTATTCGCTTCATCGCTGAATATCCTACCGGTAGCACCAGCCTGTTCCAATCTATAATTTATATAATCTCTTGTGGACCCAATTGTAAGAGGAGGAAGACTAACAATAGCCGAAATCCTTTGCCTGAAAGAAACATTATTTTTTATCTTTTTATACATATCTCCCATACCACTCAATATAACCGTTACCAAACGGTATCCTTCAAGCTCCAAATTCAAAAGCCCTCTTATTTCCTCAATTACCTCAGGATTAGTAATATTGTTGGCTTCATCGATAAGAATTACAGATTTTTTATTAGCTTTATATCTACGCTGGAGTTCTCCTATTAGATCTAATTTCATTTCTGTTCGTCCTCTGGAATCGAGTTTCAAACCAAGCAATTCACCTAATTTTTTATTAAACCATAAAGCGGAAAAATCAGGCTGCGTAAGAGTCATTAGACTGCCCGAATATTCTTCCTCTTCTCCCAACCCCGCGAAAATCCTCCTGATAATAGTAGTCTTTCCACACCCTATCCCCCCGGTCAACAATCCCAGGGCTCTATTCTTTTTTATGACATGCAACAATTTGACAAGAGCCCGAGTGTGCTCTGGCCCGCTGTAGAAGAAATCCGGATCGGGTATATCACTAAAAGGTTCTTTATCCAATCCGTAAAAAGCTTCGTAATTCATCTATCTTCCCCCCTACAAAAAAACAATTTTCTGTTCCTCAAAGTGCTCTTCCTTATCAGCGGTCTCCCCTCCCTTTGTCGCTTTAACTGCTTCCCCTGAAACTTCTTCGGCTTTTGACTCTGCCTTTTCCTCTTCCCCTTCCTTTTTCTCTTCTTCCTTCGCTTTCTCTTCTGGTAATATTCCTAAAAGTTCCTTAACATCTTTAAAGTTAGGGTCTAATTCATATATTTCTTTTAAAACATCTTTCCCTATTTTCGCTTTCCCCGATTCCCTTAAAGATTCATAAATAGAATATAATTCCTCGAGTTTATCCAGTCCGTGCAATTGTCTGGCTAAACTCAGAGCATCACCCAAAGAACCCTGCTCCCTTAATAATGCTACCAATAATCTTTTGGAATTATGAGAATTATCCAGCTCTAAAATTCTTCTATAATTTGATTCCGCCTCGGCAAACAAATCCTCTTCATGAAAAGCTTTACCAAGGACGTATCGTAAATCTATCTCGTCTTTTGGAGGCTTAGTTGTAAATGCCTTCAATTTCGGCAAAACGTCTTCATGTTTTTCTTCATATATTAAACTTTTTATATTGGCATCCTTTGGATAATTTTCCTTAAGAGTGTTCAAAACCTGCTGTGCCGCTTCCTTGTTTCCAAACATAGAATAATACTCAAAAGCTTTTATATAATTATCTTTTGCTTCCTCAGGAGAACCTATCTCCCAGAGCAATTCTCCCATTTCAAGAAAAGAGTCCGCGTCAAACTCCTCATCGACCTCAAATTCTCCAGGGGTCAGTATATTCACTATTTCTGCAGGCAAGTTACCGGAAATAGATAAAAGATCCCCGAGATTTCCCCCTTTCTCAAGAAATTCCACCATACGATTCCTTACCTCCCCATAGAAACCTAACTGTGAATATCCTGTTATAATTTTTAGAAGCTCTTGTAAATTCTGATTTTCCTTAAAATCTTTCACTGCTTTAACTATTAAGTTAACGCTTTTCTCATCCAAAAGAAAACCTCCAATTTCCTCTAAAATAACTTTTTTACTAAAATAAGCAACCTGGCTTAAAAAGTCAAGTGTTACGGTGTTTTGCAAGCACAAGATTACCCCCCACACCAAAAAATTATTCTCACACAGAGACACAAAGAACACAGAGGAAAAAACAACAAAAAATATCTTAATTGGTTTAAACCCAACCCCACCAAAACTAAGAGAAACAACGAATCATACGAATAGCACAAATAAAAAAATGTTTTAACCACTTAATTATTCAATGACTCGACTGAGATTTAAAGAATCAAAATATCAGCGTACAAAAATTACGACAATCAATGGAATTAAGGAATAAACCATAAAGTAGTACTCTTTTGAAGAAAAACGGAATTCGTTAATAGTTGTTCTTTTTTCTCCCACCTTATAAGCTTTAGCATGCAGGCCAAGGGCTAACTGATCAGCCCTTCTAATAGAAGAATGCACAACAATAAAAACCAAAGAAAAAAGATCCTTGCCCATTCTAATGTAACCGCATCTGGCTTTATAAGCCATCATAGCTTTTTTACCCTCTTCAAACATAAATGGAATAAAACGAAAAACAAAAATCATAATCATAGGAACTTCTCTTAAAGTCTCGGATTTGAAACGAAAAAAGAATCCGGAGAGACTATCCGCAAGGTCTATTGGAGAAGTCGTAAAACCAAAAAACATGGTACTCAAAACAAGAAGTAAAATTCTTATAGAATATAAAAATCCCTTCAAAGAGCCTTCTAAAGTCGCGTTTAAACCTCCCAATCTAAATAATACTTCTCCGGGTGTTAGAAATAAATGTAAAAAAAATGTTAGCAAAAACAATATCAAAAAAGGAGAAAAACCTTTCAAGACTTTAGCCGGAGGCAGTTTAGAAAAGAAAAAAGGCAATATAATAATTAAAGAAAGTAATATATACGCAATGGGATTACTAATAAACAGAACCGATATAAAACAGGTAAAAACAAAGAATAACTTAGCTCTGGGGTCAAGAAAATGAACTAATGAATCTCTGGGACAAAAAGCAAAGTTCACTTATTATTAAGTATGCTTTTTATTAAACCCAGGAAAAGCGGAGCGGGATTTTCAAGACGAGCCTTAAATTCCGGATGAGCCTGGGTAGCTACAAAAAACGGATGGTCCGGCAATTCCATAAATTCCATAAGCGGCTCACCTTCAGGCAGTCTATGAAAACCGCTGAATATAACACCAGCTTCTTCAAAATCTTTAACATATTCGGGATTGACTTCATATCTGTGCCGATGGCGTTCAAGAACTACAGGAACTCCTTCATCCAAAACACCAAGCCTAAAATCTTCTTTTATTTCTTTTAACCTTTTCGCATCATATTTCAGTCTTCCTGTCTTTTCATACCACTCGAAAACTTTTGTATTTTTCTTTAACTCTGCAGCGTAAGCACCCAATCGCATAGTGCCCCCTATCTTCCTCTCCTCGAGAAGTTTTTCCTGCTGACCGTAAAAATTTATAACTTTGTGAGGGGTATTGGGATCCGCTTCTATAGTATTAGCATCTGCTAAACCCATAACATTTCTCGCGTATTCCACAAGGGCAAGCTGCATACCAAGACACAAACCAAGATACGGGATTTTGTTTTCTCTTGCGTACCGGATACTTTCAATCTTCCCTTCAAACCCCTCTTCTCCAAAACCTCCGGGAACGACTATACCATCGACACCTTCGAGGCAAGCAGTTCCTTCTCTTTCAATATCCTTAGAATTAACCCATTTAATTTTTACTCCCACCTTATCTTCCGCTCCCGCGTCTATTAAAGCTCTGGATACGGATATATACGAATCCTTCAGGGAAAACTCACCTATATCTAAGTACTTACAAACCATTGCGACATTTATATTAACTTTAGGATTCATTATTCCGTCCAGCAATCCAGTCCACTTACTCCAATCGGGTTTTTTCTTAAGCGGTAAATTAAGTTTACCAAGCAATTTCTTCCCTAAATTTTCCTTTTCAAAATTTATGGGAACTTCATATATACAATCAGTATCGGGGGCAGAAATCACACAATCGGCTTCGATATTGGCGTACGTTTCAATTTTGCCTCTTCTTACCGGGTCGAGAGAAGTTTTAGCGCGACAGAGTATAATATCCGGAAATATACCATGCTCGGAAAGCTGTCTTATCGCCTGCTGGGTTGGCTTGGTTTTCATCTCATTGATATGGGAGGGAATAGGAAGATATGAAAGCATTACTATAGCTACATTCTCTTTTCCCTCCACTCGAATAAGACTCCTTACCGCAAAAAGATACGGCATATTTTCATAGTCTCCTATCGTTCCACCGATTTCAACAACACAAACATCGGTATCTTCCGAACTTTTCTTTAACCTTCTTATTATCTCTTCGGGAATATGCGGAATAAATTGAACTGTTTGTCCCAAATATTTGCCGGCTCGCTCCCTATCTATTACACTTTTATAGACTTGTCCTGTAGTAATATTGTTTTCCTTTGGAATATCCTTGGAAAGAAATCTCTCATAATTACCCAGGTCCTGATCTATTTCCCCACCATCGTCGGTCACCCAGACCTCGCCATGCTCGGTTGGCCTTAGTGTTCCGGCATCATAGTTTATGTAAGGATCGATTTTAATGGCGGTAGTGGAATATCCGTAATTCTCAATTATCTTACCTATCGAGGACGTAGCTATCCCCTTACCAACACCACTTAAAACACCTCCTACAACTATTATATATTTGGAAGCCATTTTTAAAAAATCCCTTTATTATTCATAAAAGCATTTACTCTTCTTTTTCGTCGTCGTCGTCTTCCTTTTCTTCAGCTTCTATATCCGAAGATTCTTCCTCTTCATCGGACTCTTCGTCGTCTTCAACCTCTACTTCACTCGACTCTTCTTCTTCAGATTCTTCTTTCTCGTCTGTGCTCTCGTCTTTTTCTTCTTCAACCTCAGCTTCCTCTTCTGCCTGTTCTTCCTCTTCATCGGACTCTTCGTCGGACTCTTCTTCGTCGTCTTTTTCTTCCTCTTTGGAATTCTCTTCGTTTTTTTCTCCTTCGACTTCAGTTTCTTCTTCTACTTCTTCCTCTTCTGCCTGTTCTTCCTTTTCGTCGTCTTCAACCTCTTCCATTTCGTCTAAGACTTCCTCCACAGCAGTTTCATCCGCTACCATCTTCCCATCTTCGCTATCTTCATAGCCTTCTTTCTTCTTCATTTCTTCAATCTTGACTTGCTGTTCTTTTTCATATTCTCGTTCCGAAAGCACTATATTTCTTCTATCCACATCGATTTCTATAACCTTTAACTTTAATTTATCGCCTAAAGAATAACCTTCTTCAGGTTTTTTGATATTCTTCTTGGTTAAATGGGAAAAAGGAACGAAACCTTTCAATCCCTTTCCAAGAGAAACAATTACTCCTCTGGGAAGCATCTCATAGATTGTACCAATAATATTACTATCTACAGGATACTTTTTCGCGAAAATTTTCAAAGGATCATCTTTAAGCTGCTTTAACCCAAGAGAAATACGTCTTTCCGCCACATCAACCGATAATACTTCACACTTTATCGTCTTCCCTTTATCGAGCACATCCCGTGGATGATTAATTCGCTGAGTCCAGGATATATCGGATATATGGAGCAATCCTTCGACCCCCTCTTCCAATTGAATGAAAGCCCCAAAAGAAGTAAGATTAACTACCTTACCTTTAACAACGGAACCGACAGGATATTTTTCCTCTACGTCTTCCCATGGATCAGGAACTGCTTGACGTAACCCTAAAGAAATTTTGCGAGCTTTTTCATCAACCTCTAAAACGATTGCGTCTACTTCCTGCCCAACTTTCATTACCTCTGAAGGGTGTTTTATGTGCTTGGTCCAGGACATCTCAGAAACGTGTATAAGACCTTCAATCCCTGTTTCAAGCTCGACAAAAGCGCCGTAATCGGTAAGAGAAACAACCTTTCCGGTAACCTGATTCCCTATTTGATAAGTTTCCATTACATTTTTCCATGGATCCGGCTTTAATTGTTTCAAACCCAAAGATACTCTTTTAGAATCCCGATCTACATCTTTGACTTTTACTTTCACAGTATCGCCTATTGAAAGCATTTCGGAAGGATGATTAATTCTCCTCCAGGACATATCGGTTATATGCAGAAGACCGTCTATCCCATCGAGCTCTATAAAAGCTCCGAATTCGGTAATATTCTTAACTGTTCCCTCTACTATCTGCCCTTCTTCTATTTCTTCCAAGAATTCTTTGACTCTTTCTTCCTGTTTTTCACTCAGGAGAACTCTTCTCGATACCACGATATTCCTACGTTTAAAGTTTACCTTAATTATCCTGACATCGAATTTGTCGCCAATTTCAACATCAGATTCTCTGGCGGGTTTTAAATCGATTTGAGACCCCGGTAGAAAAGCTTCAGTACCAAACACTTTCACCATAAGTCCACCCTTAACTCTTCTAACAACCTCACATTCTACGGGAGTTTCCTCCTTGTGCACCTCTTTAACATGGTCCCAAACTTTAATGAAATCAGCTTTCTTCTTCGAAATTGTAGCCAGTCCCCTTGTGCCTCCTATGTCATCGAGATAAACATCTACAACGTCCCCTACAGAAAAATCTGAAACCGAATCAAAATCATCTATAGGTATAATACCCTCAGATTTCAAACCAACATTCACCAAAACTTCATTGGCTGTAATCTTAACAATTCTCCCTTTAACCAGACCTATTCCCGGAGACTCATTCTCGAGATATTTTTCGAGCAGATTTAACGCTTCATCTTCACTTATAGGTTCGATTATCGAACTTAATTCCTCATTCATGTAGCTATTTCCTCCTTATTTGTATCAATATTTACTTTATTTTTATCAATTTTTTTAAGTTTGTTTATTACTTCATTAATAATCCAATCGGGTGTTGAAGCTCCTGATGCCACACCTACCCTCTCAACATCGGTAAACCATTCTTCTTTAATTTCATCCGCTTCTTCTATATGATAAGTATGAGAACCTTCTGCTTTTGCTATTCCCGCAAGCCTAGAAGTATTAGCGCTCTTTTTCCCGCCAACCACTATCATTATATCAGATTTCCTAGCTAGTCTCTTCACTTCTCTTTGTCTTTTACTCGTAACATCACAAATCGTATTGAAAACCTTAAATTCCAGAATCTTAGGCAATATAAAGGCAGCGACCTCCTGAAGTATTTCCTGCGATTGAGTTGTTTGAACGACCAACCCTACTTTACTGTCGTTTATTTTTAAATTTCTCACCGAATCGATTACGCGAATACGCCCATCAGTTTCGCCTACAATACTAATCACCTCAGGATGCTCTTTCTCACCTATTACAAAAGTTTCATATCCTTCAGAAACAAGCTGTTTGGCTTTTTCCTGCGCTTTTTTTACAAGCGGACAGGTCGCGTCCACTTCCTTAAGGTTTTTCTCTCTAATTTTCTTTAAAATTCTGGGGTGAACGCCATGCGACCGTATAATAACATATCCGGAATCGATTTCAGAAAGATCCTCAGCAGCAATTATACCTTCTTTTTCTAATCTTTTAACAACCTGAGGATTATGTATTATATGACCGAGAGTCCAGACTTTTTCTTCCGTTTCTTTCCTTATCTGCCGGGCAATTCCTATTGCTCTTTTCACCCCAAAGCAAAACCCCATATTCCTGGCAAGTTTTATTTCCATCAGGCTAAACCCTTTATTTTGTTCATAATTTTCTCTGCCAATTCCCTGGCATTCTTCATATCAGGTCGCCCATATTCCGGATAAATCGGAGCCCCAAATTTTACAGAAAGAGGAGTCTGTCTTAAAAAATGCTTCAACATCGATTCATGAGTTCCTGTAATTAAAACCGGAAGCACAGGCACTTTTGTTTTTATGGAAAGATAACCTACTCCCGGCTGAGCCGGAAGAAATTCATTTGTTTTAGACCTGCTTCCCTCGGGAAACATCATAACAGCCCTTCCTTCATTTAAGAGATTAACAAAAAACCTCATAGACTTAATCCCCGGATTTTCTGTATCAACCGGCACAGCATGAACACTCCTTAGGACCCAGGAAACAAACTTATTGATAAAGAGTCCTTTCTTCGACAGAAACGTAACCGGCCGACATCCGATACAACATCCAACAAGAGGAGGGTCATAATTGGAACGATGATTTGGAGCAATAATAACTCCTCCCTTTTCAGGAACATTATCCGCCCCCTCTATTTTGAGTCCAAAAATTTTGTAAAACCCTAAAAATAGAAAGTGTCCTATTTTATAAGGAACTGTAGCTTTCATTAAGTTTTTTTATCTCGGATATCACAATGTCCACCTGTTTATCGATTGAAAGCAAACTCGTATCGAGCAAATACGCGTTACCGGCTTTTTTTAAAGGACTCTCCTTCCTTGTTGAATCATGATAATCTCTTCTCTTCAAATCCTTTTCTACTTCTTCCAGATTCTCTTTACTATCCTGCAGTCCTCTTCTTTTCGCTCTAATACCTATATCCGCGTCCATGTAAAATTTTAGATCAGCATCGGGAAAAACTACTGTCCCAATATCCCTACCTTCAATTATCGCGTTATTATCATCAACTATTTTTCTTTGAATACCCACCAGGAATCTTCTTACTGCCTTCATCTTAGAAACAGGCGTAACAGCTTTATTGACTTCATCGGTACGCAATTTATCGCTTATGTCTTCACCATTAACAATTGTTCTCTGTTCATTATTCACCTTTTCGATCTCGATATTCAACTCATCCAAAATCTGGGTAACCTTTTTCTCATCATTGGGATTTACACCTCGCCTCAAAACAAAATAAGCTACTGCTCTATAAGTCGCTCCGGTATCAAGATATAACCAACCCAGTAGCTTTGAAACTTTTCTGGCTGTTGTTGTCTTACCTGAACCTGAAGTCCCATCTATTGCAACTACAAATCCCATAGATTATTATACTACTATATAAAAAAATTTCAAGGTGTCAAGTAATATTTCTCTTATCATAAATTAGGGCAGGAGCAAAAAGCTCCTGCCCGGAGGTATGAGCCCCCAAGGGCTCAGTATAAAAAATAATAGTACTTAATAAATAATCCTTTTCCCTTTTATGTCAAGTGGGGTATCAGCAAAAAAATTCCCTTGACATTTAATCCTCTTTAAAGATATTGGAAAGGGGGAGAAAAATCAAAAAATCAAAGAAAAAATAAACAAACTTCAAAAAAAATAGATGAAAACAGAAAATAAAAAAAAGGAGAGAATTATGAAAAATCTTAAGATGTTATTGTTGTTTTTATTAATTGTACCGGTATTCTTAACAGATTGCGCGAAAACGGAAACCATCAAATATGACAATGTTAAGAGGGCTCCAAAATCCGAAGATTACAATATGAAAATATATTCGGAAGGCGCAACACCAAAAGAATATGAAGAAATCGGTGAAGTAAGAATGGAGGCTTATATAAATCATCCTAAAGAAGAAATAATTAAGAGTTTAAAATCTGAAGCAAAGAAATTAGGCGCGGACGCGATAGTCGGTTTGGAAGAATTAGGATCATCTGACGGGATGAAACAACGTTGGGCGGCAAAAGCCGTAGTTTGGATTGATAAAAAATCAAAATAAATAAGGCAAAAAACACTATAAAAACAATAGATAAAAACAGATAATAAAAAACTGCTTTTATACTATTTGTTTTTGGGATTTGGGGGATGGGATTAAATTTTGGTTTTGGATTCTTGACTCAAGACCCCAGACATTTAATTTACCTTTCTGTAAATTAAATGCCGGAGGAGGGATTTGAACCCACAAGTCCTTTAAGGGACAACGGATTTTGAGTCCGCCGCGTCTGCCAGTTCCGCCACTCCGGCCTTCCTTGAAAATATATAAAATGAACCACATAAGTCAAGAGCCTTACACAACAATATATATTTGTCGCTGATCATAGGCAAAAAACAAGAAAGAAAAACTACAAGTCCTACAAGTTCTACATGTGAATATTTTGGGTGGTGTTGGGGGAAAACAACATAAATTTTCCTTTGTGTCTTTGTGTGCTTTGTGTG
>Ga0307422_1000024_pt1 | contig 76739 bp, 61 predicted proteins | sample SalMarWE160290MG_FD_202153 | JGI IMG/M metagenome (GOLD analysis project Ga0307422, IMG submission 202153) | Salt marsh sediment microbial communities from the Plum Island Ecosystem LTER, Massachusetts, United States - WE1602-90 | ecosystem: Environmental > Aquatic > Marine > Intertidal zone >...
CCGTGTACTATCCGTGAACGGAGTGGAAGTCTATGTGTTGACCGATAATGAAAACGATAATGCATCCGGAGTAAATACCCTGTTAAGCAACGCACTGGGGGATCATTATCTTTTTGACCAGTTTGCTCCGTACATCATGCACCATAAATACGCGGTGGTGGATCATACCGAATCCCATAACGGAGCATTGGTTTTAACAGGCAGCCATAACTGGAGTTCATCGGCCGATCAGGTTAACGACGAAAACACCCTGATTATCCACGATGCATCCATTGCCAACCAATACCGACAGAATTTCGCAGCCCGGTTTTCTGAAAACCATGGAACGATCAATGAAACCCGGATAGCAAATCGAATTTCAGGTAAAACAAAGGTATATCCCAATCCGGCCAGATCCATAGTACATGTTTTGTCAGACACTCCAATGCAACGAATTGAAGTTTTCCGGATCTCCGGAGAGAGACTTTTCACCGCGCAGGTTCACGCAAAGTCCTGCAGATTCAACACCGGAAATTTTCCGCAGGGGCTCTGTATTATGAAAATCTTTGAGATGAACGGGAAGGTAAATACGCTAAAGTTTATTAAGCAGTGATCGCTTCAAGGGAATCGGCTAACCGGTGATGTCAACTTCGTTTGCTGAAACTTCGGGGAGATTATTCGGCAATAGGCCATTCCCCGTTTTCCTTGTCTTTTATATAGGTTTCGATGTGCCGGTCTTTTTTAACCTCATAAATATCCTCAATCGTAACAATAATCCCTGTTTCAAGGACATTCCCGAAGGAATCGTTTATCGCCGTGCCGAAGGACTTCATGGAAGGGGAGAGGTTCATGTAGGAATTAATCAGCGGTGGAATGTTCTCATTGAATTCACGGACCTTCTGAATAAGGATCCTGTAATTTTCAGTATAATCAGCCCCGGAAAAAATCTTTCTCATTTTATCTTCGTCCATATCAAATTCAACCGGTTTTAAAGGATATACCAGGTTTTCCCGGTCCCGGAAATATTTTTTGAAAAAGAACTGGATCAGGTTTCTGGCTTCTCTGTGAAAATGGGAATACATGGTGACTTTTCCGAAGAAATATTTTATTTCCGGGTGGTCGACGGTCAGAGCACCCAATCCGTCCCATAAATTGTCAAGGGCAAAAAGGGCTTTCGCTCCGGCTTTGCTTGACTGATAGGAAGGCTGAACAAAAGAACGCCCTAATTCAAGGGTATGCGGAATATACTCTTCATAAAACTTTTTTGAAAAGTGAAAATAACTGCTGGTTGCCAGTTTGATATGGCCCTCCTTGTCGCGGGGGGCTTCGCTGCAGATGATGTAGCGGTACCCTCCCAGGATTTTCTGAGCATCAGGATCCCAGACAATGAGTTGTTTGTAGGGGATCTCAGCCGTGTCGTACGAATCGATGTCTGTCTCTTTTCCGGTACCCCCCCCTGCATGCCTGAATGTGAGCTCACGAAGCCGCCCTATCTCCTTCATGGTAAATGGTGAATCGTGACTGGTAACCACATAGATCTCATTCCCCGCTTTATTGGTTGTCCTGAGTAATTTTTCAGGTGTAAGTTCCTTGGTGATTTTTTCTTTGGGAACAGGTCCGATAATTTCTTTCATTCGTCTAAATTTTTAATTATGGTTGGAGACTCATGGAACTTGCTCCGTTCTACCCCATCCTAAATTTCCCTTATAATCTCCCCTCTTGAGGGGAGCTGTTCCGCGGGAAGCGGGACAGAGGGGTGCCCCCATCATCGGGGCTCGTTTCATCCTTGTTTGTAGCCTTTAGAAAAACCGACTACAAAATTAAAAATATTTATTAAGCAATGCAGAATCTGAAAAAAACTAATGTTTCTCCTGATTCTGTCCCGGAAGCCTGTAAACCAGCTCTTTTACATAAGCGGCCCATTCTTTATGTGTTTTTGATTTATCAAACATACTGTAGGGCAAGGGTTTACCAAAGTGAACGGTTACTGTTTTATTTCGGTGGCGGTACGTTTCATCCGGGAGGAAAAACATCTCCAGGTTCCAATTGATTCTCAGAAATTTCCGGATTTTTGCAATCCTGTAAAACCGGTTTGAATTTTTCCCTTCCACAAAAACCGGCACAACATCCCGTTTATATCCTATTGCTTTGGAAATAAAATGTTTCTGCCATTCAAGGTCCATGATTTCCCCTTTTACTTTCCGGGATGCCAATCCGGAAGGGAAAATGATGATCTGGTTTTCTGACTGATAGGCATCGTGCAATGCCCGGGCTGCCTCCCGTCCGTAGCTTCCGTGTTTGTTTACCGGTACGAACAATGGCTTTAATTGGATGATACTCATTAATACATCATTGGTCAGAAACTTCATGAATTGAAATTTCCTGCTAATATTGCTCATCAGGACCAATGCATCAAACCCTCCAAGAGGGTGGTTGGAAGCAAAAATAAATCTTCCTTCCGCAGGTATATTCTGAAACCCAATAACTTTTTCAGTTACATTGAAATCTTTTATAATCGCCTCGACAAATTCAATCCCCTCCAGGTCCCCGTATTTCTCCAGAACCATGTTTATATCATCAAGGTGCATGATCCGATGGATATACCTGTACACAAAACCGGGAAGTATTTTTGCCACTCCCGGACTTTTTTCATTCAATACTTCCCTGATATCTATCCTTTTAACCCTTCCGGATTCTTTCATGGTTGTGGCTTTAAGTTGGCAAATTAACAAAAAAGCCAGTAAATAAATTCATGCCTGTGGAATAAAATCGTTTTAAATTATTGAATATCCTCTGATTTAACCGGCATGGGCATTGAGTTATTAACGTATGTTAATTGTATGGTATAAATATCTTTAATATCAGTATATCAGAGATATATGAAGGTGATGCGATTTGTTTTTTCCGGTTATAAACAAAAAATTAACAGGTTTTTAACAGATTCTGTTTAAACAGATTGTGGAATGAAATGTCATTAATTGTCACATTATGGAATAATTTTGTATTTTTACCCTATGTTTGGAGATAAAGCACTTTTATGATTCGTTTTTCAGCAAAATATTCCGCAACGATCGATGAGAAAGGACGGGTTGTTCTACCCTCATTTTTTAAAAAAATGATGGGTGCCCAGGCTGAGAATCCGTTGGTCATCGAAAAGGATATATATTCCAGTTGCCTGAACATATACCCTGAGAATCACTGGAATGAACAAGTGCAGGAAATAGAATCAAAGCTTAATCCGTTCAACAAAGCAGATATTGAGTTACTGGAGCAGTTTTACGAAAATTTCACCACGGTCAGGATAGCTCAGAACGGGCGGATCAATATACCTGCCGAGTTTATGAAACACAGCAAGATCCGTAAGGAAGTTGTGTTGATTGGTATGGGTAAAATGATTAAGCTGTGGGATGCTGCTGAATATGAAATCCGTAAGGTTCAGAGAAAACCGTTACGGGAGATGTATGAGGAAAAGTTGGGAAACAGGCGAGGATCTGAATAATGGATTTGTATCACATCCCGGTGATGTTACATGAGAGTGTGCAGGGCTTGAAATTAAAGCCGGGGGGTGATTATGTGGATGCGACGTTCGGGGGTGGAGGACACGCCCGTGAAATAGTGAATAGGTTGAAAGAGGGGAGGCTTTTTGCTTTTGACCAGGATAGCGATGCTGCCGGAAATGTGATCAGCGATAAGCGGTTTGTTTTTATTATGCACAATTTCCGTTTCCTGAAAAATTTCCTGGCTTACTACGGAGTGGAACAGGTGGATGGGATCCTGGCCGACCTGGGTGTTTCATCCCACGATTTCGATGCGAAAGCCCGGGGTTTTTCGTTCAGGTTTAACGGGAACCTGGATATGCGAATGAATACGAAAGCCAGGAAAAACGCAGTGGCAGTTATTAATGAGTATTCACCGGACGATCTGCAACGGATTTTTCGGGAATATGGCGAAATTAACAATGCACGCAAACTGGCTGCTGTTCTTACAAAAGCACGAAAGGAGAAGCCCGTTGAAACAGTTGAGCAGTTTAGAAAAGCTATAGCTCCCTGTATTCCGTCTACCTACGAAAATAAATACCTGGCAAAAGTATTTCAGGCGATCAGAATCGAGGTGAATAACGAAATGGAAGCCCTCAGGGAATTTCTGGTCGCATCACGGGATGTGTTGAAAAGTGGGGCAAGACTGGTGATTATAACGTATCACAGCCTGGAAGACCGGTTGGTGAAGAATTTTATGAAATCCGGGAATTTTGAGGGTAGAATAGAAAAGGATTTCTATGGCAATGTTCATTCCCCGTTCAGGATCGTGAATAACAAAGTGATCACACCTGGGGAAAAAGAGGTGGAACAAAATCCCAGATCAAGAAGTGCAAAACTGAGAATCGCTGAAAAGAGATAAACCGATGGCAGAAAAAACAACAGGCAACCAAAAACAGAAAAAGGATGTGCGGAAATTCCTCGGAGGGGCCATTTTAATCGATAACCGGATCAGGCGGCTTTTGCCGTTTGTATTGTTCCTGGTCATTCTGGGGCTGATTCTGATTGCCAACCGGAACGCTGCAGAAAAGAAAATACGGACCATCGAAGCACTTCAGGATAGCATTAAGGAGCTTCGTTCAGAGTCCATCTCTGTTTCTGCGAGGCTTATGGATGTAAGCAGACCCTCGGAGGTCGTCAATAAAGTTAAAAATGCGGGTATCGGATTGGAAGAACCGGTAAATCCACCCCGGAAAATTATCCTTCCAAAGGATTGACAGGCATGGGAATCAGAAGAAATATAATATCACGGATAGCTGTCATCTATTTTTTGATGTTTTTGATGGGAGGTATTGCCATGGTTAAAATACTTTCCATTCAGAATATTAAAACAGAACGTCTGCAGCAGATTGCAGAGAATCTGAATAACAATACGGTCATTACAGAAGCAACCCGCGGCAATATTTATGCCGATGATTACAGTGTTCTGGCAACTTCCGTTCCGGGTTATTTTGTGCGGATGGACCTGGCAGCACCCGGTGTCATAGAGGTTTACGCGCAGAAAAGTGATTCCCTGGCTGGTTGCCTTGCTGATCTGTTTAAAGATGCCTCCAAATCACAGTACAAACAAAAACTGGATGCAGCATACCGGAGTAAAAACAGGGGGCTGATGTTGACTCCCCGGAAAATTGATTTCAATGAACTGCAGAAGATAAAAAATTTCCCGATCCTTCGCCGGGGGCAAAACCGTGGCGGAAGGATCATCGAAACAGAAAATATACGGATTCTTCCGTTTGGTACGCTGGCAGCACGAACGATCGGAACGCTTAACAAAGGAGCTTACGGCGGAGTGCATGGGAATATCGGTTACACAGGAATTGAAGGAGCCCTGGAAACCTATCTGAAAGGAAAACCCGGTATCGGATACAAGCAAAACCTCTCCGGAAGATGGATTGTCCGGACGGAAATAGAAGCCCGGGATGGAATGGATGTCATTACTACCATCAATATCAAACTTCAGGATATTGTGGAAAATGCTTTGCTGAAACAATTGGAAGAAAGTCAGGCAGAGTGGGGTACAGCCATCCTTATGGAAGTCAAAACAGGAAAAATTAAGGCCATAGCGAATTTTGGTGTTTCCGGCAAAACGGCAGACAGCCGGGAAATCACGTATGCCGAAAATTACAATTACGCATTGGGCCATGCAGGGTGCTATGAACCGGGATCCACATTTAAATTGATGTCGTTAATGGTGGCTTTGGAACAGGGCCTGGTCGATACCAGCGATGTTTTTGATACCGGAAACGGAATATGGCAATACAAAGACAGGAAGATTTATGATAGCGACTGGCGCTATGGAGGGCACGGGAAAATGACGGTAAAAGAGATCTTTGAGAAATCCTCCAACGTGGGAGTAGCTAAGATCATTACCTCTTGTTATGAAGATCGTCCTGAAGCGTATGTAGATCGCTTGTATGACTTTGGGTTAAATAAACCACTTGGACTTGAGTTTAAGGGAGAAGGCATTCCTTCCATGAAGTATCCCGGTGATAAAGACTGGTGGGGAACATCGCTGGCCTGGATGTCTTACGGGTATGAACTTAAAATGACCCCTTTGCAGCTCCTGACTTTCTACAACGCTGTGGCCAATAACGGGAAGATGGTTAAGCCTTCATTCATTAAGGTGATAAGCGAGGGAGGACTGGTCGTAAAAAGCTTTAAACCAGAGATCCTGAACCCCATGATCGTTTCAAGAGAAACCCTGGGTAAGGCAAAAAAGATGCTGGAAGGAGTGTGTGAAACTGGGACGGGCCGGAGCCTGAGCAATCCGGTTTTTAAGATTGCCGGGAAAACAGGAACGGCCCAGATTGCTGCAAATGGTGAGTACGGCGAAGGTCTCTACCTGGCATCTTTTGTGGCGTATTTCCCGGCGGATGAGCCGGTGTATTCGTTGATCGTAACCATTAACCGGCCTAAAGGCGCATATTATGGAGGTTCCGTGGCCGGCCCCGTATTTAAGGAAATTGCTGAAAAGGTGTATGCCCTCACCATTGGAACAACCCGACAGATTGTTTCAGTGAAGCCCGGGAAGAATAGCATACTGCCGGAAATAAAAAACGGGAGGAGAGAAGATATCCAAAAAGTGATGGACTATTTAAAAATCGAAACCAACCTGACACCGGTTCATTCAGAGTATGTTGAAATTAAAAACTCGGGAAACAGCATCGAATGGGAGGAAGTAAAGATTGCGGAGGGGAAAGTGCCTGATGTTACGGGTATGGTTGCCAGTGATGCCGTTTTCCTTCTCGAAAATGCAGGAATGAAAGTGAAAATACAGGGAACCGGAAGGGTCCGTAAACAATCCCTCCTACCAGGAGCGGAATTCAGGTATGGACAGTTGATATATATTACCTTAAGTTAAAGATAATGACTGATTTGGATAACATATTGTTTCATTTGCAATCTCCAAGGGTAATGGGTGAGCAGAAGAAAGATGTTATCGGTCTCTCTTTTGACTCAAGGCTTGTAAAACCGGGTTCTTTATTTGTTGCCGTTAGGGGGAGTAAGCATGACGGGCATGATTTTATCCCGGTGGCTGTGGAAAAAGGAGCCGCAGTGATTGTCTGTGAAAAAGTACCTCCGGTATTGGATCCCGAAGTCACTTATATCGAAGTAGAAAACACTGAAAAGAGCCTGGGCCTGATTGCTGCTGCGTATTACGGACATCCCTCATCCCGATTGAAAGTAGTTGGTATAACCGGAACAAATGGCAAAACCAGCATAGCTACGCTGCTATATCAGTTATTCAGGGAACTGGGACACAATGCAGGATTAATTTCAACCATTAAATACTGTGCCGGTGATAAAGAATGGCCGGCAACCCATACAACTCCCGATGCGATCATGATTCAGAACCTCTTTGTGCACATGGTTAATGAAGGGTGTGAATACTGTTTTATGGAAGTTAGCTCGCATGCAATTGTACAAAACCGGATCGCAGGAATTGATTTTGCCGGTGGCGTTTTTACCAATATCTCCCTCGACCATCTCGATTACCATAAAACATTCGAAGAATATATAAAGGCAAAAAAAAGGTTTTTTGATCAGTTGCCTGAAAAGAGTTTTTCCCTTATCAATGCAGATGACAGAAATGGAAAAATGATGGTCCAGAATACCAGGGCTACGGTTGTAACCTATGCAACAAAATCCGTAGCCGACTATCATTGCAGAGTGCTGGAAACCCATTTTGACGGGATGCTTCTGAGTCTCGGGAGTACAGAATTCTGGACCCGTTTTATTGGAAGATTTAATGCCTCCAATCTGCTGGCTGTGTATGGTACAGCTGTTTGTCTTGGCCAGCAACAGGATAAAGTGCTGATTGCACTCAGTAATCTGAATCCCGTCAGAGGACGGTTTGAAACCATCCGAAGCCTTGATGGCATAATGGCCATTGTGGATTATGCCCACACACCGGATGCACTGCATAATGTGCTGGAAACAATATCCGGTATACGCAAAGGCGATGAACAACTTATTACCGTTGTGGGTGCAGGAGGCGACAGGGACAAGCTGAAACGTCCCCTGATGGCAAAAGAAGCGGTGGATGCAAGCGATAAAGTAATCTTGACCTCCGATAATCCCAGGTCAGAAAAACCGCAAGATATTATTAATGATATGGAAAAAGGAGTGGATGCCTCGCAGGCAGCCAGGGTTGTTACCATCGTCAACCGCAGGGAAGCTATAAAAACAGCGGTCATGATGGCCCGCCCCGGCGATATAATCCTGATTGCCGGAAAAGGACATGAAACATATCAGGAGATAAATGGGGAGAGACATCATTTCGACGACAAGGAGGAAATTGAGAAACTATTTGGAATCCACTAAGGACTCAGGATAATGGTCTATTACTTGTATGAACTTTTGAAAAATTTCGATATCCCCGGGACAGGGATGCTTCAGTATATCTCCTTCCGTTCCGGAGGGGCCGTTATCCTGTCGCTGTTCATAACCATGGCATTTGGGAAAAAACTGATCCTTTATCTGAAAAAGAAACAGATCGGGGAAGAAATCCGTGATCTCGGGCTGGAAGGGCAGCTAAGTAAACAGGGAACTCCGACAATGGGAGGTCTCATTATTCTTCTGTCCATTATCATTCCAACCTTGTTGTTTGCCAAACTTCATAACATCTATATTATTTTAATGTTGCTGACTACAACCTGGCTTGGGTTAATCGGTTTTGTCGATGATTACATCAAAGTCTTCCTGAAAAACAAAAAGGGGCTGGCCGGGAAATTTAAGATTCTGGGGCAGATAAGCCTTGGTATTATGGTTGCTGCTGCGATGTATTTCAGCGACGATGTATTGGTCCGGGAAAAAATACGTGATACCCGGGGCGATCCGAAACAGGAAATCGTAGTTACTTCGGAAGCGGGATCACAGACCCTTGAATATGTTACCCGGGATGTTAAATCGACCCGGACAACCATTCCATTTTTTAAGCTGAATGAATTTGATTACAAGTGGTTGGTAGCCTGGGCCGGAGAAATGTCGGAATATCTTCGCTGGATAGTGTATGGCCTGGTCATCATTCTCATTATTACTGCGGTGTCCAATGCTGCAAACCTGACGGATGGGCTTGACGGGCTGGCTACCGGCACTTCGGCTATCAGCGGAGCCACCCTTGGTGTCCTGGCTTATGTGAGTGGGAACATTATTTATGCCGAATACCTGAATATTATGTATATCCCTGATATCGGAGAACTTACTGTTTTTATTGCTGCTTTTATCGGGGCAACAGTGGGATTCCTCTGGTACAATTCCTTTCCGGCTCAGGTATTTATGGGTGATACAGGAAGCCTTGCACTGGGAGGTATACTGGCCGTTTTCTCGGTAATCATACGCAAAGAGATCCTGATCCCCCTGCTGTGTGGAATTTTTGTGATTGAAAACCTGTCAGTTGTTATTCAGGTCTTATGGTTTAAATATACCCGGAGACGGTATGGAAAGGGAAGGCGTGTCTTTTTAATGAGTCCGATACACCATCATTATCAGATGAAGGGAATTCCTGAAGCAAAAATTGTTACCCGCTTCTGGATTGTAGGTATTATCCTGGCTGTGGTTACCATCGTAACCCTGAAGGTCAGGTAGTGTGAAAGTCAAAAAAACAAAGGTTTAAAAAATAAAGCTGGATGAAAGACAGGGTGGTAGTACTGGGGGCAGGGGAAAGCGGGATAGGTGCAGCTATTCTGGCAAAAAAAAAAGGATGGCAGGTTTATGTTTCTGACGCAGGAAATATAAAGGAAAAGTATAAAGAAGTTCTTCGAAAATATGAAATCGCATATGAAGAGGGAAAACACACAGAAGAAAAAATCCTGAAGGCGGATCTGGTGGTCAAAAGTCCGGGGATACCCGATTCTATCCCTCTTTTAAAGGGGATAGAAAAAAAGATACCGGTGATTTCGGAGATTGAATTTGCCGGAAGGTACAACAAGGCAAAAACCATCTGTATAACCGGGAGCAATGGCAAGACTACCACCACATTGCTTACTTACCAGCTGTTGAAGGAAGCAGGGTTGAAGGTGGGTGTGGCTGGGAATGTAGGTAAAAGTTTTGCCCGTCAGGTTGCTGAGGAGGATTTCGAACTCTATGTGATTGAGCTGAGTAGCTTTCAGCTGGACGGAATGGTGGAGTTTAAAGCGGATGTAGCGGTATTATTGAATATCACTCCCGATCACCTTGACCGTTATGGAAACAGCATGGAAAACTATATAAACTCAAAATTCCGGATTATACAGAATCAGAGATCTGAAGATTATTTTATTTACTGTGCCGATGATCCGGTAATCCGGCAGGAAGTGAGAAAACGAAAAATCAATGCTGTGGCGTTGCCTTTTACACAGGGGAAATTACAGGGAAACGGCGCAGAATTAGTCGAAAAAAAAATAGTTATACGGTTGAACCAAAAACAATTCAGCATGTCAATTCTGGATTTATCATTACAAGGAAAACACAATACCTACAACTCAATGGCTGCAGGAATTGCGGGAATGGTATTTAATATTCGCAACGAACAGCTGCGTGAAAGCCTTGCGGCCTTTAAAGGAGTAGAGCACAGGCTTGAACATTTTATGGTTGTTCATGGGATAGAATTTATTAATGATTCAAAGGCCACCAATGTAAATTCAACCTGGTATGCACTCGAAAGCATCCATAAACCGATTGTCTGGATCGCCGGGGGAATCGATAAAGGAAACGATTATTCCATGCTTGCCGATCTGGTAAAATCAAAAGTTAAAGGGATTGTATGCCTGGGAAAGAATACTTCGAAAATTCATGAAGCGTTTAATAAGGTGGTGAAGAATATTGTGGATGTCCACGATATGCCAAATGCGGTAAAATCGGCATACTACCTTGCCCGCAACGGCGATGTGGTGTTGTTGTCCCCTGCCTGTGCCAGCTTTGATCTTTTCGATAACTATGAAGACAGGGGAATTCAGTTTAAACTGGCTGTTCGTGATTTATAACCCGGGGGTTGTATGGAATACACGTTTGGAAAAATAGGAAAGGGTGATCGGATTATCTGGACTGTTTTGCTGCTCCTGTCACTTCTTTCATTATTGATTATTTATAGTTCTACCGGTGCCCTGGCTTACAGGGAGGCTGAGGAAACATGGCATTACCTTATCCGGCACGGGGTGTTCCTGACCCTGGGATTCGTAATTATTCTTCTGATGGTTCATATTATTCCGGTAAAGCTGTATTCCATTATTTCCCAGGTGTTGGTTTATATAAGCCTTGGTTTGCTTGGACTGGCTTTTTTTATGAACCTGACTGGCTCCGGAGAGGGGTCCGGAAGAACCCTGGATCTGAAAATTATCTCATTCCAGCCAGCCGAGCTGGCAAAAATTGCGTTGATCATGTTCGTGGCGCGAATCCTCAGCAAAAATCAAAAATCAAAAAAAGATTTTAAAAAGGCCTTTGTTAAAATTATCATCTATTCAGTCCTTATATGTGGGTTGATCTTCCTTTCTGATTTCTCGACCGCTGCATTGCTTTTCCTGACAATCATGGCCATGATGTTTGTCGGGCGGATTCCCTTCAAATATCTGATGGCGGTGATTGGTATGGGAATCGTTCTGCTCGTGCTCGTTTATTTTACGGCTGATTATTTTCCATCCCAATTTTCACGTATGGGTACCGTAAAAGGGAGGATTGAACGGTTTATTCATGGGGATCCTTCTTCCAGGGAAGGAATCACCCAGGCTGATTATGCCCGGCTGGCAATTTATGAAGGAGGCTGGCTGGGCAAAGGGCCCGGGCATTCCGATGTCAGTAATTATATGGCTTCAGCCTATAACGATTTTATTTTTGCCATAATCGTAGAAGAATACGGGCTTATTTTCGGAGGAGTGATCATTCTTCTTTATTTGATTTTTTTTTACAGGGGAGTGGTTATTATCCGGAGAGCCAGGCGAACATTCCCGGCGTTCCTGGTTGCGGGACTTACTTTGTTGCTTGTTTTTCAGGCGATGATCAATATTGGCGTCTCCACAGGCATTTTGCCTGTTACGGGTCAACCCCTTCCATGGGTAAGCATGGGCGGAACATCCATGCTTTTTACTTCCATCGCTTTTGGATGCATACTCAGTGTAAGTTATCAGAACCAGAAAGATAGCCGCAAGATGGAACAACCGGTTCAGATAAATACACCCGATGAAGATGAATTGATGCAGTAATATGGAGATAAGACGGATTATCTTAAGTGCCGGAGGAACCGGAGGGCATATCTTTCCTGCCCTGGCTGTAGCAGACGAAATACGGGATCGTTTTCCCGGTACAGAGATCCTTTTTGTTGGAGCAACAGGAAAGATGGAAATGGAACGGGTGCCGGCGGCAGGATATAATATTGTCGGACTCCCTGTAATGGGCTTTCCACGGAAACCTGGTTTACAGTGGGTGCGGTTTTTCCGTATGCTATGGCAAAGCACCAGAAAGGCCCGCCAGATTGTCGCGGAGTTCAACCCCCACATTGCGGTTGGATTCGGGGGATTTGCCAGTGGCCCGGTTTTGCGTGCCGCCATAAAAAGAGGAATCCCGGCTATGATTCAGGAACAAAATTCCTATGCAGGAATTACCAATAAACTGTTGAGCAAAAAAGTAAAAAAGATATGTGTTGCGTATGAGAATATGGAACGTTATTTCCCGGTAAGGAAACTGGTTCTTACCGGGAATCCGGTAAGGAAATACCTGCAGGTTGATTTACCGGAAAGAGAAAAATCAACCGCTCTGTTTGGCCTTGCTCCTGAAGATCAGATTCTGCTTCTTTTAGGGGGAAGCCTTGGCGCCCGTTCGGTCAATAACGCCGTGCTGGATAACCTGGAGAAGATCAGAAAGTCTGCGGTACAGGTGATCTGGCAAACCGGAGCTTTTTATTACGATGAAATGATACAGAAAACAAAACATACAAAGCCGGAGAATCTTCAGATCCATAAATTTTTGAAACAGATGGATATGGCTTACGGAGCTGCTGACGTTATTATTTCCAGAGCCGGAGCCGGAACCATTTCGGAACTTTGCCTGGTAGGGAAACCAGTTATCCTGGTGCCTTCACCAAATGTTGCTGAGGATCATCAGACGAAAAATGCCACAGCCCTGGAAGAAAAAAATGCGGCGGTTCTGATCCGCGATCAGGATATTACAGATACGTTATTTGATCAGGCTTTTCAATTAATGCGAGACAAAAACAGGCGTGCAGTATTGTCGGAAAATATTAAAAAACTGGCAAAACCCAATGCAACAAAAAATATTGTGGATGAAATAGAAACCCTGATGAGATGAAACGAGCCCGGTTCCGATATTTGACGGGACGTTAATAATTTGATATTGAGACGAATGAAACAGGATTGGAGTCATATAAGTCATGTATATCTCCTGGGAATCGGAGGAATCGGCATGAGTGCACTAGCCCGGTATTTTATGCATCTGGGGAAATCCGTGGCTGGGTATGACCTGACAAAAACAACGCTTACTGAGAAACTGGCTTCGGAAGGGATGAGCATTGTCTATGAGGAAAGCAAATCCTTTTTTCCAACGCATTTTAAAAAAAATAACACGTTGGTAATCTATACTCCGGCTGTTCCTGAGAGCCATCAGGTATTCTCCTGGCTGAAGAAAAAGGGATATACGATTTATAAAAGGGCACAGGTGCTGGGAATGTTGTGCAACACAGGCCGATGTATAGCTGTGGCAGGAACACATGGAAAAACAACGGTCTCTTCTATGTTGGCCGTTATACTTAAAGAATCTTCGCTCGGGTGTGGTGCATTTCTCGGAGGAATCCTGAAAAACTATGATTCAAACCTGATATTTCCCGAAAAGGATGAACAATGGCTTGTTACCGAAGCCGATGAATACGACCGATCCTTTCTGAATCTGATTCCTGAGAGGGTGCTGATCACTGCTATTGATCCGGACCATATGGACATTTATCGGAATACCAGTGAGTTGAAAAAAGCATTTATGCATTTTATCAGCCAGATCAAAAAAGGCGGGAAACTGATCGTTAATAAAAATGTTGGGTTGAATCATCCGGGACCACAGAAGGTGCAGAAACTTACCTATGCATTGGAGGCAGAAGCAGATTATTGTGCTGAAAATATCAGACTGGTTAAAGAAACGTATCGGTTTGAACTTGTTACACCCGGAGGAATTATTCCGGACATGATACTGAATTATCCGGGACTGGTGAATGTTGAAAATGCTGTGGCAGCTTCAGCATTGGCATTGGAGTCCGGAGTTACACCCGAAGAGGTGAAAAGAGGCCTGGCTCTCTATAAGGGAGTTTTGAGACGGTTTGATATACGTTTCAGCGACAAAAACCGGGTGTTGATCGATGATTATGCACACCACCCAAAAGAACTGGAAGCCGTTATACAATCCGTGAGGAAACGATATAAAGGGAAAAAAGTAACGGGGATCTTTCAGCCTCATCTTTTTACCAGAACCCGCGATCTGGCAGATGGATTTGCCCGATCTTTGGATCTGTTGGATACGGCTGTGCTGATCCCGATCTACCCGGCACGGGAAAAACCGATCGAAGGGATTACTTCTGAACTGATCATCCGGAAGATGAAAAACAAAAATATTCTGTCACTGGAAAAGGAGGAGGTAATTTCCTGGGCTTTGAATACCGAATGGGAAATCCTGCTTATTCTGGGAGCGGGCAATATCGATAAAATTGCCGATAGACTAACGAAAGAACTGGAGGCAGCCCATGGGTAGGAAAATAATAAAAATAGCAGCAGTCGTGGTGTTTTGTGTCCTGGTCATTTTTACCCTGGCTTTTACTTCCCGGGAGGTAAAGAATGTACATTGTGAAAGAATCGAAGTAAGGTACGACGGATATCAGACCATTTCACTGAGCAGGGAGGAAATAATAAAAAGTGTGAACGACAGTATTCTTCAAAAGAGTATCCGGAAGATAAACGCTGAGAAGATTGAGACGGAGGTAGAAAAAATAAACGTTGTGAAAAATGCCGAAGTGACAAAAAATATAGTGGGGAAAGGGATTGATTTTGAGGGAATCCTCTCGGTTACCGTAACGTTTCGGGAACCTGTTTTACGGATTATATCCGGAAACGGGAATTATTTTCTGGATAAAGATAACGTACAGATCCCGGTATCCTCACAATACACGGCTAATGTTTTGGTGGCCACGGGAAAGATAGACCCGGAATTTGCCGGAAGTCAGCTTCTGGATTTTGTGAATTTTCTTGAAAACGATGATTTTCTGAAAGCTCAGATTAAACAGATTCATGTGTTGGATAACGGGGAACTGATCCTGACTCCTTTGGTGGGAGAACACCAGATTGAATTTGGAACAATCGAAAGATACCGGAAGAAGTTGAAAAATCTGAAGGCATTTTATGAACAAGTGATTGCTCAGAATAACTGGAATACGTATAAAACGATCAGTGTAAAATACACAAATCAGGTAATCGGAACGAAAAGGTAACGCTATGGCTTCAAGAGATAAAATAGTTGCGGTTTTGGATATAGGCAGTTCAAAAACAGCTGCTCTGGCTGGAACGAAAAGAGGGGATAAAATGGAAATCCTCGGGTATGCAACAGCTGCTTCAAGAGGGATCAAAAGAGGGGTCATACTGAATATTGAGGAAGCCGTTGAAGTGTTGAACAACGTTCTTAATCAGGTGGAGGATCAGTTTGATGGCGAAATTAAAAGGGTGGATGTAGCCCTGGCAGGTCAGCATGTGAGATCCTGGCAATGCACAATAGGGCACGATATTTCTGAGTCAGGGATTGTAAGCCAGGAAGACATACACGAAATGATGACCAGGGCAAAAGGATCGTCCCTTCCCCCGGATTATCTCTTTTATCATGTATTGCCTCTTCATTATATCGTTGATGATGAAACGGAAATTAACCATCCGGTGGGAGTGACCGGGAAAAAACTGGAGGCTGTTTTTTACCTGTGTGCAGCTCCGGAAAGCTATAAAATGAATGTGGAAAAAGCGCTGGATAAGATCAGTGTCGGCATAAGGAATGTGGCGATCTCTCCATTGGCTACAGCTGAAGCGGTTTTAACCGAGGATGAAAAAGAAGCAGGAGTGGTTTTGCTGGATATCGGCGGCGGAATCACAAAATCAGCTGTCTTCTGTGACGGGGTGCTCTGTCATACCTCCGTAGTGCCTTTTGGCGGGAACGTACTTACCAAAGATATCAAAGAAGGATGTTCGATCATTCCCCGATGGGCTGAACAGCTGAAAGTTCAGTATGGACAGGCTATGGGGGACTTTGCCGAAGAAGAAAAAGTGGTGACCATACCCGGGTACAACGGGTGGAATCCCAAAGAAATTTCCTTCAGAAGCCTGGCATTTATTATTCAGGCACGCCTGGAAGAGATCCTGGACAGTGTTTATTTTCAATTGGAGAAATCGGGTTATCTGGACAAAATTGGGGCCGGAATAGTCCTGACAGGGGGTACCTCCCGATTGCCAAATATTCTGCAGCTTGTCCGTTATCGTACGGGTTTTGATGCCCGCATGGGAATGCCTGTAGTGGATCTTACCGAAAAAAATCGGGATTTGATGGTTCCGGAATATTATACAGCCCTGGGATTGCTGAAACATTCACTGGATGAAATGGACGAAGTAAAAACCAAAGTTCAGAGAAGGAAGAAACCCAAAAAACCGTCCAAAGGTTTTCTGGCCGGGAAGATGAATGAGGTGAAAGAGAAAGTGTCCCAGGGGATTATTGATTTTTTTGACGATTCAGATTTGGAAATGTAAAAAAATACGGTTATGTCTGACGAAGTAGTAAATTTTAATTTTCCGAAAGTTGCTTCCAGCATTATCAAAGTAATGGGCGTAGGAGGAGGTGGATGCAATGCTGTAAACCATATGTACCAGGAGGGGATTACCGGGGTTGATTATATTCTCTGTAATACCGATGCCCAGGCATTGGAGAACAGCCCGGTTCCGATAAAGATCCAGTTGGGGGTAACGTTAACAGAAGGAAGAGGGGCCGGAAACCGTCCTGAAATGGGGGAACAGGCTGCCAATGAAAATTTTGATGATATTAAACATGCTTTGGAAGGAACCACGAAAATGCTGTTTATTACAGCCGGTTTTGGTGGAGGAACCGGGACTGGTGCAGCTCCCGTGATTGCTGAATTATCCAGGGAGCTGGATATTCTGACCATCGCTGTGGTAACCATTCCGTCGCCGGCCGAAGGAAAGAAAAGGTACAGACAGGCTATGGAAGGCATTGAAAAATTAAGACCCTATGTGGACAGCATGTTGGTTATCAACAATAAAAAATTGCAGACCATTTACGGGGATTTGCCAGCCAGACAAGCATTTAAACAGGCGGATAATATCGTAGCTACCGCTGTTAAAGGAGTAGCTGAGATTATTACGGTTCATGGCAATATCAACATCGATTTTACCGATGTACATACCGTTATGTCAGAAAGCAAAGTGTTTATAATGGGAACGGGAAGTGCTTCAGGTGAAAACCGGGCTGTGGAGGCAGTCAACCAGGCTCTGGAGTCACCCCTGCTGGATAATAATGATATCATCGGAGCACAGAATATCCTGCTGAATATTATTTCCGGGAAAGAAGAGATTACGATGGGTGAAATTGGATACATTATTGATACCCTGCAGGAACGCGCAGGTCAGGATGCAGATATTATCTGGGGAAATGGATACGATGAAACGATCGATCAGGATATACGGGTTACCATCCTCGCAACCGGATTTGTTACCCGCGCAGAATCGAAATCAGCGTGTGCCCCGGAAGAAAAGGGTGAAGCAGGGTATACAGATCCGGGGAGAGACCATCTGTACAATGAAGAACCATCCGGGGCAGATGAAAAACCGGTAATCTCACTGGAATATTATGAAGCGGATCCCAGGAAAACATCCATCCGAAAGGCGAGGGGAAAAGCAAAAACGAAAAAGAAAAAAAACAGGGAAATGGAAACCGTGGAAGATAAAAATGTAGATAGCTGGTTCCTGAAAAACTGGAACCGGATGTTTGACGACGAAGACCAATCCATGGATGAAGAATAAATTTTTAAGGCTATAATCAAAAAATACTACACTATGTCTTCAAATGAAGTTACTTTTCAGTTTGCAAAAAATCCTGGTTCTATCATAAAAGTGGTTGGAGTAGGTGGAGGTGGCGGGAATGCCATTAACTATATGTACAGCCAGGGCATCCAGGATGTTGATTTTATGGTGTGCAATACCGATGCCCAGGCATTGGCAAACAGTCCTGTACCTGTTAAGCTTCAATTGGGTTCTACGCTGACCGAAGGACGGGGAGCAGGAAATAAACCGGAAGTTGGCAAACAGGCAGCTCTTGAGAATATTGAAGATGTCAAAAAAACACTTCAGGCAAATACCAAAATGGTTTTTATAACCGCCGGAATGGGCGGGGGTACGGGAACCGGTGCCACACCGGTTATAGCTGAAGCGTGTCATGAGATGGGTATTCTGACTGTGGGGATTGTTACGATTCCTTTCCGGAATGAAGGAAGAAGAAGAATCAGACAGGCGGTCGAAGGGATCCAGGAACTCGAAGGTCACGTTGATTCCCTGCTGGTGATCAATAACGAAAGGATTCGTGAAATGTATGGTGATTTTCCTATTTCGGAAGCCTTTGCAAAAGCCGATAATGTACTGGCTACTGCAGCTAAAGGAATTGCTGAGATCATTACCGTGCCGGGATATATCAATGTGGATTTTGCCGATGTGGAAACCGTGATCCGGAATTCCGGAGTCGCCCTTTTGGGAACCGGAATTGCAGAAGGTGAAGGCCGTGGATTGATCGCAGTGGAAGAAGCTCTCAATTCACCTCTGCTGAACAACAATGATATTAACGGAGCGAAGAATATCCTTCTGAATGTAACCTCCGGGAAAAGCGAAATTACAATGGATGAAATTGGGGAAATTACAGATTTTATTCAGGACAAAGCAGGGTATGAAGCAGATCTGATCTGGGGAAATGGCGTGGATGAACGCCTGGATAATAAAATATCCGTAACGGTTATAGCTACCGGATTTAGTATGAGCAGTGTTCCTGAAATGCTGATGGCGAAAAAAGCCGCCAAACAACAGCATTTTCTGAACGATGATTTTTCAAAGGTTAAACCCCATAAAAAAACGGTTACAGAAGAAGCCAGGGAAGAGAAAAGGCCCCAGCAGCGATCCATTGAATTTGATGTCAACGGGCAACAGGTAGCGCCAAGTGAGTTCGATGTCTTGTATCCAGATACCAGCAAAGCAAGAGTAGAAAAGAATCCGGAATACAGGATACAGGCCGATTTTTCGGATCTGAGTGAAAAAGATGTGGATGAGATGGAAAATATACCGGCCTACAAACGAAGAAAAGCCAACAGAAAAAAAGAGGTATCCCGGCCCGATTTATCTTCGTATAGCCTATCAAAAGACGATACCGATGCTCAGATTCAGTTTAAGGAAAACAAGTATTTACACGATAAAGCCGACTAACTTCAAAAAGTAGGAATTATGAGTTTATCTGATCGAATTAACGAAGATCTTAAAGCCGCCATGAAAGCGCGTGAAAAGGAGAAACTGGAGGCTTTGAGGAGTATTAAAAAAGTGATGATCGAGGCGCGTGCAGCAAAAGGGGCCGGCTCGGAACTCTCTGATCCGGAGGTTTTGACGATCATTCAAAAACTGGCCAAACAGGGCAGGGACTCGGCAGCTCTGTACAAACAACAGGCCCGTACCGACCTGCACGACCAGGAAGTGGCCCAGGTGAGGGTGTTTGAAACCTACCTGCCGGCTCAACTTACCGATGAGGAGCTTACGGCTGCCATAAAATCAATCATCATAAAAACAGCATCTTCCTCGATGAAAGATATGAGGAAAGTTATGGGCCTGGCTTCAAAGGAACTGGCAGGTAAAGCTGATAACAAGGATATTGCTGCCAAAGTAAAATCGATGCTTCAGTAGCCATTGCCATGGAGAGAACAGGAAAATATACAGGCAGGGAGACGCAAAATGTCTATTTTTAACGTGCGATTAGCAAAAAGATCGTATATTGTTCCGAAATAACTAAATCGACGCATTATGGAACGGATCGACAAACCACAGGTACCCCCTCCCAATTATCTGGTATGGGCTATCTTGACAACTATTTTTTGCTGTCTTCCTTTTGGCATTGTATCCATTGTATTTGCTGCTCAGGTAAATTCGAAATGGCAGGTTGAAGATTACGAAGGGGCGAAGCATGCCAGCAGAAATGCAAAAATATGGGCCTGGGTTTCTTTTGGTGTAGCTATTGCCGGCTATATTATTTATCTGACATTGATTCTTTTAGGCGTTGCTGTTGGATTCTGGACGGATGCATTCAACTGGTAACCTGCCAACCGGCCTAAAAATTGGATTGTTTTTAATCGTCGCAGGTATTGCATCGCTTTTCTTTTTTCTGGATCCTGAGGAACAGCGCCTTTTTCCGAAGTGTGTATTTCATTCCGTTACCGGATATTACTGTCCGGGATGCGGGTCTCAAAGGGCTATTTACAGCCTTCTTCATCTGAATATTCCCGGAGTTGTCAGCAATAATTTCCTTTTTCTTCCGGGTATGATTGTTGTTATTTACGGAGTGGTTTTGCCGGCTGTGAACAGGAAGTTCGGGGTTAACTACCCCAATTTTTTATACTATAAATGGACTCCGCTCTGGATTTTAATCATCGTTATCTTGTTTGCTGTTTTACGGAACCTTCCCTGGTACCCTTTTTCGCTGCTGGCTCCAGGTTCCTGAAGACAGCAGGAAGCTATGGCCTGTTTTTAAACTGCTTCTTTCGACTGCCTGCTGCTAACTATCTTTGCTTCCGAATTTTGGGTCGTATTTCAGGTAATTAATAACAACAAACCCAGGTATGGTACTGATCATAACCCAGATAAAAAAATGGGTGTAGCCGATTTGCTCCTGGATCCATCCGCTCACCATTCCGGGCAGCATCATTCCCAGGGCCATAAACCCGGTACATAGGGCATAGTAGGCTGTTTTGTGTTCTCCTTCCGAGATGTAGATCAGGTAGAGCATAAAGGCAGTAAATCCAAAGCCGTATCCAAATTGTTCCACAACGATCGATGCCGTGATGATTCCTATGCTCTGAGGTTGTACAAACGATAAAAATATATAAACCAGATTGGGAAGGTTCATAGCAAATACCATGGGGAGCATCCATTTTTTCAATCCGTTGCGTGCAATTAAAATTCCTCCAAGGATCCCTCCCAGTGTGAGTGCAACAGGCCCGGCTGTTCCATAGGTGAGTCCATAAATGCTTGTCGTTAATCCCAGGCCTCCTTCCTCTGTCGGATCCAGTAAAAAAGGAGGAGCCAGTTTGACCAGTTGGGCTTCGCCAAGCCGGAAAATAAGAATAAAGACCAGGGACAGTACAATCCCATCCTTCCTGAAGAAAGAAACAAAGGTTGCTATAAAATCGTTGAAAACTTTCGCAACAGAACCAGCCGTTCTTTTCACATCTTTATACGGATGAGGAAGGATAAGTGAATGCCAGATAAAAAACAGAACAAATGCCCCTCCCAGGATAAAGAGCGTTATGCTCCAGGCAAGTTTAATATTCCCGGTAATTGTTTCCATTTGGCCGGCCAGGATCACAATAAGCCCTTGTCCGGTCAGCATGGAGATCCGGTAAAAGGTATTTCGGATTCCTACAAAAAATGCCTGGTGGTGTTTTGATAATCCCAGCATATAGAATCCATCGGCGGCAATATCGTGGGTGGCTGAACTGAAAGCCAGCAGCCAGAAAAAAGCCAGTGTATACTGAAAAAAAGAATCCGCAGGAAGGGTGAATGCTACCCCTGCCAGGGAGGCCCCCACAACCAGTTGCATGGCAATAATCCAGAAACGTTTGGTCCGGAGAATATCCACAATAGGGCTCCACAGAGGCTTAATGACCCACGGAAGGTAAAGCCAACTGGTATATAAGGCAATGTCGGTATTGGAAATTTCAAGCCGTTTGTACATAATCACCGAAACTGTCATTACAATGACATACGGCAATCCTTCTGCAAAATATAAAGAGGGGATCCAAGCCCATGGATTCCGCGTTGTTGCTTTGTTGTTCATTTTTTTTTTTTTTTGATCTGAACGGGTTTCTTTTTTATTGTTGCTTTTTCCCTCTGTTTTCGAGTGAGGCCAGGTAAAAACTGAGGCTGGCCGTTCCATCCATGGTTGGCTCATTGGAGGTATAATCGCCGATGTCGTCGTGGTATACTGCTTTTCCCTGCTGGAAGGGTGCATACGGGTCGTTGCCGGTAAGGGTGGTTCCGATGTGACTTTGAAAGATGCTGTCGTAAACCGGTCCATCCACCAGTCCGCCGTATGTTGTTTCTCCCAGTAAATAAGTCAATGAAGAGTGGGGCCTCATCGGTGAATCCTCCGCTCCGGGCAGTCCGCAGATCATAGCCGTACCCCAGGGATTGCACCCAAACAGCCAGTCGCACAAAGAAGCTTCCATTTCATTAAATTCATCACTCCCCGTAAGTTCAGCATACAGCCGTGCCTGAGTGATGGTTGCAACTATCAGGTTATTGGAACACCAGATAAACGGCACCCCGTTCAAAAAGGGATCTTCTTTTCCTCTTTCCTGAATACTTTTTAATCCCTGGCGGTAACAGGCATGTAATTTCTTCTGATCTTTTTCTTTGGCTTGTTGGGCAAGGAGATAGTGTCCAATATTTACAAACGGGTAGTATTGATAATGCCTGGCTTCTCCTCTCTCCATCCAGGGAGTTACGGGTTCCTGTCTGCTCCAGCGGATTGCTTCTTTCAAATAGTCCTTTTTGCCTGTCAATTGAAAAAGCTGGCTGGCTGCCAGTTCCATATCGTCGGCAAAATTTTCTTCTTCATAGAAATAGGGTGATACATTGCAGGCTGTCTGGCTGTATCCGGGTTTTGATTTTCCAAATTTATAGGCTTCCGTAGCTTTCTTTTGCAGGTGCAACGCTAATTCAGGATCCGAATCTCTCAAGATTAAGGCAGCAAGGGCAAAACAGGAAGCAAATTTTCCTGCGATGGATGAAACGCCGGTTGAATGGTTTGTGAAATCAGCCAGTCCCTGTGGTTTGCCTGTAACGAAATAGACCGGGCGGTATTTTCCCAATCCGTAATCAGCTGAATCATTGGTTGGCAGCCGGAATCCTATATGGTCCCGATCATCCGCAATCTGGTTATACATTTCTCCATAGGAGGGGTTCATCTTGAGCAGCCACTCAAGTCCCCACATGATCTCATCCCGGATATCGCAGATTCCATTTTTTCCCGGCAATCCGTTTGCCTGGAATGTATCTCTGTAAACTTCAGGATATTTGCTGTAAGCAAACATCATCTGATACAAGGCATTGGCTGAAGTGGTGGTGTATTGCAGGTAATCAGTGGCATCATGCCAGCCTCCGGTTACATCAATAAATTCACCGGTACGGGTGGGATGATCCACAATGATTCCGTCGTGCAGGTGACAGGAGTCTTTTAAATAAGGATTATACCGGCATCGTTGCTGACGCATATAGTTCAGAATAAATCCGGCTGTACCGGCATATACATCGGTATCAATGTGTATTTCAGGAGAGGTTGCGCTGCCTGCTTTCAGATAGTACGTTCCGGGTTGTTCAAATTCACTGAAATCCAGACGGTATGCTGAGCTCATGCCCCATTCCGAAGCCCGGGCTGACTTTGACGTCCCCTGAAATACTGCTTTCCCTGTCGCTGTATCGATAAGGAAAAATGTATCCGGTTTTTCCTCCTCTTTGGAAATAAAAACAGCTACCTTAACAGATCGGGGCAGGTACCCAAGCTGGTTGATGCGTATCCACCTTTTTGGTTGTGATAAAAGAAAAAACGGAAGAAAAAGAAACAGAAAAAAGCAAATCCTGAATTGGTTCATATGGTTACATTTTTTTTATTTTCCGGGAAATTCCCGTCTTTCATTTGTATTATATCCTTTCAACGGTGTACTGTTTTTCAAGGGAAGTCCCTTTAAAATAGTGTTTTAGTATCTGCTGGTATGAATAGCCTTTTTCGCCCATTACCGCAGCCCCTATCTGGCAAAGTCCGACACCGTGGCCCCAGCCGGCTCCATTCAGTATAAATTTCCGGGGGATCCCGTTTTTGATTTCCTCATGATCCACGACAAAAGCCGAACTGTACAGATGTGATTCCGACAGCCATTTTCGTATTTCCAGTTCTTTTCCCAGGATCAGAGTCTTTTTTGTTCCCATGATTTTTAATCGGACCAGCCTTCCTGAATATCCCCGTTCGACAGCCTCCAGTTTTATGATTTTTCCGAAATCACAACCGGAACGTTTCCGGATTAATTCGGAAAGTTGTTTTTGCGTATAGGTAACTTTCCAGCGGTAAAAATCGGTGGTAGCCTGGTCGAAATCAGGAAGCACCTGGGATAATACGTGTTTACCGGAAGTGTTGCAGAAGGCCTGGGGACTTGATCGGATCCATTTTTCAGCCTCGTCGTTGTTTCGGAGGTCCATGGAGAAGGGGTTGCCAGCTTGTGCATCCACTATATGTGAGAGATATGGGTGGGGCACTGGTTCCCATACATTTTCAAAATTTTCTGTGATACCACCGCAGCATTTGGCATACCGGGCATCGCAAATCTCTCCTTCCGAAACCAGCACTTCTCCCTCTGTGTCTGTGACTGCCTGCCGGGCTTTTTCCGAGATAATTTTGGTGATCCCCTGGTAGCGCTGGCAATGGTCGTCGGCACATACATCAAAGGTAACGTGGTCTTCGCGATCGTACCAGCGGATCCGTTCATTTTCCTTCATTTGGTTTGCCTGGGAACCGGTTTCCTTCGAAGGGATCTTTCCTGATTTCTGAATCTGGGCCAGCAGCCAGCTTCGTGAAATAATGGCATGGGCTTTCAGGAGTTCGGAAGAACTTGCAGCACTCATCTCAGATGAAATGACACTTTGCAGGTATTCCTCAAGGGCAATCAGGTTGATGCAGCGGATTTTTTCCTCTTCACGAATCAGTTTAAGGCCACCCCGGAACTGTTGGTTCTCTTGTTGCTCCCAGTGAAAGTCAACACCTATGGTAACATTTTGTAATTCAAAAGTTCCGGAAGTATTGCGGGGCAGCATTTGTAATTCTTTGGCAGAAAGATATACCTCACTTCCCCTCCTTACCACAATATTCTGATTTGCAAGGGTAGCGGTATAGTGCCCTTCCGGAATGGCTTTTCCTGAAGAACCAAAAGCCCCGGAAAGCGAGAAATGTATCTCCGGTGCAGCCATAATTCCTACGGCAATCGTTGGTTGTGTATTCATGTTCATTTTATTGATAATATCTGTTATGGTCTTGGTTTAAAGGATTTTGGATCGTATATTTTTTGCTAAACCGGAAAAACTTTTTTCATTGATCGTCACTTCTTCATAGATTTCGGCGATCTCTTTTTCAGCGATTTTTTCGAAATCCTTTTTCCGGGGGAGGATCATCAGTCCCCCCATCTCAACCGATGCCGGTCCGATAATTATTTGTTCATTTCTTTTCCTGAAAAAATGGGACGGTCGTTGTTTTTCACGCGGGAAGATGATAAGTTGCAGGGAATTATCCCTGCATAAACACAGCATATTCAACATAGGTTCAGGCTGTTGATTGCGTTTTTCCAGTTCTGAATAGATCCGATTGAAACACTCTTTTATCTCCGACCTATCCGTAGATTCAATGGCAATAAACCGGCGTAAATAGTTATTACTGAAGCCAAGGGTAGTTTTTTCTGACCAGGGTATTTTTTCGGAATTCAGAGCCCATTCATGTTCCACCGGTATTTGCCCTTTTGGTACAGCCTGGAAGTGAAAATGGTCGGGGGCTGAAGCTCCGCATCCGGGACCGTTGTAAAAAATTGTGAATTCGCTGAGGGCTTCACCGGCCTCCAGGAAATCAGAAATTCTGGATTTAATGCGTTGCGGAGAGTGGTTGATATCAGAAAGGGTCAGGTGAACCGGAAAAACAGGAAACGGATTGGTAAGAACCAGGTATTTTTCAAGGAGCATGAATCCCTTTTGTTCAGGGGGTAGGTTTTCCAGGCATAAGAAACAGGGGCGTTCAGCAAGGGTCCTGGAATCTGTTCTGGCTGCAGAGGAACGGATCCGTCCGGGATTATACTGTGCCTTCACTGTAAAATTTCCAAAATCGAAGTTTCTTGTTTCCACATTCTCCAGATCCCGGTATTTTTTTTGTGCCAGAGGCCAGGAGTATATTTGCTGTTTCACCAGGGTTCTTGCTAATTCTGAGGTGTTTCCCACAGAACCAAACCGTGTCAACTCATCGATATGTACCGTTTTTTTTTGAAGCATATCTTTATGTTGTCTGCAGTGATTCCTCATTGTTTTTCTTTATTCTGGCCGTTAGTTCTACGGTGCGGATCCAGTCTTTGTAGCGGTTGTGTTCATTCATTCTCTCCATATCCGGCGAAGCATCGGTATTGTCTTCCCATCTGCGGCACAGGTACACGGGGTGGTAGATCCGGCCGATTTTCCAGGTACGAGAAACAGCCAGACCCACCGCATAGTCTTCACCATAGCTTACGTTAGGGAATTTAATTTTTCTCAGTATGGGAGTGTAAAACGCCCGGGGCGCTCCCAGTCCGTTAATCCGCAGCGCATTGTTGGGCCCGTTTTCCGGGGTCCATTCGTCGTGCCGGATGATCCCGGGAGGTAATTCTTTCAGTTCAAGATCAACAATCCGGTAGGAGCCAATAACCATGGCACATTTTTCCTGGTAAAATGTATCAACCATTCTTTGCAGTGTGTACTCGTCTGCATACAGGTCATCGCTGTCAAGTTGCACTGCGAATTTTCCGCAACGCGGATCACAGATGGCTTCGTTCCAGCACCCCCCGATCCCCAGATCTTTTCTTTTCGTGAGAATAGGAAGGATTTTTTCATTTTCAGAATAGGCCCTCAGCAAGCCGGTGGTACCGTCAGTCGAATGATTATCTACCACGATCAGGTTGAAGTCAAAATCTGTTTTTTGTTTTAACACCGAGCGGATGGCATCGTCAATGGTTTTAATCCGGTTGCGGACAGGTATTACAACCGATGCTTCCACAGGAAAGTGTGGCTCAGAAAGGTCAACCTCCTTAAACAAGGGCTTTAGGAAAGCTCCGATCTTTTTTAAGTGGGAGGTACAGGCTTTTTCCATTTCTGCCTGTTTTTCTCTGGCGTGGGGGCTTACATAGTCGAACTGTTTTTCGCCTGATTTACGGGGATCCGTATCTTCAGTTGTAAAAAGGAGTTCCGGAATATGGATCAGTTTGCCTCTTCTGGAAGCATGCAGCCGGAGTGCATAAAAACCTGCCCACCGGAATGTTTCCCCTGCAAACGATTTTAGCACATCGGTCCGGAAAAGCTGTACCGGCCCAAAGGTAAAATCGTCGCGTAAACTGCCCTTCTGGTAGCCGATTACCGGGTGAGGGTGCAGCTTCCCGTTTTTTATTTCGTGGTAGCCGGCATAGACCATCGCTGCATTGGTTTGCACGGCCACCTGCAACATCCGTTCAAGGGAGTATAGGCCGTAATCGGTACAGGTACCCTGAAGATCCAGCAGCGAAAAGGCTGAGGCACTTTTCCCGGCGATCAGGGTAACTGTCTGGGTAGATAAAAGATCGGGAACAAGCAGAGTTTCTGCATTGTGAAAATGATCTTTTTTATTCGCTAAGACATATACCTTATCAACAAAAGGAACCCGGATTAACTGATTGATGGTTTTTTGTGTTTTTTCAGTTCCGCAGTATGCAACGAAACAGGATATTTTTTCAGGCATTTTAACAATCAAAAGATTTACATACCAGGATAAGTCGGCCTGCAGGGATTCGAACCCTGGACCCGCTGATTAAGAGTCAGCTGCTCTGCCAACTGAGCTACAGGCCGGTTTGCTGAATTAATTTCAGGATAACTCCATCTAAAAGAACTTTTTTTATATTTTGGGATTTTCCCCCTGGCCCCTCCCGATTAATCCCGAAAGCTATCGGGAGGGATGCTCTGCCAACTGAGCTACAGGCCGGTTTGCTGCAAATGTAGTTAAAAAATATCACTATTGTCCGGCAAATAAATGATAAATGACTTTTGGCAAATGATCCATATCCCGATAGAAATCGGTAGGGGTCTGAGTGATGTTCCGGTAGGGATAATGGCTCTCCGGCCATCTTCTCGATGTGTGCCCGTGCTTTATTTCCTCTGTTTTTCCATTGGAGGGATTGGCATTCATTCGATTAATGCGTTTTTTAATTGTTTGACCAAATTATATTGTTTTACGGTTTTTGATATTGATTGGGGCAATTTCACTATACATAATCACTATTATACATCATCCAAAATTTGTATTAAAAAATTTGTCCTCATCCCAATTTTTAGGATTATTGATGATGTAATTTTTTATGCGCCGGTACGATGTATCATCCCGAATAATGTGGTCGTGGTAATTTGCTTGCCACAACGGATTATTGCGGTTGAATTTATGCATATTCAATTCATTTTCATCGATATAATTATCAATTTCCGAAATTACCGCCGATTTATATCCCGCCACAAATGATGAAATGGATTTGGGTTTCCGTTGAAAAAACAAATCGTTTTTATTGCCGATGGCGTTTTGGGTTTGCGGGGTTATTGGGGATTGTGTGGTTGTAGAGACGCACGGCCGTGCGTCTCTACGTGCCGTTCGTCCATCATTGGATCGTTTCCCGTTGGCACAATTATCATTTGTTTTATTATCCAATACAATAATGGCATGCAAATGGTTGGGCATCAATATAAATTCATCTAAAAAAAATTCGTGTCTGATTTCAAATGATTTATACCATTCATCACAGGCAATTTTACCATAATCGTTGTATTTCATTTTTCCATTTGAAATTTCACCAAAATAACATTCTCTTCCTGCTGTTGTAATTGTAATAAAATACAAACCATCTGATGAATAATCCCATCCATGTAACCTGTTTGATTCTATCCTGTATTTTCCTTTAAACCTTTCCATAAATAAAGTTACATAGCCAGTACCTCGTTTAATTCGTTAATAATTTTTACAATTTAACGATAACTGGTTTTGTGGTCCTGCTTTCATTATTGAGACGGTCGAGTGCTGAGATCCGCACCTCATACTTTTTTCGTTTGCTGTTTAACCGTTTGAATTGATAGGTTGTTTCATTGCAGACTGCGAAAATTGTATTCGTATTGGGTTGGGCCCCTTCTTCGTTTATGTATATGGCAAAGCGTACCGGTCTATCCTGTTCGTTTAGATTTTCAGGGATTTTCCATTTAATGCGTTTGAACCATTTTCTGGTTTTTTCGGGTAGAGGGGGAGGGATGCTGTCGATCCATTTCATCGGAGGCACCAGTGCCGGCCTCTTGTAGAGGCTGTTTTGCAGGCTATCCTGAAAACCCAGCAGGTTTCGGTTGAAATGGTTGCTGCTGTAAAATACACTTCCGTCAATTTCGTCCATTGCACGCAAGGCATGAATCTGCCGGGGCAGTTCTTCGGGCAGGGTCCATTCCGGGATAGCTGAAGCCGGATCAATTTTATAGACTCCATGCCCAATGTACATCCCGCGGTTATAGGAATGTTTCTTCCACCAGTTTGCAAGGCGTTCAAAATCGACGGATGCATGTCCGATTTGCCAGTAAAGCTGAGGAAGTAAATAATCAATCCATCCTTTTTCCTGCCATTTGATCACATTGGCATACAGATGGTCGAAGTTGGTGGTTCCTGCCTGTGTATCCGAACCCCGGGGGTCGTCCTTTTTATTTCGCCATACGCCAAACGGGCTGATACCAAATTTTACCCATGGTTTTATCTGCTTGATCGTTTTACTGATCTGGCGGATCAGGATATCTACGTTTTCACGGCGCCAGTCGGCTTTGTAACGCTCTGGCCAGGCACGGTTGTATGTTCTGAAAGAAACTGAATCGGGAAATTCCGTCTCCAGGGGATAAGGGTAAAAATAGTCGTCGAAATGAATGGCATCTACATCGTACCGTTTTACAATATCAGCCACTACTTTGTTTACGAAGTGTCTTGTTTCAGGCAATCCCGGGTCGAAATAAAGACGTTCCCCATACCGGAGGATCCACTCAGGATGTTGGAAAGCAATATGGGTTCCGGCTATTGGCTGTTGATAATTCAGTGCCACTCTGTAAGGATTCAGCCAGGCATGCAACTCCATGTTCCTTTTATGGCATTCCTCAATCCAGAATTTCAGGGGATCGTAAAAAGGTTCCGGTGCTTTTCCCGGGTAACCTGTCAGGTACTTTGACCAGGGTTCCAGTTCGGATGGGTAAAAAGCATCGGATGCCGGTCGTACCTGGAGAATGATCGCATTCATGCCGTTTTTCTGAAGCAGTTCAAGGATCTTAATTGCTTCAGCCTGCTGTTGTTTTACAGGTAATCCCGGTTCCGAAGGCCAGTCAATGTTCTCAACTGTCGCTACCCAGACCCCGCGAAATTCATATTTGGGAATCCTCTCCTGGCAAAATCCGGAAAGCGGAGATAGTATGATCAGTAAAAAATAGAGGCAGTGTTTCATATTTTCTGAAGGGTTTGTTTTGCTATATTCCCGGAGTTCGTAATGCTCTTTGAATATATTGTTTCAGCAAAGATACAATTGCCTTTTTTTTGATGCTATGATTTTCTGAAATTATCCAGGTAAAATCGTTAATTTTGAAATATGGTACTGATTGCAGACAGCGGTTCGACAAAAACCAACTGGGCCCTTGCAGATAAAGGGAAAGAGATAATGAGAATTCATTCCCAGGGAATGAATCCTTTTTTCAGGTCCGTAGAGGATATTTCTGAAGAGTTGGAGCAGGTATTAATGCCTGAGATCACAAGGGAAGTAACAGCAGTCATATTTTATGGTGCCGGCATTATAAACAGTGTCAAGGGAGGAGGAATCAGAAAACTTCTTCATGACCTTTTCCCGCAGGCGCAACTGGAAATTTACAGCGATTTGCTGGCTGCTGCCCGGGCTACTCTTGGTACAAAAAGGGGCTTCGCCTGTATTCTCGGTACCGGGTCCAATTCGTGTTTCTACAATGGACACAAAGTTACGGAACATATTTCCCCATTGGGATTTATCCTGGGAGATGAGGGCAGCGGTGCCGTGTTGGGACGCAGACTCCTGGGGGATTACCTGAAAAAAGTGATGCCTGCACATCTGAGGATACAATTTAAAATGAAATATGAATTAACCGGGAGTGTTATTCTTGACAGGGTGTACAGAACAGAACGTCCGAATCTTTTTCTGGCAGGATTTGCCAGATTTATCCAGGAACATATCCGATCTGCGTATTGCAGGAATCTGGTAAAATCAGAATTTGAGGCTTTTGTTGAGAGGAATCTGCTGCATTATAAAAAGGTGTATTCCTGCCCTGTTTGTTTTACTGGTTCCATTGCGTTTTATTTTCAGGAGATCTTAAAAGAGGTGTTAAAAAACCGATCCCTGAAGTGTGGTATGATTGTAAAGGATCCTATGGAAGGATTGCTTCGTTTTCACCTGAAATAATAATGAATAAATCATGGCTAACATAACGGAGGCGTCGTCCATTTACGATAACCTGGAAAGACAGTCGGTACTTCAACTCCTGCAAAACATCCACAACGAGGATAAAAAGGTTTTGCCGGCAGTTGAAAAAGTGATTCCCCGGATCGTTACCCTTGTTGAAGCGGTTGTACAACGAATGAAAAAGGGGGGGAGGTTGTTTTATGTAGGTGCCGGGACCAGCGGAAGACTTGGAATCCTCGATGCCTCGGAAATACCCCCTACCTTTGGGGTGGATCATGGACTGGTCATTGGATTGATAGCCGGTGGTGACCAGGCCATCCGGAAGGCTATTGAGTCGGCAGAAGATGATGAAACCCTTTCATGGACCGATCTCCGGAAACATGGAATAAACGATTTGGATACGGTGGTGGGAATCGCAGCTTCTGGTCGTACCCCCTATGTGATCGGGGCCGTTAAGAATGCCAGGAAAAATGAAATTCTTACTGCTTGCATTACCAACAACCCGGAATCTGAACTGGCAGAAAATGTGGATATACCCATTGAAGTAATTGTCGGACCTGAATTTGTTACCGGAAGTACACGGATGAAATCAGGAACCGCGCAAAAACTGGTGTTGAATATGATTACGACAACCGTGATGATTCAATTGGGCAGGGTCAAAGGAAATAAAATGGTTCATATGCAACTGACAAATCAGAAACTGATTGAAAGAGGTACCCGGATGATTATGGATGAACTGGGATATTCCAAAAGTAAGGCAAGAAGATTGCTGTTATTATATGGTTCCGTAAAACGTGTTTTGGATGAATGCAAAAACAATAGGTAATGTAAAAACTTCAATTTCCGGATTATCAATTAATTAATATGGACGGGAAGCAAATTGTTCCGTCTGGCAGATGACCCTTTTTTTGCGTTCCTTCTCTTTGTGAATAAAAAACCGGTTTTTTTCTGAAATTTATGTATAAAAAATCGTTAATTTGCACCATAATCTTAAATCAATGTATACCGTTCTGGTATATTGTTGGTTTATTAGGTTTAGTTGGTTTAGGTTAGTTCCGGTTTACATACCGGTAAAAAGGCTGTCAGAGGGCAGCCTTTTTTAGTTCCTTTGGAGAAAGAACAGCTTTACAGGGTTTTCAGGTGTGCCAACCGGTAATTAAGTGCCAGTATTTTTATCAGGGCATATAACCATTCTCCGGCTTTTTTTATTGCCTGTTCGGAAGATCCGGCCATATCTGTCAGGGAATAGATATGATCAAACAATGTTTGTTCGGGGTATCTGTTTTCACCCACAATGGCAACCACCGGTTTATGGAGTTTTCGTGCTTTTTCAGCTACTGCAGCCGGAGCTTTGCCCTGCAGACTTTGCCTGTCAAATTTTCCTTCCCCGGTAATTACGATATCAGCCCATTTCAGATGTTTTGTGAATGAGAGGTTTTCCAGGATAAAACCGGCTCCCTGCCTGATTTCTGCATTCAACAGGGAGACCAATCCCACAGCAATCCCTCCCGCTGCACCAGCTCCGGGGAGTTTTGCCGTGTGTTTGCCACTCGTTTCAGCCACTATTCTTTCAAAATGGTGTATTCCTTTTTCAAGCTGCTCTGTCATCTCAGGGGTGGCTCCTTTTTGTGGGGCATAGAACCTGGCTGCCCCGTTTTCTCCAAGCAGGGGATTGGATACATCACTGATAATCCTGATCTCCGGTTGGAGAGGAATTTTTATTCTGTTCGTTTCAATGTGGGTTATCCTTGCCAGGTTTTCCCCTTTTCCTGAGACGAGGTTTCCGTTGTTGTCAAAGAAGGTCACGCCTAATGCTTCAAGGATTCCTGTTCCTCCATCTACTGTGGCAGAGCCTCCAACTCCCAGGTATATCCGGGTTGCTCCCAGACGAACTGCCTCCATGAGCAACTGGCCTGTACCAAAACTGGAGGTCTTCATCGGATTTAATTCCGAAGCCCTGAGAAGCCTCATTCCCGAGGCACTGGCCATTTCAATCACGGCTGTTTGATGGCTGTATCCAAAGAATGCAGGAATCATCCTACCCAAAGGATCCCTGACGTTCAGAGAATATTTCTTTAAGCCAAGGGCATTTATTAATACCTCGGCAGTTCCATCTCCCCCATCAGCAACCGGGACTTTCCTGGTGTGAAACAGGTGAGGATCCGTTTCATGAAAAGCCTGTTCCGTAATTTCCGCAAACCGGATCGCTGAAAGGCTTCCCTTCATACTGTTTGGCGCAATAAGAATGTTCATCGTAATTTTTACAGATCTTTTGCTGACAGGTTGCAATGCCCGTTTCTGACTGCTTGTTGTCAGGCTGTAAAAAATGCAATTTAATGAACTTTTAGGTGTGAGCGTAGTGTTTTTTTGATAATTTTAAAATTCGAACGGGTGAGGACAATAAAGCGGGCATGATAGGGGGACATCACATCCATGGGAAGGTGATGTAACTGGTTTATACAAGAGGTCGCTCACGTTGTCACCCCGAAGATACAGCACATACATGGAGTCATTGCATATATTATTGGTGGAAGATAATCCCGGTGATGTATTTTTATTTGAAAAAATGCTCAATACATCCAAAGAATGGGATTTTGAGATTCTTAAGGCAGGGAACCTGAAACAGGCTCTTAAAACCATCCAGACTCATCATTTTGACGTAATCATTGCAGATCTTGGTCTTCCTGACAGTCAGGGACTTGCCACAGTAGATGAAATCGTGAAGAATGTAAAATATATTCCGGTTATCGTTTTAACGAGTACCGATGATGAACAGACCGGCATTGAAGCTTTGAAAAGGGGAGCTCAGGATTACCTGATAAAATGGAAGGTTAATCCGGATCAGTTAATGCTCTCGATCCGGTATTCTTTTCACAGGAAAAAAGTGGAAGAAAAGTTGATTGAGAGCGAGGAAAAATTCCGGAAGGTTATTGAAAACATCCATCTGTTAGGACTTATGCTGGATAAGGATGGGAAAATAATGTTTGCCAATGATTACCTTTTAAGGCTTACAGGCTGGGACAGGGAAGAGGTAATTGGAAAAAACTGGGTGGAAGTTTTTGTCCCTGCCCCTTTAAAAAAGAGAATCCACCGACGATACAGGGAGATGAAAAATACTCCCGGCCTTACAGAGGCATATGAATACGAGATTTTAACCCGGAAGGGGGAGCGCCTTGTAATTTCATGGAGCAATATGGTCCATTTTGACAACAGCAAGCAAGCGGTTTCGATTACCAGCATCGGGGAGGATATTACCAAAAGAAAGGCCGCTGAAGAGGCACTCCAGGACAGCGAGAAAAAATTCCGGATTATGGTCGATGCTTCTCCTGATGCGGTTATCACAATGAATATGAATGGATCCGTAAAATATGCATCCCAACGCACTGCAGACATTTTTGGCTACAAAAATGGATCCGATCTGGTCGGAAAGAAGTTTAAAGATCTGGTGGATTCAGAGTACCATAAAAGGATCGATTCAAAGATGCAAAAGCTGTTGGAAGAAGGAACCATACACGATGTTTTTTATATAATGAACGGAAAAGGAGGCTCCCGGTTTTACGGAGAGGTAAGTAGCTCTCTGATCACGGATAAAAAAGGCCGGTCCGAAGGAGTCATATCCATCATTAAAGATGTCACAGAACGGAAAGATACGGAAAAGGCTATCAGAGATTATCAGCATAATTTGCGATCGATGGCTTCCCAATTAAACATCGCTGAAGAAAAAGAACGCAGAAAAATTGCGGTTGACCTGCATGATGACCTGGGCCAGACACTGGCTATGGCACGAATAAAATTATCAGCTGTAAAAAGCACGAACCGGGATCCGGAAATTAACAGCCATTTAATGGAAATGGAGGGGTATATAACGCAGGCCATTAAAAGTTCCAGGTCGCTAACCTATGAATTGAGTCCCCCGGTATTGTACGAATTCGGACTGGCAGCTGCTGTAAACTGGAAACTGGAACAGATCGCTACCGGAAAAAAAATGAAAACCCGGTTGGAAGTTACCCATGAATTGCCGGAATTACAGGAAGATTTGTTAATTTTATTGTTCAGGGCTGTTAGCGAGTTGCTGAATAATACAGTGAAACATGCCAGAGCTGATAACGTTTCAGTGCTTTTAAACATGGATGGGAAATGCCTGAATATATTGGTAAGTGACGATGGAATAGGTTTTAATCCGGAAAAACCATATAAAACAGCCGGTATCGGATTATTCAGTCTGCGCGAAAGACTGGAATGTTTTAACGGCACCCTTACCGTTGATTCAGATATAAATAAAGGGACCAGAGTATATATTACTATTCCTGTAATTGATTAATAGAATGGAAATAAAAGTTATTATTGTCGATGATCATAAGATCATGCGCGAAGGGTTGCGTTTTTTGCTGAAAGATAAACCCAATATCAAGGTGATAGGAGAAGCGGAAAATGGCCGTCAGGCCCTGTCACTGGTAGATAAACTTAAACCCGATATCGTAATCATGGATGTGGCAATGCCCGATCTGAACGGAATTGAAGCTACCCGGATGATCGTAAAGGATCATCCGAATACAAGGGTCATCGCATTGTCTTCCCATAGCGGGAAGGAATTTGTTACAGGAATGTTTCAAGCCGGTACGTCAGGCTATCTTTTAAAAGATTGTGCCTTTGACGAATTATATGATGCCATTCAATCGGTCTATGCAAAACACACGTACCTAAGCCGTGAAATTACAGATCTCCTGGTAAGGGATTATGTTTCAAATGTAAACGCTGTTTTAAAGGAAGAACCGGATGAACAATTGTCTACCCGCGAAAAAGAAGTCCTGCAATTAATTGCGGAAGGTCACTCTACCAAAGAAATTGCCGGGCAACTTTTTGTAAGTGTAAAAACCATTGAATCACACCGAAGCAATATCATGCGGAAACTCAACATGTTTACTATACCCGAATTAACAAAATACGCGATACGCAGTGGTCTGACCACACTTGAAACATAACCGGTGGAATGGAACGAACCACGATGGGAATACCCCTCTTTCGGCTTAGAGCTGACATCTCCCCTAAAAAGATACTAAACCTTGAAGCATTCCATAAGTCTAATTTAGATACGTGGGCCTAAAAAAGAAATAAACCATCAGGCAATGTTCAATAAATTAAGGCAATCGGTAAAACAAAAACTGGCAGAATATAAATTGAATCATTCCCTTCCCGGTATATGGAAACTGACAGAATATTATACCGAATCCGGGGAAAGCCTGTTAAATTATAAAGAAGACCAGATTGCTTCAGAAAACCATATCTGGGAGTTAACTTTTCGGGAGGATGGGACCTTCCGTACTGCTTCCAATCTGACCATTCCCCTGGTCCGGGATCTTGGATCGGGAAACTGGAGTAAGTCAAGAAATTTTGTGACCCTTATGCATTCCAATGATTTCAGGAACCATGTGGAGTTTCAGTTCGCATTTGAAAAAGGGAACCTGAAAATTCTGAAAAAAGACACCTTCGGGAAGATTATCGTTTTTGCTTTCTTTAAACGAATTGAATAAGGGATCTGCAGTCATCAGTAGTACCCTCGGAACATACCTCTGCCGTTTCCAAACCGGGGATTTACAATGTTGTTATAAATGGATCCGAAGGTATAAGTCAGACCGAGCCTTCCATCAATGCGGTATCCGGAAGCTACTTCCTGGATTCTTAAAAGCAGATCGGCTTCTGTAAGTTCGCCTTTTACAAGGGACAACTGGTCACGGATCCTGGCAACGCCCCCTCTGATACTAAGCGACAATCCCTTAATGAGCCTGATATTGATATTTCCATCAAACCTGATCATATTTTTTGTTAAATCATGGAAGTAGTTGGATCCCTCCAGGGATACATTAACTGACCCCCACTTCTCCTGGACTTCATAGGCAACTTCAAGGGTTTGTTTCATATGCCCTTCACGAATCTTATTGTATATCGTAGTATCATTATAATTAAAGTGGGAATATCCGATTCCGTATAAAAACCTTAACTGATGATGTGTTGACTCGGAATAAGGAAACAGATTATATTCCAGCGAAGGGGAAAAGTCGACGTTAAACTTTGTATTGCTGAAGGTAGAAGTTCCCAGGTCGAGCCTGGCTCCGTACGACCAATGCTCTCCAAGGCTTTTCACAATCAGGTTGTCGAAGTTAAAATTGGTTCTTCCCATTTTATATGTTGAATCTTCATATGTATATTTAGTCCGGCTATCCATATGCCTGAAATCGGTTTCAATCTTCCATTCAGGAGTAATCTTACTTATATTTAATGAATTAAAGATTGAGAATTCCGTCAGTGATTCTTCGGATTCGTACCGGGGACTTGTTTCTATCTCGAAAACCCAGTTATTCCATTTATCCATAATTTCTTCCTCCTGAAACTCACTGCTATGGCTGATAACAACCTCCTGATGGATGGGAGTTTTAGCAACATATCGTATTAATCCCATTTTCATCATGTTGGTCCTGCCGGTTCTTGTACGGTCATAGGTATCATCCGGACGGGATGAATATACCAGGGTATCTGTCATTCCGTCAAACCTGTCCTGCCCCTGAAAAAAGTAGGTGTATTCCATTCCTCCGCTTCCGGTTGGCTGGGATGTTTCCCTTACATAAAGCTCCGCTTCGTTTACATCTCGTACGTAATTTACAAAGGATATTTCCCGGCGAATATAATTCATATCACATCGGGAACAATCAATAAATAGTTTTACTGCCTTTTCCCTCAGGCTTTCGTCTTGAAATTCAGTATTTTGGGACAAGCTGATGAAAGCCAAAAAAAGAAATGGAATGATTATAGATTTTTTGGATATGTGTTGCATGCTAAATTTGATTCTTATTTCAGTTTATTTTGATACTTATAAACTGGAAAGGTTTAATCTAATTTACTGTCCCCCCGATTATTCAAGAAGTTTTTCCGTGAAACAACTCCTGACATAGGGATTTTTCTGAAGTGACCAGAAAAGGAAGTACCATTAAAACAGGTATCAAAAAATGTTTCATGCGTCTAGATTTCTAATTATTAAAGGAGACTCATGGAACTCGTCCCGATCCAGATGACTGTCGGGGCGGGGTTCGTTTCTTCATGTGGTTTTGGTGGTGAGGTATCAGGTAAAAAAACTGCCCGGAATCGTGTACAGTTTGTTCAAAAGAAATCGGGTGTTTTATTGTATTGTTTTGTCAGTCAGAATTTTCTGGGCTCTGTCGAGGATGGTGGTGTCATCAAGAAGTACAATTCCTCCGTTCGGGCCTGGTTCCATGTGTATTCCAACGGCTGTCCCGTTTTCATAATTTGCGCCTCCGAAATAATTCCTGACGGTTTCCTCTGATACTTCAAACTCCTGCGCAATTTTTTTTATGGAACCGTCAGGTAAGCTGTCTTTAATTCTACGCAGCTCATTAAAGGTTATTTTCTTTTGCATAGCTATTTAAATTTATATGAATCAGTAAATTTTCGCATGAAATATACACAAACAATCCGGGTTAATTTTCAATAACAAAGCTAATAATTAAATAACAGAATGGTACGGGATAAGAATGTTAAAATTGGTAAGAAAGCACTCAATGCTTTCCTCCTTATTTGTTGTTGCTTTAATAACGATTTGTCCCATAAACTATTAAACGGACCTGCCAGGGGTTCCTTATTTTTTTATAATCAATTAATTAACATTTTTTAATACTACTCCTTCTTTTATACAATCGTAAATTGCCTGGTGCATGGCAGGGCGGATGTTCAGATCGAAGAGTCTGGAATTCTCCCGGTTGGGGTGAACGCGGTTGGAAAAGAAAATGTAGAGCAATTGGTTATCGGGATCTGCCCAGGTAAAGATTCCGGTATAGCCACTGTGTCCGAAGCTGTTTTTGCTGGCATCCACGGCCGGGTAAGCGTCTTTCAGTTCTTTTTTATGGTTGTCGATATAGGGTTTGTCAAAGCCAAGACCCCGCCGGTTGTCATTTTCCGGAAACTGGCAACGGGTAAATTCCGTCACCGTTTCCTGGGGAATATACTGAATCCCTCCGTACCGTCCTTTCAACAGATACATTTGCATCAGTTTGGCCAGGTCATTGGCTGTGCCGAATAATCCGGCATGGCCTGATATACCTCCCATCATGGCCGCTCCTTCGTCATGAACATACCCCTGTAAAAGTTCACTTCTGAAAAAGTCATCATACTCTGTGGGAACAATTTTTTCCAGCGGGAAATAACGGGTTGGATTGTAGGTGATGGTGTACGCTCCCAGCGGATGGTAAAAAGTCTCTTTAAGGTACGTTTCGTAATCCCTGCCCGAAAGATTTGCAATGATGGTCGGATAAAGGTAAAAACTCAAGTCAGAGTATACATATTTCTTTCTTACCAAAAGAGGGGATTCCCGGATTGCGTCAAACATATTTTTCTGATAATTCCGGTTCATATATAGTCTTGAGGAGACCCTGATTGAAAAATCCCCGGTGGGATTGGTTTTGAAAATCGTGGATTTTAGTTTGCCGTTATGTTTTACGGTTGCTTGCCAGTAGGGTATCCAGGCCTGAAGCCGGCCCTGATGAGTCAGGAGATCCCGTATTTTTATATCCTCTTTATTGGACCCGATAAAATCCGGCCAATAGGCGCTTAGTGGTTTATCCAGATCAAATTTTCCTTCCCCGTTTAATTTCATCAATGCTGCCAGTGGGCCGGTAATTTTGGTAACGGAAGCCCAGTCATATATCAAATCGTGCGAAACCGGTATTTCCTTTTTATAGGTAAAGAATCCATAGCATTTATGAAAAATTATTTTTCCTTTATATGCGATTAAAACCTGACAGCCGGGATAAGCCAGGGAGTCGATCCCAAGGTTCGCTATGGAATCCATTTTATGCGTCAGACTTTGGGATTGAATCCCTGTTTCTTCGGGAATGGTATATTTTAAACGTTCAGTGTTTATCACCGGAAGGCCATCTCCTTCTTTGAAGTGTTCGTTCACTGTCACAGGCAGCCTGCCCGAAGCGTTGATAGCCCCAAAGAGAAGCTGAGCTGAAAGTTCCTGTGTCAGCCGGGAGGCTTCGTATGCCATTACCAGTCCGGCGGTTTCTTCTAAATTTTCAAAAAACCGCAATGCATATGCATTGCCAAAAAAAATAAAAACGGACTTTTTGGAGGAAACGATCCTGGCTGTTGCTTCCCTCTGGATTGCACTGATTCCGTAATTCTGAAAGGGGAACCTCCCGATGCCCAGAATGCCTGCAATTACCAGGTTATAAGGTCTCAGGTTGTCCTGGAGTTTTTGCAATTCTTCCGGCGCTGCATTTTTTGAAATATAAAAATGTTCAACCTGTGTATATTTCCCCAACATCTCCTGAAAGGCAGAAATGGTATCAACCCCAATTGCCACAGAGGCAATTTTGAGTGTATCGAGCCTGGCAAGGGGCAGGATGTGGTTGTTTGTTAGTACGGTCAGAGTGTTTTCAATTAGTTTTCTTAAGCGGACTTCATAGAGAGGCTGGTTAAGGCGCCCGGTAAGTTTTCCGGAATCCGATGGTTTCCAGGCATGTAGTCCGCACCAACGTTTCAATGCGAGTACCTTTCTGCATTTTTCTTCAATTTTGCCTGGTTCAAGTGTTCCTAACCGGAGCGCCTGGTTCAGCGTTTGTATGGTTTTGTTTATATCGGGGACGAATTCAACCATATCATTGCCTGCCTTAAGCGCTTTCAATTCTGCAATTCCGGATGGTTGGTCAACCCCTTTCATATTCATGGCATCGGTAATTACCAACCCTTCAAAACCAAGCGATTCCTTCAGATAGTGATGGATCATGTTGGATGAGAGCGATGCCGGTATTTTCGTTGAATCAAAGGCAGAAACATGGAGGTGCCCTGTCATAATTCCTCCCACTCCGCTATGAATCAGCTCTTTAAAAGGATAAGCTTCCATGCTGTCAATTAATTTAACGGACTTGTACAGGGTGGGCAGGTTACTATGGGAATCGGTATAGGTATCGCCGTGCCCCGGGAAATGTTTGGCTACAGCTACAATTCCGGCATCCTGCATTCCCTGTGAAAATGCTGTTGCTTTGGCAGCTACATTGTATTTGTTCTCTCCAAAGGAACGGAGATTAATTACAGGATTATCCGGATTTGTATTCACATCCGCTACCGGAGCAAAATTTATATGAATGCCGGTCTCTTTAAACTGGTTACCTATGTCGATGCCCATATCGTATATCAACCGGGCATCGTTCACAGCACCTAAAGCCTGTGCATGCGGGTATATTATGGTGCTGTCAAGCCTGAATCCGAGGCCTGTCTCACCATCGGTCGCTATTAAAAGAGGAATGTTGGAAGCCTCCTGTAATTCATTGATCAGAACCGCTGTTTGGTGAGGCGATCCTTCCATGATCAGAATACCTCCCGGTTTATAGGTTTTTATGATCCGTAGAAGCTGTTGTTTATGAACCTCTCCCTGGTTGGGGTAAGCTGTAACCATAATCAGCTGACCTATTTTTTCTTCCGGGGTCAATTCTTTCAGTTTCGAAAGCACCCATTCATCATTCATAAAAGAAAGAAACGGTGGTTTTGTGGCATTGCTGTATGGAATGCCTGCAAGAAACATCAACAACAGGGAAAATATCTGATTTTTAAAGGGAAGCATAGTACCCAATTTTTTGTCCATTTGAACGCTTCCACAGCGTAAATTATGGTATCTTCGTAAAGATAATACAGCAAAACGCATTTTCATGAAAAAATTCCGGATAATTTTTGTACTGATGACCCTGAATTTTTTCTGTAACGCCCAGGAAACAGATCTTATTGTGGGAGCCGGGCAACCTCAGGCATATTTGGGGCTGTTGAGGAACAAACGCGTTGGCCTGGTAGCCAACCACACCTCCCGGGTTCATCAGACACATCTTCTGGATTTTTTAATCTCGGAACAAATTACAGTGGAAGCAGTATATGCCCCTGAGCATGGTTTCCGGGGGGAAGCCTCTGCCGGCGAAGAGATCCGTAACGGACGGGACAGTAAAACAGGTGTACCGATCCTTTCCATTTATGGAAGCCGCCAAAAACCTACAAACACACAACTTGAAGGAATTGACATCATGGTTTTCGATATCCAGGATGTTGGTTGCCGTTTTTACACCTACATATCTACCTTGCATTACATTGTGGAGGCATGTGCTGAAAATTTCATTCCTTTGGTTATCCTTGACCGGCCCAATCCCAACGGAGATTATATTGCGGGGCCTGTTTTAAAAGAAGAATACCGGTCCTTTGTGGGAATGGATCCGGTACCGGTGGTTCATGGATGTACCGTAGGGGAAATGGCATTAATGATAAACGGGGAGAAATGGCATGATGCAGAGAATGAGTGCGAAATAACCATAATCCCGGTCAAAGGATATACCCATGACACCCCTTATCGGGTACCTGTGCCCCCTTCACCCAATTTACCCAACGACAGGGCCATACGTCTCTACCCGTCGCTCTGTTTTTTTGAAGCTACCAGTGTCAGTATCGGTAGAGGAACCCCTTTCCCGTTTCAGGTTATTGGTTATCCCGATAAGCGTTTTGGTTCCTTTTCTTTTACCCCTGTTGAAGTGCCCGGGGTAGCCATGAATCCCAAACAGGAAGGCAAGGTGTGTTACGGCGAAGATCTAAGGCAATTGAAGGAAATTCCCCGTTTTACGATTGCATACTTCCTACAATATTACCACCAGTTTGAAGATGAATCGGAATTCCTGGTGCGTGAAAACTGGCTCAACCTTCTTGCCGGTGACAACCGGTTGATCGATGCGATAAGGGAAGGAATGAGTGAACAGGATATTACAGAACTATTCCTGTCCGATTTGGAAACATACAAGAAAATCAGAAAAAAATATCTTCTTTATCCAGATTTTACTTCCTTATGAATCCGTACAGTGCCTTGTTTCTTGTTCTTGGTTATTTTGGGATACTTCTCTTCATATCATGGGTAACCACCCGAAGAACGGACAGTTACACATTTTTTAATGCCAACCGGAAATCTCCCTGGTTTGTGGTTGCTTTCGGTATGATTGGAGCTACCCTTTCGGGAGTAACGTTTATATCTGTTCCCGGGGAAGTGGGGAATTCTGCTTTTTCATACCTGCAGTTTGTTTTGGGAAATGTGGTGGGATACTGGTTGGTTGCATGGGTGTTAATTCCTTTGTATTATCGACTTGAGCTGGTTTCGATCTATTCTTTTCTTGAACAACGCTTTGGGCTCAGGTCCTATAAAACCGGTTCTTTCTTTTTTCTGGTATCCAAACTGATCGGGGCTGCCTTTCGGTTATACCTGGTTGCCGGGGTCCTGCAGATCGCTATTTTTGATGCCTTTCATATCCCGTTTGGGGTGACTGTGCTTGTTAGTATTGTTCTTATCTGGATCTACACCTTTCGGGGAGGAATAAAAACCATTGTTTGGACCGATACGCTGCAGACACTGTTCCTGATTTCTGCGATAATTTTTACCATTATTGCTATTACACGTGCGTTGGACTGGAATCTGAAAGAGATGATTCTGGCCGTTGATACCCATCCTTTATCCGACCTGTTTACCTGGGAATGGAAATCGGGCAATAATTTTTTCAAACAGTTTTTTGCAGGCATGTTTATAACCCTTGTGATTGTGGGAATGGATCAGGATATGATGCAGAAAAACCTGACGTGTAAAACCCGGCAGGATGCCCAAAAAAATATGGTGGTGTTCAGTATTGCCTTCCTGGTAACCGTATTTATGTTTCTATGCCTGGGCGTTTTGCTTTACATCTATGCCTTTCAGAAGGGGATCTCTGTCCCGGCTAAATCGGATGATCTGTATCCCCTGCTTGCAATGAATGAATTCGGAACTTTTGTAGCGGTTGTTTTCTTATTGGGAATCACCGCTGCGGCTTATTCCAGTGCGGATTCAGCCCTGACCGCTCTTACCACTTCCTTTTGTTACGATTTTCTGCATATTGAAAAAATCCGGGAGAACCGAAAAATTAAAACACGCAAAATGGTCCATATCCTTTTCTCAGCCCTCCTGTTACTGGTCATTTTGCTTTTTAAGGCGATCAATAACGAAAGTGTTGTTGTAGCAGTTTTTACGATGGCAGGTTATACCTATGGCCCGATCCTTGGTTTGTTTGTTTTCGGTATTTATCTTAAACGAAAAGTGAATGACAAATTTGTGCCTTATGTAGCCATTCTGGCTCCCGTACTTTCCTATTTAATTGCATCCAATTCAGAATACCTGTTGAACGGGTACAAATTCGGATTTGAAATTCTGATCCTGAATGGATTTTTGACTTTTGCAGGATTATTGATTTTTTCGAAAAAAATGACAAAGAATAGGTTGAATTTGTAAAAAAATGTTAATTAATGTAAAATCAATTCTTATTTTTGTAGTAATAATTGAATGAATTTACCGTTTATTAATAAACATTACCGGGTTGATTAAATTGTTGCGGCAAATAATAATCGTTTTGCTAGTGGTTTTGTATTTTTCCTCATGTGAAGATGAAAAATATATGAACTCACCGGATGCACAGCTGGAATTTTCCAAAGATACGGTAATGTTTGATACTATATTTACTACAATAGGTTCTACCACCCGGCATCTGAAAATATTTAATACCTATAAGGATAAGATTCTGATTTCCAAAATCAGGCTTGCCGGAGGAGAGTTTTCAAATTTCAGGTTAAATATCAATGGGATAACCGGAACGGAGGTGTATGATCTTGAAGTTCCGCCCAACGACAGCATTTATATTTTTGTGGAAGTGACCATTGATCCCAACGGGCAGAACCTGCCCATGGTCGTAAAGGATTCCATAGAATTTACTACCAATAGCAACATCCAGGATGTTGACCTTATCGCTTGGGGACAGGATTTTAAGCTGATCAAGGGAGATGTACTGAAAACCACAACCTGGACGAATGAAAAACCGTACCTTATATACGATTATGCCTATGTGGACAGCCTGGAAACGTTGACCATTGAAGAGGGAACCAGGATCTATTTTCACAAAGGAGCTGTTCTTTATGCAAGAGGAAATATTATTGCCAAAGGGAGTTATGAAGCTCCCATCATCCTGCAGGGAGATCGGTTGGAACAGAGTTATAAAGATATCCCGGAACAATGGCAGGGGATCATCCTTTTTTCAGGTAGCCATGAAAATGAGTTTGATTTTGTTCACATAAAAAATGCCGTTACCGGATTACAGGCCGGTACCATTGAGCATGAAGGAAAAGCAACCCTGACCCTCTCAAACAGCCGGATTGAAAATATGTCGTATGCCGGGCTGTTTGCTTTAAAATCGGATGTGTCGGGATACAACAATCTGATAGCCAATTGCCGGTATTATGCAGCTGCATTGTTAGTGGGCGGCAACTATGAATTTTATCATACAACCATCGCCAATTATTGGGGAGGCTTCTCAGGCAAAGTGCGTAAAACTGCTTCCCTGGTACTTTCAAATGTGTTGGTTATCGAACAGGAGGACGGATCAAAAGAAACGTATATCGGAGACCTGAACAAAGCTACCTTCGGTAATTGTATTATATACGGAAATCTTCCTGCTGAAATTGAACTGGGACAAAACAAAGAGGCTGCCTGTAATTTCTTTTTTGACCATTGTATCATTCAGGTCCCTGACACCTTTAACACTTCCAATAAAGACCACTATAACAAAATCTGGAAGGGGCCTGAATACGACCCGAAATTTATGGATCCCTACGATGCGTATATTTATGAACTGGATACACTCTCCCCGGCAAAAGATGTGGGCAAAGAAACCTATTCCGTTATGTACCCGATGGATATAAAAGGAAAAAGCAGGAATAATGATGCAGGGCCAGACCTGGGAGCCTTTGAACGCATAGAAAAAATTGAAGAGTAACAGGTAAAATGAAATGGATCCCCCGAACATGGATCGTTTGCTGTGGCATTCTCTTTTTTCACCTGACAGCCATTTCGCAACGAGGTGACTACCGGATTGTTTTTTACAATGTCGAAAATTTGTTCAATACCCGGAATGATCCGGAAACAGAGGATGAAGAGTTTTTACCCGGAAAAGGACGTAACTGGAATACCTTCCGATTTTTTAATAAACTGAACCGGATTGCCAAAGTTTTGATTGCTTCCGGTGGTTGGGAACCTCCGGAAATTATCGGATTGTGCGAAGTTGAAACCCGAAGAGTGGTGGAACAACTTATCAGCCATACCCTTTTAAAAGAAGCCGGATACAAAATAATCCATAAAGAGTCACCCGATGAGCGTGGTATTGATGTCTCAATGATCTATAACAGGGAAAAATTTACCCCCCTGAAATACCGGTACCTTACCGTCAGAGATTCTGAGGGCAGAGCCCTGGATACACGGGAAATCCTGTATGTTTTTGGTATTGCCAAAAAAATGGATACCCTCCATTTGTTTTTTAACCACTGGCCTTCACGATACGGCGGGTATCTTGAAACAGAGGGATTACGTAAACAGGCCGCTGAAACACTCCGAAGGGAGGTGAACCGAATATTTCAGCAATACAGGGATCCCAAAATAATCATTACAGGGGATTTTAACGACCAACCTTCCGATGACAGTCTGCTGAAAATACTCCATGCTGTCGCATCCAACGAAACAGAAAAAAAGGATCAGCTGATTAATTTATCTTTCCCGTGGGAAGGGAGGGAAACAGGTACTGTTAAATATCAGTCTCAGTGGCAGGTATATGACCAGGTAATCGTTAGCGCAAATCTTCTTTCCGGAGAAGGTCTTCTTTATTGTACCCGGGAAAGTGCAGGTATTTTTACCAAAAGATTCCTGTTGAAGGAAGATCCTGTTTATGGAGGATATAAACCTGCCAGGACCTATACCGGGTATCGGTATGAAGGAGGATTCAGCGATCATCTGCCGGTTTACCTGGACCTGTTTTTTCGTTAGAGTGCCTGGCCTTTTCTAATCCCAGTTGTTTGGCTTTTCCAAGCATAAATTTATAGGCTTCGGTAAAGTCGTTTTTGATTTCTCCCTCCAGGATTGCCTCCTTGATGGCATTTTTTATCACCCCTACTTCTTTTGAGGGAGGAAGGTCGAACGTCTCCATGATCAGTTCCCCTGAAACAGGAGGCTGGAAATTGCGGATGTGGTCTTTTTCTTCAATCTCTTTTAGTTTCTGTCTTACCACTCCGAAATTCCGGAGGTAACGTTCCACCTTTTTTGCATTCCCGGAAGTAATATCTGCCTCGCACAAGGTCATTAAATCATCGACATCCTCTCCTGCTTCGAATAATAACCTGCGGACTGCTGAGTCGGTAACCGTATCCTCCGATAAAACAATGGGACGCATGTGAAGCATGACCATTTTCTGTACATACTTCATTTTATCATTTAAAGGGAGCTTCAATCTCCGGAAGATCCGGGGAACCATTTTTGCCCCCAAAAAATTGTGGGAATAAAAAGTCCATCCTACCCCTTCCACAAAACGTTTGGTCTGTGGTTTGGCAATATCATGCAACAAGGCCGACCATCTTAACCACAGGTTTGACGTATGCGGTGCCAGTCTGTCAAGCACCTTTAAGGTATGGAGGAAATTATCTTTGTGAGGAATGGAGTGTACCGATTCTCTTCCTTTCATTTTGTGCAGTTCGGGAAATATAAACTCCAGCAATCCGGTTTGGTCCAATAAACGGAATCCGGCAGAAGGTTTCGCGGACAGGATTATTTTATTCAGCTCCTCAGTAATTCGTTCCGCCGATACAATTTCTATACGCTCCCTGTTTGCGGAAATGGCTTCCAGGGTGCTGGACTCAATATTGAATTTCAGCTGGGTTGAAAACCGGATAGCCCGCATCATCCGGAGCGGATCATCTGAGAAAGTAATGTCCGGATTCAGGGGGGTACGGATCAGCTTCTTCCGGATGTCTTCCACTCCTCCAAAAGGATCGATCAGTTCGCCATAATTCTCCTTATTTAAAGATAAAGCCAGGGCATTGATGGTAAAATCCCTTCTTTTCTGATCGTCTTCAAGGGTTCCGTTTTCAATAACCGGTTTACGTGAATGGTGCTGGTAGGATTCTTTCCGGGCCCCTACAAATTCAATGTCCATCTCCTGGTAGTGCAACATGGCAGTGCCGAAATTTTTAAATACCGTTACCCGTGCCGGGGGATGGACAACCTGTGCTACTTTCCTGGCCAGTTCAATGCCGCTGCCAACCGTTACAATATCTATATCCGGGGAGGAACGGTTTAGTAGTTTATCCCTTACATAGCCTCCGATTACATAGGATTCCTGACCGAGATGGTCTGAAATCCCAGCAATTATTTTAAATATCGGGTGGCGTAGAAATTCTTTCATCCGTTCCATATTTTTAGATTCGTGTCGTAAATTTTCTATCTTGCTATGACATTTAAGGTAAAATCATGACAAAATTACAATTATTTCGAATTAATCGGGTTTTATTTGCAGGAGGAAAAGAATGGTATTTTATTTGTATGGACATATAACAATATTTGGATATATTAATATTTAACGAATAGATTATGTTGGAACATTTAACATTGGAGAGTTTTAAAGAGAAAGTCTTTAACTTTGAGCAAAACAAAGAGTGGAAATATGAAGGTTCAAGACCCTGTCTGATTGATTTTTATGCTGACTGGTGTAGTCCGTGTAAAGTTGTTGCTCCGGTTCTGGAAGAATTGCAGAAGGAGTATGACGATAAGCTGGTGATTTATAAAGTGAATACGGAAGATCAACAGCAACTGGCCGCCATGTTTGGAATACAGAGTATTCCCTCGTTGCTGTTTGTGCCGATGGAAGGACAACCTCAAATGGCTATGGGAGCCCTTCCGAAACAAAGTTTTGAGAAAGCAATTTCGGAGGTTTTAAAGGTTGAGAAACCTTCGGCCACGAAACCCGTATAGTCCTCTTTTCCCGGAATTATATGTAATCCAGGATTCTTTCAAGACAGATACTTCGGGATCCTTTAATGAAAATAAAAGAATCGGTCAACGGATTTTTTTTAAGGTATTCTGCCAATAATTCCGTCGTTTCAAAGACTGAAAATGTTTTTGGTACAGCAATCTGATTGAACAGAGAGCCTACAAGAAACACATTGGCAAACTGACCGGGTTGAATCATGTCTGTTATGTTCTGGTGTTCTTTCAGTGCATTTCTCCCCAGCTCCAACATATCCCCTAGAATAAGGCATTTATTTTTCCCTTCCATCTGCATAAAATGGGAAATGGAAGCGTGCATGCTGGTAGGATTTGCATTGTAGGCGTCGATAATGAGTTTGTTGCTTCCTTTCACTGAATATTGGGAACGGTAGTTGTCGGGCCTGTATTCTTTTATGGCTTGCTGAATCAATGAGGGTTCCACCTCGAAATATTTCCCGATGCAGGCTGAGGCAAGGATATTTTCAAAATTGTATGTTCCGGTTAACTGGCTTTGTAAATAGAGTAGTTTCTGCGAAACCCATACTTTAACGGTTAAAAAGGGAGAGGATTCGGCAATTTCCCCTTTCAGGGAAAGACGATCGGAAGATCCGTAGGGTATCGCCGTTGTTGTTTCCCCGGCCATACGAAGAAGGTCTTTGTTGTCGGCATTTATAAATATTTTCCCGTTTTTCTTTTCCAGGTAGCGGTATAATTCTGCTTTTTCTTTTTTCACTCCTTCGAGAGAACCAAACCCTTCGAGGTGGGCTTTTCCCACATTGGTGATCAATCCGTAATCCGGATCGGCAAGGGCACATAATTTTTTTATTTCCCCCGGATGATTGGTCCCCATTTCTATGATCCCCAGATCTGTATTATCCCTGAATTGCAACAGGGTAAGGGGAACTCCGATAGGATTGTTCAGGTTTCCTTTTGTTGAAACAACGTTGTATTTTTTTGAGAGGATCGCAGCACACAACTCTTTTGTGGTGGTTTTTCCATTGGAACCGGTAATTCCGATAACCGTAGTTCCCAGTTTTCTCCGGTGAAAAGCTGCCAGGTCCTGAAGGGTTCTCAACACATTCTCTACATAAATGTACCGGGAGTCCGTATCGTTCATATTTTCATCCACAACAGCAAACCGGGCCCCTTTTTGCAAGGCCTTCCCGGCAAATTTATTTCCGTTGAAATGTTGACCCCGTAAAGCAAAAAAGAGGCTGCCGGCAACTGATTTCCGGGTATCGGTGGATATTTGAGGATCTTGTAAAAAAAGGGTATGTAAATCTTCTGTTTTCAGGCAAATCATGTTTGTTCCCTTTCCGGTTATAAAAAATAAAACCCCATTATCGTGCAATGAGGTTTTTAAACGAGCGTTTTGTACTATTTTTTTATAAACCCCGGGGGCTTCCCACGTGGGTCATTGCACATCGGAACCCAAGGTCATTTTGTGCCCTATTCTGATCCAGGAAACGGCGGGTTCCCGGAATCAGCCAGTAGGGACGGTCTTTCCATGAACCTCCTTTGTAAACCCGGCTTTGATCATCGATCAGGGAAGAAATGTCCTCCATACCCCCTTGTACATACATTCCTTCTGTTCCCTGATTTTCAGCATTGGTCCATCTTATGCCGTCTATGATTTGTGAATTAAGGTCTCCATCGCGGTAATTTCTGTAATCGGCCACAGTATCTTTGATCAGTTCTCCGTATTCATTTCTCACCAGGTTTCCGTTTTCATCGCGTTGGTATTCTGTAAATACATTTCCTCTGACGGGTTGAAATTCATTAATTTCCTTAAACGATAACGGACGGTACACATCAAAGACCCATTCATTGATATTTCCGGACATACAGTAGAGGCCAAAATCGTTTGGATCGTACGAAAAGATAGGAGCTGTGATGTCGGCATTATCATTCAGTGCTCCGGCTATTCCCATCAGATCTCCTCTTCCGCGCACAAAATTTGCCTTCATTTGGCCTTTTCCTTTTTTGCTGTCCTCTCTGAGGTAGGTTCCGTTCCAGGGATAAATTTTCCGGTTTGTCAGCAATTCACCTTCTGTATTTCCGATCAGGCCTAAGGCAGCGTATTCCCATTCTGCTTCTGTGGGCAAACGGTATTCGGAAAGCAGCAATCCATCTTCCCAGCGGACTCTTCTGGGTGTTCCGTCTGCATTTTCCATCGGTTTACTTCCGTCTGTTCCCTGATAGAGACCGGCAAGGTAGGTCTCTGTGGTGAAGACATTCTGTCCGGACTGGGTGTTATCGTGTGTAATAATTCCTTTATCCACCAGGATTTGTTCATTTACCCTGTCTGTTCTCCATTTACAATAATTGTCAGCCTGTACCCAGGTGACATTTACTACCGGGTAGTCGCTGTATGCAGGATGCCGGAGATAATTTTTGATATACGGTTCGTTGTAGGCCAGTTCCTCACGCCATAGCATCGTGTCTGGTAAAGCAGCGTGCATAATGTTGGTATCTCCGGGATACACTCTTTTAATCCAGTGTAAATATTCCCGGTAGTCCTGGTTGGAAACTTCCGTTTCATCCATGTAGAAGGATGCAATGGTAACTCTTCTGGGATGGTTGTTCCAGTCGTACATTACGTCCTGTTCAACCCGTCCCATGGTGAAAGTACCTCCCTCAATGAATACCAACCCGGGTCCTGGTTCCTGTTGATATCCTGACTCATAGGGGATATCCCCGGTTTCGGGGTCATTATAACTCCAGCCTGTTGTCCGTGAGGTTCCTCCCTGGTTCCCAACTAATCCACATCCTGCCAAAAATATGGCCAAAAACACTGCCGATAAAGTTCTTCCGTTCATTGTGTTCCTTTTATCTTTGCATTTTAATTGTCACAAATATAACTAATTTGTTGTATTCTTATTGTCTGTGCGAATCATTATTTATCTGTTCAACGGGTCCTTTGTAACATACATTGCCTGTTAATTAATTATCTTTGGGCCCGAAATTTCAGCAATAATCAGGAGCAGTCCTGCGTTTTTTTTAAATTATTTTACAATTTTTATAAACTGTAAAAAATAAGGGGTTGTAAACGTATGAAGAAACTATTTATAATGCTTTTGATTTTTCTGGCTGGATTTACCCGGGAAGACAGCAGGATCAGTTTTCGTACGTTGGACTGGCAGTTTAACAGATGGATTGAAAACAACGAAATGGAGGAAGGAGGCATTCCAGGGTTTGAAGGGTGTGATTTTGGGAACGATCGGATGCCCTGGTTTGCAGAAGGATTTAAAGTAACAAGCAAAAAGGCAGAATTTGTACTTGTTCAGGCAACTTTTGAAGAGTACATGGATCCCGGAAATTTTTTTGGAGAGGCAGAAATACCGGATACACTCCGGGTTATGGCAAATGTAGTGCAGGCCAGGGATGAATATTTTTTGCATGTTCGTATTTTGCCGGTTAAAAAATTGAAGGGAAAAATTTTTCTGTTAACCGGTTTTTCATTTAGAATCCTGAACGATAACGTTGAGCCTGAAAAAAAGAGTGCTTCGTTATGGCAGGCTGAGTCAGTGCTTAAAAGCGGAAACTGGATCAAAATAAAAACCTCAGGAAAAGGAATCTTCCGGATTCCTTATTCCCGGCTTCAGGAGTGGGGATTTACCAATCCCGGAGAGGTTTGTATATACGGAAACGGAGGAATTATGCTTCCGGAAACAGTAAATACAGGCATTTCAGACGGATTGTCACAGGGTGCAACATGGCACGGAAAAGATGCCGGCGGGAAGGATTGCCTGTTTTTTTATACCCCGGGAAATACGGCCTGGCAATGGAAAGACAAGGAGCGGAAATTTATTCATAAACAAAATATTTATTCAGGACATGCCATTTATTTTCTTTCGCAAAGTGTTGGCAGCCCGAAAGAAGTGATACCCTTGCCTGAATCCGAAAAAGAACAGGATGTGACGATAGCCTATTCAAATGAATATACACTTCACGAACGGGAGCTAAAAAATTTGATCAAATCAGGACAACAATGGTTCGGTGAAACATTTGTCAGAGGGATCCCGCAGGAATTTGCGTTTTCTCTTCCCGGAAGGGATGACAGTGCGCCTGTTCAGTTTGATGTGAATGCTGCAGGACGATCCTCTTCGGCATCTACGTTGCGAATTGCCGTAAACAATGCCGATGTGGCAGATATTGAATTTGATGCAGTTAATACAGGGGATGCTACGTTGCTGTATGCGGATGAGAAAAACCTGATCTTCGAAACGACGCAACCCGGCGAAAGTTTTGATCTCAGGGCGATCTATTCAGCTGTCAACAGCAGTGCCGAAGCCTGGTTGGATTATATCAGAGTGAATTACCGGCGAAAGCTGGATTTTACCTCTCCCCGGTTGTTTTTCAGAAATACTGAATATGCAGGCCAGGACCTTACAGCCCGTTATGTGGTGGACAACGCAACGTCAGGCCTTAAGGTTTTTGATGTAACGGACAGGATGAATATTTATGAAATTCCGATAACTTTTTCGGGTTCTCAGATTCATTTTAACTGTCCGACAAAAGAATTATGCGAATACCTGATTTTCAATCCAGAAAGCAATTTCCCCGAGCCTGAGTGGGTCGGAGAGGTTACGAATCAGAACCTGCATGCACTTCCGGTACCTGAGATGATTGTCATTTCCCACCCCGATTTCTTTGAGATTGCCCGTCAATTGGCATCCTTTCACCAGACCTGGGATGGAATGGCTGTTGAAGTGGTTAAAACAACGCAAGTATACAATGAATTTAGCTCAGGAATAGCCGATGTTTCCGGAATACGGAACTTTATCAGGATGCTTTACGAAAAAGGCGGGAACAGGTTGAAATATGTCCTGTTGTTTGGCGACGGGAGTTATGATAACCGGAATCTGACCGGGGTGAATAAGAATTTTATCCCTACCTATCAGTCCGATAATTCATTAGCGCCAACCGGATCTTTTGTTTCGGATGATTATTTTGTCTTGCTGGATGAAGGGGAAACCGTATACAACGGGGTAGTGGACCTGGGTATAGGGCGGATTCCCGTTTCAACGGCCTATGAGGCAGAGGTTGTTTTAGAGAAGATAAAAAACTACAACAGCCCTGCGGCCATGGGATCCTGGAGAAATACGGTTTGTTTTATCGCCGATGATGAAGATGGCACCTTACACATGAAAGATTCCGAAACATTGGCAAACCAGGTTAACTCAGAACATGGTGCATTCATCACGTCGAAGATTTATTTTGATGCCTATCCGGAAGAAGCAACTCCGGCTGGTGAGCGGTATCCGGGAGTTACCGAAGCGATCAATCAGCGTGTGAAAGACGGAGTGTTGATCCTCAATTATGTAGGACATGCCAATGAACGTTTTATGGCCGATGAACATGTCCTGGATGTCAGCACCATCAACGCGTGGTCCAATAAAAACAATCTTCCGATATTTGTAACAGCCACCTGTGAATTCAGCCGGTTTGATGCCGATGAAACTTCAGCAGGGGAGTATGTATTGCTGAATCCCAATGGAGGGGGAATAGGTCTCTTCTCAACGACCCGCATGGTTTTTGCCTATTCGAATTTTCTGCTGAACAAAAGTTTTTACAACCATGTATTTGAACAGGATGCAAACGGGAACCATTACCGGATGGGCGATATAATCCGTCTGGCAAAAAAGGGAGTCTCAGGAGGTACCAACAAAAGAAACTTCAGCCTTCTGGCTGATCCGGCACTCCGTTTATCCTATCCCCGGTACCGCGTAATTACATCCACCATCAACCAAAGAGATGCCAATGCCACACCGGATACAGTCAAGGCACTGCATCAAATAACAATCGAAGGGTATATCGCCGATTATAACGGGATTAAACAAGACGGATTCAACGGAGAAATAACTCCTGTGGTGTACGATAAGGCTTTTATGTTGCACACCCTGGGGAACGGGGGCCAGAGACCCATGGAATTCAAAGTGCAGGATAATGTTATATATAAAGGCCGGGCAAGTGTCGTAAACGGGGAATTCTCCTTTCGCTTTATGGTTCCCAAAGATATTGCCTACAACCTTGGACAGGGGAAAATCATTTACTATGCGCGCAATGAAACGGAGGATGCCCACGGAGCATTTGAGAATTTTCTGATCGGAGGATCGTCCGAAGAACAGGTGACAGACCATACGGGGCCGGAGGTGGAGTTGTACCTTGACCATGATTCCTTTGTTTCAGGCGACGAAACAAGCAGGAATCCGCTTTTGCTGGCCTATGTATCCGATGAAAACGGAATAAACACCGTTGGAACCGGAATCGGCCACAACATTATCGCTGTACTCGATGGGGATCTGTCAAATTCCCTGATCCTGAACGATTTTTACAAAGCGAATATGGATGATTATACCAGCGGAATCATTGAATACCCGCTAAAAGGTCTTTCAGAAGGAGAACATACCCTGACCCTGAAGGTATGGGACGTGGCCAACAATTCGACCGAAGTGGAGATCCGCTTTGTGGTGACGGGTGATTTTTATATCCGGGAGGTCGGAAATTATCCAAACCCGGTATTAGACCATACATTTTTCCATTTCAGCCATAACCAACCCGATGCAGCGTTTGACGGGCTGATTGAGATATTTGATACCAACGGGCGGATGATTGATTCCTTTAAAAGGGGTATTTCATCAAACGGCATGGAAAGCAACCCGTTTCGTTGGGATGTGGCGGATGCCAGGAGAACGGTCAGGGCAGGACTTTATATATACCGTATTTCCATAAAATCACCGGATGGAAAAGTTACCTGGAAATCAGGAAAAATGAATATTCTCCGTTAAATTACCTGCCGGTTATACTTTTTTTTATCCGGGACCGTTCTCTTTTCTAATACATCGAATCCCTGATACGATGAACAATCATAAGGAGGGGAAAGGGTTTGTTACACAATAATACTATATTTGCATTTTTACAAAACCAATGTTATGGCAAAGATTTTTCAACGGGCTTTTCTGATGGTGATTTTTCTTGCGTTGGTTGCTGAAGTTTCAGGCCAGGCCACCACTTCAGGAGCGAATACAATTACTACGGCAGTACCATTTCTTTCCATCACTCCGGATTCCAGGGCTGGTGGAATGGGAGATGCCGGTGTAGCCACAACTCCGGATGTAAATGCCCAGCACTGGAATCCGGCAAAATATGCTTTTATTGAAAGCGATATGGGAGTAGGCGTTTCATACAGCCCCTGGCTAAGGGCTCTCGTGAATGACATCAATCTGGCTTATCTTGTTGGATATAAGAAAATTGACGACCAACAAACCGTCAGCACTTCGCTTCGGTATTTTTCCCTGGGGGATATTATTTTTACCGATATTCAGGGGGAATATATGGGACAGCAAACCCCCAATGAATTTGCCATTGATGTGGCTTATACACGCTTGCTTTCAGAATATTTCTCAGGCTCAGTAGCCGTACGCTATATCCGGTCGGACCTTACCGGAGGGCAACTGATCAACGGAGTGGAATCCCATGCCGGCAATTCGTATGCTGCCGATGTGGCTTTTTACTATTTCAACGAATTCCGGGCCGGAAGAAAAGACAATATTTTTTCTGCCGGGATCAATATATCCAATATCGGGGCCAAGATTTCGTATACCGAAGGAGAAGTAAAAGATTTTATCCCGACCAATATGAAGCTGGGGGCGAGCTATATGACAGAGCTGGACGATTACAATACGATCTCTTTTGCATTTGATATCAATAAATTACTGGTTCCCACGCCGCCTTCTGACACGGTGAATTTTGATCCCGATGCGGTGATATTCCCGGGAGGTATTAATTCTGACAAATCGGTGGTAGGTGGGATCTTCAGTTCGTTTGGTGATGCTCCGGGAGGTCTCACTGAAGAGCTTCAGGAGATTTCCCTGTCAGCAGGTGTTGAATACTGGTACAACAAACAATTTGCCCTCCGGGCCGGCTATTTTTATGAGCACCAGAACAAGGGAAACCGTAAATTTCTCACGGCAGGTGCGGGCTTGCGACTGAATGTTTTTGCTCTTGACTTCTCCTATCTGTTGCCAACAGTCAGGAATCATCCGCTGGAGAACACGCTTCGGTTCACGCTTTCTTTTGATATAGAGGCTTTTGGAAGACAAAACCGGTAAGGTTATGGGTTTCAGGGTAGGCTACGGATATGATGTACACCGGCTGGCCTCAGGCGAAATCTTGTGGCTGGGGGGTGTACGGATTCCTTTTGAAAAAGGAACCGTGGCTCACTCCGACGGCGATGTACTGATCCATGCCATTTGTGATGCTTTGTTGGGGGCTGCCGGATTGCGCGATATCGGTTATCATTTCCCCGACCACAAAGAAGAGTTTAAGAACATCAGTAGCCTGGTGCTGTTGGGAAGAACCGTTGAATTGCTTCAGAACGAAGGATTGACCCTGGTGAATATCGATGCAACGGTATGTCTCCAGGCTCCCCGGCTGCAGGCGTATATTCCTGAAATGCAGAAAACAATGGCTGCCGGGATGGGTGTCTCCCCAGGGCAGCTGTCTGTCAAGGCCACAACCACTGAAAAACTTGGTTTTGAAGGCAGGGGAGAAGGCGTGTCCGCTCATGCGGTTGCCCTCATAGAAACCACGGATTAAGAATGTATCTCAGCTGAAGATCTCAAAAAGATCAGAATAGTACTTTCAGCAGGTTCTCGTCAGTTTCATAAGGCAGGGTAACTTTCAGATTGGGATGTTGCTTCATGGCTTCCCGGATGGCAAACCGGGCTGGTTTGTTCCGGGCCCAGCTCCTGCGCGCAATTCCATTATTTACATCCCAGTGCAACATCATTTTCAACCTTCTTTCGGCATCCTCAGAGCCATCAAGGACCAATCCGAATCCGCCGTTGATCACTTCGCCCCAGCCCACACCGCCTCCGTTGTGGAGCGATACCCAGGTGGCTCCGCGGAAACTGTCCCCGGCAAAATTCTGAACTGCCATATCCGCTGTTAAAGCCGAACCGTCATAAATATCTGAGGTTTCCCGGTAGGGCGAATCGGTGCCGGAAACATCGTGATGGTCCCGTCCCAGGACCACGGGGGCTGAAAGTATGCCTTCCCGGATGCCTTTATTAAAAGCCTCGGCAATTTTTATCCGTCCCTCGCAGTTGGCATACAGAATACGTGCCTGGGAACCAACCACAAGATGGTTGTTGCCTGCCTCCTGAATCCAGTGGATGTTGTCGCGAAGCTGGTTGGTAATTTCTCCGGGTGCAGAATTCATTTGTTCTCTGAGGACATCTGCTGCAAGGGCATCGGTTTTTTTCAGATCTTCGGGATTCCCGGAGGTACATACCCAACGGAAGGGGCCGAATCCGTAATCAAAATAGAGGGGCCCCATAATTTCCTGGACATAGGAAGGATATCTGAATTTTCCATTTTCTGAAAATATGTCGGCTCCGGCTCTGCCTGCTTCCAGGAGGAATGCATTTCCGTAGTCCCAGAAAAACATGCCGGCTGTGGTCATTTTGTTGATGGCAGCAACCTGCCTTCTCAGGGATTTGCAGACCTCTTTTTTGAACCGCTCCGGCTCCCGGACCATCATTTTGTTGGACTCTTCAAAGGAGAGATCAGCCGGGTAATACCCTCCGGAAAATGGATTGTGCAGGGAGGTCTGGTCCGAACCCAGGTCTACATGGATTTTCCTTTCTGCCAGTCGTTCCCACAGGTCTGTTACATTTCCCTGGTATCCCAGCGAGAGGGTTTTTTTGGTGTGGCGTGCATCCAGCATCCTGTCAATGGCCTGATCCAGGTCTGCATACATTTCGTCAATCCATCCCTGTTCGACCCTTCTTTGGATCGCCTTTGGATTTATTTCAGCTACCAGACTGATCATTCCGGAAATGGCAGCTGCTTTGGGTTGGGCCCCGGACATCCCGCCCAGGCCGGAGGAGACAAAAAGTTTTCCCCGGGGATTTCCTCCGGAGTGCAGGCGTGCTGCATTCAATACGGTTATGGTGGTGCCATGGACAATTCCCTGAGGTCCGATATACATATACGAACCAGCGGTCATTTGTCCATACTGGGTAACTCCCAGGGCATTCAATTTTTCATAATTTTCTTTGGATGAATAGTTGGGGATCATCATTCCGTTGGTAACCACCATCCGGGGAGCTTCGGGATGGGAGGGAAAGAGTCCCAACGGGTGCCCTGAGTACATAACAAGCGTCTGTTTATCGGTCATCTCAGCCAGGTATTTCATGGTCAGCAGGTACTGGGCCCAGTTCTGGAAAACAGCTCCGTTTCCCCCGTACGTTATCAGTTCATGCGGATGTTGAGCTACATCCGGATCGAGGTTGTTCTGGATCATCAGCAGAATGCAGGCAGCCTGTTTTGAACGATACGGATAGGCATCCAGGGGCATTGCTTTCATCTGGTAGCCGGGACGGAACCGATACATATAGATTCTACCGTAATCCGCTAATTCCTGAAGAAATTCCGGCGCCAGAACAGGGTGATGTTTTGGGTTAAAATACCGTAGCGCATTTCTCAGGGCAAGTTTTTTTTCTTCCGGAGTAAGAATATCCTTCCGCCTGGGAGCGTAGTTGATATTTTTATCCCGCTGACGTGGAGCGGGTAAATTTTCCGGGATGCCCTCTAAAATCATTTCTTTGAAATTCCTGTTTATCATCCTGGCTGTTTTCTTATCTTACAAAAAAAGGTATCCGGCGACAAATTAACTGATTTCCCCGAATTATGCGATGATATTTCACACTCTTTGATACATTTGTAATGTGAAAAAGGAAAGATGATTTGTAAAAAATAATTAATAATCAACGGATGAAACGAGCATTCATAGGTATTTTCGGCATTCTGGTCCTGTTTTTATTTACGGGTTGCGGATATAACAAAATGGTTCAGCTTGATGAGGCTGTTACGGCTCAATGGTCACAGGTGGAGAATGTTTATCAGCGAAGGGCTGACCTGATCCCTAACCTGGTGAATACGGTTAAGGGCTATGCCGAACATGAACAGGAAACACTTACAAGTGTCGTGGAAGCACGATCGAAGGCCACTTCAGTAAATGTCAATCCGGAAAATATGACGGCCGAGTCGCTGCAACAGTTTCAACAGGCCCAGGAAGGCCTGACTTCAGCTTTAAGCCGTCTGATGGTGGTGGTAGAACAATACCCTGACCTGAAAGCCAATCAGAATTTTCTGGATCTCCAGGCACAGCTTGAAGGGACAGAAAACCGGATTACCGTGGAACGCATGAAATTTAATCAGGCTGCACAGTCATACAATACCTATATCCGCCGGTTTCCACAACTGTTGTTTGCCAATATCTTCGGATTTGATAAACGCACTTATTTTGAGGCAGCACAGGGAACCGAGGAAGCACCGGAAGTGCAGTTTTAAGAGAAAAGAGAAGATATCCAAACGGATTTCAAAATAAAAATGAGAGGATGTCAGTACACAAAAAACTAACCGAGGAAGAGAAGATTCAGATAAAGAATGCCATTCAGATGGCTGAACTGGATACATCCGGGGAAATAAGGGTACACATTGAGGAAAGATGCAGGGAAGAGGTCCTGGATCGTGCTGCTTTCCTTTTTGAAAAGCTGAAGATGCACAAAACAAAACTTCGCAACGGAGTATTGTTCTACCTGGCACTCGAAGACCGTAAATTTGCCATTCTGGGTGATGCCGGGATTAACTCCAAAGTTCCGGATACCTTCTGGGATGAGATCAAAGCAACCTGCATAGCCCATTTCGGTGAAAATAAAATAGCGGAAGGATTGTCCAAAGGAATACGGATGGCCGGACAACAGTTAAAAGAGCATTTTCCATATCAATCCGATGATGTCAATGAACTGGATGATGAAATTTCATTTGGGGAAAAATAAAAATGCGATGCAAAGAATTTGGTTACTGATAGGTTTTATAATTTGTAGTGTTGTTGTTTTGGGGCAGGAGATCCCCGCACCTATGGATCCTCCCCGCCTGGTAAACGACTTTTCGTCTATTCTTACACAGAATGAACAGGAAGCCCTAGAAAGAGAACTGGTGAATTTTGCCAATCAAACTTCTACCCAGATTGTTATAGTTACCGTAAAATCGCTGGATGGATACGACATCAGCGACTATGCCTTCAGGCTGGGGGAGAAGTGGGGGATCGGACAGGATGAGAAGAATAACGGGGCTTTGATCGTGGTTAAACCCAAAACATTCCGGGACGATGGGGAGGTTTTTCTGGCTACAGGCTATGGCCTTGAGCATGTCATCCCCGATGCAGTGGCAAACCGAATCGTCCGCAATGAGATGATCCCCGGATTTGAAAAGAATGATTATTATGGCGGGTTGTCAACCGGGATCAAAGTCGTCATGGAATTAACACGGGGTGAATACACTGCGGAAGCCTATACCGAACAGGTTCGTTCACAGAAAAAAAGCAGTCCCTTGTTTTTTCTTTTTTTCCTGCTCTTTTTTGTGATTCTACCGATCCTGAGAGGAAGACGCAGGCGCAATTTTTCTTCAGGGAAAAGCAATCTGCCTCTATGGATTGCCCTGGGCATGATGGGTTCACAACACAGAAGCCACACAGGTTCGTTTGGTAATTTTTCTTCCGGAGGAGGTGGCTTTGGCGGTTTTGGCGGCTTTGGAGGTGGCAGCTTTGGTGGCGGGGGTGCCGGGGGAAGCTGGTAACGGTGCGGAAAAAACCTAAAGTACCGCTGGTCTTCCAATAGGTCGTATCGCTCTTCTCCTGAGCCAACAGCGGTATTGAAATAAAAAATATCAGAATAAACGGGAGAACTTTCTTCATACGATTATTCTTCGGGATTTTTATTGCCGATGTTGTTGTCCACAAGAATGCGCCCGCAGTATTCACAAACAATGATTTTCTTACGGCTGGCTATGTCCAGTTGTCTCTGGGGTGGTATTTTGTTGAAACAACCTCCGCAGGCATCCCGCTGAATGGTAACCACAGCCAGACCGTTTCGTGCATTTTTCCGGATCCGTTTAAAGGCACTTAACAACCGCGGCTCAATAAAAGATTCGATTTTTTCTGCTTTGGCTTTTAGTTTTTCTTCTTCAATTTTTGTTTCAGCCGTAATATCTTCCAGTTCTTTTTGTTTTCTTTCCAGATCCTCCTCTTTTTCTTTCAGTATCTCCTTTGAAGAGTTGACAAGATCATTTTTTGATTCTTTTTCTGTCGTAAATTCTTTAATTCTTTTTTCAGCCAGTTCAATTTCAAGATTCTGGAATTCGATCTCTTTTGAAAGCGAATCGTATTCCCGGTTGTTCCTGACATTTTCTTGCTGTTCGGTATATTTGGCAATCAGTGCTTCCGATTCTTTAATTGCATTTTTTTTGTTGCTGATTGCTGTTTCTATGTGTATGATTTCTTCATCCAGGTTGGCCAATCTTGTTTTTAAACCGGCAATTTCATCTTCCAGGTCCTGTACTTCAAGGGGTAATTCGCCCCGAAGCATTTTGATCTTATCGATCTCCGAAACAACCGTTTGCAGTTCGTATAGAGCCTGTAGTTTTTCTTCTATGGATATATCCTTGTCTTCTGTTTTGGAAAATTGTGTATTCATAAAAATAAAATATTAAATTTTTATCGCTTTGTTAAAGGTACTCCACCGGATTGGTGTTTCGTTCCGATAAACGGACTGCAAATTTAGGGAATTTTTTTCTAAGTAATTCATAAAAAAGCTCCTTCGTAAATTGTTCGCTTTCGTAATGCCCCACATCGGCAATAACAATTTTCCCTTCTGCTCCGAAAAACTGATGGTATTTAAAATCTGCAGTAATAAAAACATCGGCATTGGCAGCCATTGCATCCTCTAACAGGAAAGCACCGGTTCCTCCGCAGACTGCCACTCTTCTGACCAGTTCACCTTTGGGTTTTGTGTGCCGGATGGTTTTGGCGTTGAACGTTTTTTTTATTTTTTTCAGGTAATCTTTTTCCGTTTCCGGGGATTCTGTTTCCCCTATCATTCCAATTCCTAGGGTATAGAAGGTATTCTCAACCGGATAAATATCATAGGCCACTTCTTCGTAGGGGTGTGCTTTTATAAGGGCTGCGACAATTTTTTTCTGTAACGGCGCCGGGAAGATGGTTTCCACCCGTATCTCTTTTTCAAAATGGATCACTCCTTTTTCTCCCACAAAGGGATGTGTTTTTTCGCCTCCTCTGAAGCTTCCAAGTCCTTCGCTGTTAAAGCTGCACAGATCATATCTTCCGATATGCCCGGCGCCTGCATTGAAGACAGCTTCCCTCACTTTTTCGGCGTGTTCGGCCGGGATAAAGGTGACCAGCTTTTTAAGCATGCCGGAGGCGGGCTTCAATATCCGGGTATTCTTAAGGTTTAATTTTTCGCATATTTTGGCATTCACTCCACCCTGAATGCTGTCGAAGTTTGTGTGTCCGGCATAGATAGCTATATTGTTTTGGATCGCTTTCATCACCACCCTTTCCACAAAAGTATGACCGGTCAGTTTTTTCAGTCCGGTAAAGATCAGGGGATGATGAGACAGAATAAGGTTGCATTTTTTTTCGATGGCTTCATCGAGAACTTCTTCGGTAACATCAATGGCAATCAGTGCTGAATGGATCTCCTGACCGGGGAAGCCGACCTGCAGTCCCGAATTATCGTAGGACTCCTGGAAGCTCAGGGGAGCAATTGATTCCAGGTATGCAGCAATATCCGTTAGTTTTATCTTCATCGGTATTATGTGTAATCCAACGCGTTTCGATAGTTGTCGGAATCGGAGTTCACGTTATTTTTATTCTTCCAGTTCCTTGCGGATTTCCAGCAATTGCCTGCGTATTTCCTGAAGTTGTTTGACCACTTCAAAATTCTGGCAGGTTTCGTTTATGTTCTCTTTCAGTTTTTTTTGAGCTCCTTTAAGGGTTAATCCCTGTTCTTTTACAAGATGGTATATTAACTGCAAGTGCTCAATGTCATCCCATGTATAGCGGCGATTCCGTGTGGGTGTTTTTTGTGGGCAGAACGTAGGAAATACACTTTCCCAGTAGCGGATCAACGATGAATTGACCTCAAACATTTCTGCCACTTCCCCGATGGAGTAAAAATGTTTTTCTATTTTGGGTTTATGGAACGGCACAGGATATTAGTCAAAACTTTGGCCCATATTGGATGAAATGGCAACCATTTTTTCATATTCCTGAGGGGTCAGGTCTTTAAAGTAGTAGTATTCCGGATTTACAGGTTTTCCGTTTTTGTGAACTTCGTAATGCAGATGCGGAGCTGTTGAACCACCGGTATTTCCTACGTAACCAATCACATCGCCACGTTTGATTTTTTGACCCACTTTAACATTAAAGCCGCTCAGATGGGCATAGAGTGTTTCGTATCCAAAGCCGTGGTCGACAATTATTTCCTGGCCGAAGCCAATCTTACTCCGGTTGTTTCCTTTCACGGCAGAAACCACTCCGTCGCCAGTGGCATAAACTTCGGTCCCTGTGGGAGCAGTAAAATCCATTCCGTAATGAAATTTTCGGATCTTATAGATGGGATGAATGCGGTATCCCCAACCGGAAGCAGTACGTTTCAGGTCTTTATTGGAAACAGGCTGTATGGCAGGAATCGTAGCCAGCATCTTTTCTTTGTTCAGTGCCAGTTTCATGACCTCATCGTATGATTTCGACTGGATGTACGATTCTTTGGCCAACCGGTCCAGCTGGGTGGCTGTTTTTATAATCAACGCTGAGTTTTCCAGATTTTCCAGGCTGGCATACTTGTTCACCCCTCCAAAACCCGCTTTACGGATGGAACTGGGTATGGGTTCGCTCTCAAAAATAACCCGGTATATGTTGTCATCCCGTTGCTGGATCTCAGCCATCACTTTTTCAATGGCATCCAGGTCTTTGCTCATTAACTCAAATTGTGTTAAAAGCCGCTGGTTTTCCCGTTTCAGCATTTTCATGCGGGGCGTTTCAAAGTAGGTGACAATGATAAAAGAGATTACCAGGGCAAGGGCAAGGCTGCTGGAAAAGTAAGCTAAAAACCGGGCGATCATTCGTCTTGTGTTTAATCCCATCCGCTCATAACTGAGCGTTTCAGGATTAAATCTGTAGTTTCGTTTTGCCATAATTTTATGCTGACTTTTTACTTGTTTTCATGCTGCAAAAGTAATCATTTCTACCTTATAAACAAAGGTTTCGGGGAACTGTATTTAGTGCCTTACAATCAGATCATATTCTCCGGGATCCATGTCCACTGTAAAATAAAGAAACGGATTGATCCTTCGGTCGTTTTTAATGATCTCATAATGAAGATGTGGGCCGGAAGAAGTTCCTGTATTCCCTACAAAGGCGATCGTATCACCTCTTTTAATGGTATCTCCTTTTGAAACGTTGAATCTGGATATGTGGCCATATAGGGTTTTAAATCCAAATCCATGGTTGATTACCAGGGATTTTCCATAGCCCGGGGAGGCAGAATCAAGTTCCTCCACCACTCCATTGCCCGGTGCATATATTTCTGTGCCTATATGGGCTGTAAGGTCTACTCCACTGTGGTAGAGCCTCTTTTTATAGATCGGATGCATTCTGTACCCGAAATAATCAGAAATATACCCTATTTTATGTTCCGGGATCGGAGAAATGGCCGGCAGGGATGTCAACATTTTTTCCTTTTCACAGGCCTTTGAAAACACTTCCTTGTAGGAGTTTAACTGAATATTGGCTTTTCCTGTCAGTTTATCCAGTTTTTTTGTAGCGGACAGGATCCGTTCGGCGTTTTGAAGGTTTTTGAACCGGTTGTATTTATCAGTACCCCCAAAACCCCCTTCCCGGATCGCCGGATCTAACGGAGGGGTTTCTAAAATGACTCTGTAAATGCTGTCATCGGTGATGCTTGTTTCTGTTAAGAATGAATCGATACCGGTAAAGATATACTCCAGTTCACGATACCTGCTTATCAGGGCTGCATTTTCCTGCTGCAATTGTTCCAGCTTAGGAGACCCGTTGAAAATAAAAATACAGAAAACCATAATCACTGTGAATACCAGGGAAAAAGAAAGGAACATTGCTACAGACCACAGGCGTTGTTTCAGACCGGGCTTTTCGGGTTTAAATTCCAGAGAATCCTTGTTGTAGGTATAATACTTTCCCGGCATGTAGTAATCTTATTTTTTTCTTTTTAATTAATTATTTCCTCTAACTTTGCATGAATTTTTAAAGGAGAGCTTTATTTTGGATAAATATAAAAAATTCTTAATAAAGAAAATGAAAATTGTTTAGGGTTGTTAAATTTTTTTAACATATAAATGTATCTTTTTTTCGTATGAAGAGTTCAAAAGAGATCCGGAACGCATTTCTCGGTTTTTTTAAGGGGAAGGGGCATCGTGTGGTTCCCTCGGTACCGATGGTTGTAAAAAACGATCCGACCCTGATGTTCACCAATGCCGGGATGAACCAGTTTAAAGATTGGTTTCTTGGGAATGAACCGGTCAGGTGGCCGCGGGTTGCGGATACGCAAAAATGTTTGCGTGTATCCGGTAAACACAATGATCTGGAAGAGGTTGGGCATGACACGTATCACCATACCATGTTCGAGATGCTGGGAAACTGGTCGTTTGGGGATTATTTTAAAAAAGAGGCTATTGCCTGGGCATGGGAATTTTTAACCAAACAAATGGGGATTGATCCCGGGCGTTTGTATGCAACCGTCTTTGAAGGAGCATCCGATGAAAATCTTGAAAGGGACCATGATGCTGCAGCGTGCTGGGAAACGTTTCTGCCTCAGGAAAGAATACTCAACGGCAGCAAAAAGGATAATTTCTGGGAAATGGGCGATACCGGACCCTGTGGCCCCTGCTCAGAAATACATATCGACCTGAGAGAGGATGAAGAGAGAAAGAAAATTCCCGGAAGAGAAGTGGTAAATAAAGACCACCCACTGGTCATTGAAATATGGAACCTGGTTTTTATACAGTATAACAGGAAAGCCAACGGACGCCTGGAAGAATTGCCGGCAAAACATGTGGATACCGGTATGGGATTCGAAAGATTGTGTATGGTCATACAGGAAAAAAAATCAAATTATGACACCGATATTTTTCAGAATATCCTTTCAGCGATAGGCCGGCTTTGCGGAAAATCATATGGAGAAAATGCGAAAACAGACGTTGCCATGCGTGTTGTTGCCGACCATCTCCGGGCTGTTTCCTTTGCCATCGCGGAAGGGCAACTACCGTCGAATAACAAAGCCGGCTATGTAATACGCCGGATACTGCGCAGGGCTGTTCGGTATGGATATACCTTCCTGGGGTTTCGCGAGCCTTTTATTTTTAAACTTGTGGAGGAACTAAAAAATACCATGGGCGATGCTTTCCCTGAACTGGGATCGCAGCAGCAACTCATCGAAAAGGTGATCATGGAAGAAGAGGACTCGTTTCTCCGTACCCTCGAAACCGGCATCCGGCGGATGGATGACCTGGTTGAAAAGGCAAAAAAAGAAAAAGCCAATCGCATTGACGGAAAAGATGCCTTTGAGCTGTACGATACCTTTGGTTTTCCGCTGGACCTTACGGAGCTGATTGCCCGGGAAAACGAACTGACCGTCGATGTGGACGGATTCAGGAAAGAGATGGAAACCCAGAAAAACCGGTCGAGGAGTTCTGCTACACTTGAAAACGATGACTGGGTAGAGCTGAAAAAAATCAATGAATCAACGTTTGTTGGATATGATACCTTAACGGCCGATGTCTACATAGCCCGTTACCGGAAAATCATACGGAAGAAAAAAACCATGTTTCAGCTCGTGTTTGATAAAACCCCCTTTTACGGAGAGTCAGGGGGACAGGTTGGAGATACCGGATACCTTGCTTCCGGAGACGTAAAAATCCCGGTGGTCGACACCCAAAAAGAGAACAACCTGATTGTTCATGTCGTGGAAAAACTTCCTGAAAACCCGTCAGCCAGGTTTACCGCCGCAGTGAGCGGTTCCGAAAGGATTCATACAGCCAACAACCATACGGCAACCCATTTGTTGCATCATGCCTTACGTGAAGTACTTGGAAAGCATGTAGAGCAGAAAGGTTCTTTGGTTAATCCGGACCACCTGCGTTTCGATTTTTCACATTTCCGGAAAATGACCGATGAGGAGATCGAAAAAGTAGAATCCCTGGTCAATGAAAAAATCAGGCTGAATATACCACGGGAAGAGCAAAGGACCGTCCCCATAGAGGAAGCACGGAAAATGGGGGCTATGTCATTGTTTGGGGAAAAATATGGCAGCGAAGTACGGGTGATTCGTTTTGGTGAATCGGTGGAGTTGTGTGGAGGAATCCATGTGAATGCCACAGGCCAGATCGGATTGTTTAAAATTGTGAGTGAAAGTGCCATTGCTGCCGGAATACGAAGAATTGAGGCCGTTACTGCAGACCATGCCGAAAAATATGTCAATGAACAAATCAAAACGCTGAAAAATGTCCGCGAAATCCTGAAAGGATCGAAAGATCTCCCTGGAAGTGTTCAGGCATTGGTTGAAGAAAATTCTGAACTTTCCAAAAAAATTGAGGCATTGTCAAAAGAAAAATTGAAAGTCCTCAAAGAAAACCTGAAAAACCGGATCCTGGTTGAAAAAGGAGTGAACATTATTTGTGGTGAAGTGGAGGTCGATCATGCCGGAATGCTGAAGGATTTGTCTTTTCAGCTGAAAAACGAAGTGGAAAATTTGTTCCTGGTTTTGGGTGCTGATATCAGTGGGAAACCCATCCTTTCAGTAATGATCTCTGAAAACCTTGTGGCTGAAAAAGGCCTGAATGCAGGTCAGATAGTCCGGGAAGCAGGCAGGGAAATAAAAGGTGGCGGCGGCGGTCAGCCGTTCTATGCTACGGCCGGAGGAAAAGATGGATCCGGTATGTCAGCAGCCATCGATAAAGCACGCTCCTTTTTGCATTAGGCCTTCCCGGACCCAATCTAAAAAAACCGGAAATCCCGGTTACGGGGAAAGAACTACGTGAAAAAGCAGCAAAGTATTATCTGATTTTTAGAACACGTGAATTTAAAAGTCGACATTCGTCGCTTTAATTCATTGATCCTTAATAACATATTATTATTTTAAATCAGTATAAATAAGCGGATGCTGTTTAAAGTGCCGTTAAATTCCTTGTTCTCAACAATCTGTAAATTGTATATTTGCCTTTTGTTAAAAGGACTTGAGATATGAGCACAAAAGTTACGCGTACTTTTGATATCCTGGCGCGAATTATGGAGGAATTTCCACGTGAAGATGCCCTGGGGGGAAAAAAAGACGACAAGTGGTATACGTATTCAACAGAAGAATATTTCCGGAAGTCACATCTGTTTGCATTGGGATTGATGGCTTTGGGCCTGAAAAAAGGGGATAAGGTAGCGACCGTTACGACCAACCGGCCGGAATGGAATTTTGCGGACATGGGCATGGCTATGGCAGGGGTGGTTCATGTGCCGGTTTATCCCAATATTAGTGAAGATGAGTACCAATACATTCTGAATCATGCGGAAGTTAGACTTCTGTTTGTGGGCGAAAGGAAGCTGTTCAGGAAACTGAGTCCCATTGCTGCTAAGCTGGATGGGCTGGACTCTGTCTATACCTTCGAAGAGGTGGAAGGTGCCAGGAACTACGAGGAAATACTGGCTCTCGGGGAAGCGAACAGGAGCAAACTGGAGGGCAGGCTGGAAGCGTTAAAAAAGAGCATCAGCCCCGAAGATCTGGCAACCCTGATTTACACCTCCGGGACCACCGGAACACCCAAAGGGGTGATGCTCAGCCATTGGAATCTGGTGTCCAACTTTCTGGCTCATGAGAAACTGCATACACTGGGGAAAGAACACCGGGTGATCAGTTTTCTTCCCTTGTGCCATGTGTACGAGCGAAGTGTAAACTACCATTTTCAGTACAAAGGCATGGGCATTTATTATATCAGGAACCTGAACCAGATTATTTCTGCTGTCAAAGAGATCAAACCCCATATGTTTAATTCGGTTCCCCGTCTGCTTGAAAAGGTACATGATGGTTTTATAGCCAAGGGGAAGGAACTGAAAGGGATCAAAAAAGCCCTCTATTTCTGGGCTTTGAATCTGACCAGGCATTTTGAGTTCAACAAAAAATACGGGTTGTTTCTGCGGGTAAAAATAAAAATTGCCGATAAGCTGATCTACTCCAAATGGAGGGAAGCCCTGGGAGGAAATATTGTCTATATTGTTTCGGGAGGAGCCTCTTTGCAACCGGGAATTGCCCGTGTATTGGGAATGGCAGGAATGTGGACCCTCGAAGGGTATGGGCTGACGGAAACATCGCCCGTAATAGCTGTGAATAATCCTGCATCAGGCGAAATGAAAATCGGGACGGTGGGCCCGGTACTGGAAGGTTTTGAAGTGAAAATTGCAGAAGACAACGAAATCCTGTGTAAAGGCCCCGGGGTGATGAAAGGGTATTACAAAGCTCCGGATCTTACCGCTGAAGTGATCGATGAGGACGGTTGGTTCCATACCGGGGATATCGGCTTGTTTGAAGAAGGCAAATACCTAAAATTAACCGACCGGAAAAAAGAGATTTTTAAACTGTCAGGAGGAAAATACATTGCTCCCCAAATGATTGAAAACAAAATGAAGGTTTCAACCCTGATTGAACAGGCGATGGTTATTGGTGCCAATCAAAAGTATGCCAGTGCCCTGATATCCCCTAATTTTCCTCTGTTGCATGACTGGTGTGCCGATGAGAGAATTCACTTTGAGAACAATAAGGAACTGATCCGGATTCCGGAAGTGGTAGATAAGATCCAACAGGAGGTCATGATAATAAACAAAACCCTGGGAACCCACGAACAGATAAACCGGATCAGGCTGGTGGAAGATGAATGGACGCCTTCAACCGGAGAATTATCGCCTACGCTTAAATTAAGGAGGAAAACATTATCCCTCAAATACAAAAAACTGATCGACGATATCTATTTGTCCGGGAAAAACTGAGAAGAGAGCCTCTGAAATGAATGAACGAAGAAGGAGCTGGTCAGGCGGATCGTTGCCCTTTATGTGGTAGGGTAAAAGTGAATCTACTTCCTTTTTCGGCTGTGCTTTCTGCCTGGATTGTTCCGCCGTGTTTTTCAATAAACTCTTTACACAGAATTAATCCAAGGCCCGTTCCGGTTTCTTTGCTGGTTCCGGGTCTTGTTTGGTTTACATCGATCCGGAACAGGTTCTTCAGGGTCTCTTCACTCATTCCTACTCCGGTATCAACGACAGAAACAATCACCTCTTTGTTATTTGATTCATTCCCAATGCAAACCATGCCTCCCGGTTCGGTGTATTTTATGCCATTTGAAACAATATTCCGCAAAACTACCTCAATGGCTTTTTCATCTGCATAGATCATCCGGTTTTCTTTTATTTGGTTTTTCAGGGCTATGTTTTTGTTGTCTGCCTGATCAGAAAGAACCTCAATAACCTGTTGACATTTTTTATGCAGATCGATATTTTTAAACCGGTATTTCCTTTCCCTGATTTGAATCTGAGCCCATTGAAGCAGACTCTCCAGCAGTGCATAAACCCTGGAGGTAGATTCGTTAAGAATCTGTAAGTTCTCTTTTATTTCCTCCCGGGAGAAATTATCGCTGTTTGATGCCAGCAGTTCGGTAATTCCAAGCAATCCGTTAAAAGGGCTTTTCAGGTCATGGGCAATGATGGTGAAAAATTTGTCTTTGTCGGCATTGGCTAAAAGAAGTTTCTTTTCAGATTCCTGCAGTTTTTTATTGAGCTTTTTTAAGGAGGCGCTGTTTTTCAGGATGAGGAACATAATGACTAGAATGAACAGCGTGCCGGCAATAAGAACGCGCCGGAGATTTTTTTGTCTGGCAATGGTCAGCTTCTGAATTTCAAGATCTTTGCGCAACAGATCATTCTCCCGGGATTCCCGTTCCTGATGAAACTGGATCTGCAACTCGGTAAATTTTGAAACTTCGTTTTGTTTATACAGGCTGTCGGTTAAGGAAGAAGCACTTTTATAGTAAGCCAGCGCTTTGGAATAATTTCCACGTTGTTCTTCAATATCAGCAAGGACCAGTTGATTATCCCTTATTTGTTCGGTATAATTGTTCTTTTGTGAGAGGCGGTAGCTGGCGTTTATGTATTTGCTGGCCGAGTCTGTCTGATGGATCAGAAAATAATTTTTCCCCAGTTTATGCTGTGCAATTGCTTTTCTGCTTTTGTTGTCGATTCTGTTTGCATAGGTCAAAGCCTTCTGGTAGTGGATAAGGGCGGAATCGGGCTTTCCCATTTTACTGTATACATCGCCAATGCTTACCGATAAGTAGGAATTGGTTTTATTTCTTTCATTTTCCCGCAGAATATAATGGTATCCCAGCAAATAATTTTCCAGGGCGGCATCGAATTCTCCGAGTTTCTGGTAATAGTCTCCCAGACAATTGTAGGAGTATGCCAGGGCCTCGTTGTTGTTAATTTCGAGCGAAAGGGTCAATGCGTCGGTATGCCATTGCAGGGCATCATCGTAAAGCCCCCAGTCCTGATACACCAGGCCGATGTTGTTTTGCATTAAGGTTACTCCTTTGTAATCTGCTGTTGCCTCTCTGATTTTAACTCCATTCTGATAAAATTCAAGGGCTTCATTCAGATTTCCCATGGCGTAATATACTACGGCAAGATTATTCATTACCCTTCCCAGCCACAGGCTGTCCTTTAATATAAGGAACAGGTCGAGGGCTTCTATGTAATTTTTTTCTGCTTCCTGAAAATTGCCCGATTGCCAGTTGGAATAGCCGATGCTGTCCAATACACCCGCCTTCTCGTAGGGATCGTTGATGTATTGTAATGCTTCCGAATAATAAATTACCGATTTCTCTCTGTCGGTCAAACGGGTGGAACGCGCCAGTTGCATCAGGATATTCTTTTTGCAGGAGGGATCGGATGCTTCGGATAATACCTGTTTCAGGCTGTCTTCAGGGGTACCCTCTGCATAACAAGAGGTTGCAGCAATCAGGAACCCTGCTGTAACACCCAGGATGAGGAGGATGGTATTTCGCTTCATCGCTTTTTCCTTCACGGTTTTTTGCTTATTCAACTGAAATTGCGCCCAAAAGTAATTGAATTTATTAAAATAAAAAAAGAGGTTTTCCAGGGCTTTGGATTGCAGAAGAATCTTCCCTTTGCAGGCCGTTAACTGTACCCTTCCGATACCTTTCCGATACCGTTTCAATGTTCCGTTGCTGATCAGGTTGCTGGTCTGTTAAATTAAACGAGCAACCCGTGGAGTCTCTTACGCTTACGGAATAGGAAGGATTATCCTGTACCCTGTACATGAAAATGCACTGATAAAAGTTGCTAAATGAATTATATTTCACGCAGTCTGTTATATTTGTATTCAAAACCAAACCAATTAAAGCATGAACAAAGTCGTTTTATCCGCAATCCTCCTTTTTCCTTTTGTTTTGACAAACCATGCTCAGGAGTTACGAATCAACGAAGATGAGTATTTTGAGATGCCCGGATTGAATGTGATGGTCTTTTATGATGTCTATCCCGAGGGGCATCAGGGAGCCATAGGGATTATCCAGAACGGGACCCGGGTAGCCACCAATGGCGACCTTCGTCTGGAGCCTACGCCGGGGCAGTGGCAACCGATCCCCAAAGTGGGCGAGAGGCAGATCTTTCCGGAATCCAACGAAATCAGGGTACACTGTACGTATCCGGATGAAAGCCGCAACCGGAAAGGGTTTAATCCCATTTATTATCCGGATTTTGGATTCAACTATGATGTCAGGGTATTTGGCGAAGGAAAAAAATTCCGTATTGTAGTCGATCTTGAAGAACCGCTCCCAAAAGAATGGATCGGCAAAGTAGGTTTTAACCTGGAGCTTTTCCCCGGCCTCTATTTTGGGAAATCGTGGTACCTGGATGATGAATCGGGCATTTTCCCGCTTCAGGCCAACGGACCCATGCAAAAAGATACCGATGGCAACTGGCAGCCATACCCCCTGGCAACAGGGAAGAAACTCACCCTTGCCCCCGATGTTCCTGAATTGACCATGGTGATATCCAGTGAAAAGGAAGAAATTCAATTGCTTGATGGAAGATTTTACCATAACAACGGGTGGTTCGTGGTACGCTCCGAAGTTTCTTCAGGTGCTGCAAAAGGCGCTGTTGAATGGGTGCTCGAACCTGCCATTGTTGAGAATTTCAGGCACAAATCAGTGGTGCATGTCAGCCAGGTAGGGTATCATACCAATCAGGATAAAATTGCCACCCTGGAACTGGATAAATCAGAAACCCATATCCTTCCGGTTGAGATTCTCCGGATGTCGGAAAACGGCGGCAGGGAAGTGGTTCAAAGTGGGCAGCCTGAGAATTGGGGAAAATACCTTCGGTTCAACTATTATCAGCTCGATTTTTCAGGAATCAGAAAACCCGGCATGTACCAGGTGAAATACGGCGATTACCTTACGGAGCCTTTTAAGATCGATGCGGATGTTTACGGACGTCATGTGTGGCAGCCTACTCTTGAGTATTTTCTTCCGGTGCAGATGTGTCACATGCGTGTTAATGAAGGGTATCGGGTGTGGCATGACCTCTGTCACATGGACGATGCCCTGATGGCTCCGGTGGACACCAACCATTTTGATGGGTATCTTCAGGGTCCATCAACCCTGAATACCCATAAACCCTACGATCAGGTGCCCGGGTTAAATGCAGGGGGCTGGCACGATGCCGGAGATTACGACCTGAGGGTGGAGTCACAGGCAGGAACCGTCTGGACCCTGGCAATGGCGTATGAGGAATTTGGCATCGACTGGGACCAGACCACCATCGACCAGGAAAGCCGGGTGGTGGAAATTCACCTTCCCGATGGAAAACCTGACGTATTGCAACAGATAGAGCACGGAGTGCTGGCCATCCTGGGAGGGTATGAAAATGCTGGAATCCATTTCCGTGGAATTATCTGCAATAACCTGAGACAATATGTATTGTTGGGAGATGCTTCCTCCATGACCGACAACCTGAAATACAATCCGGAACTTGGAAAAAATGAAAAAACCGGTACGGAATCAGGGATTCACGACGACCGGTGGGTTTTTACCCAGGAAAATACCGGCAGGGTGTATGGTTCGGTGAAAGCTTTGGCTGCTGCCGCAAGGGTTTTGAAAGGCTTCAACAATGAATTAGCTGACCGGTGCCTGAAAACTGCCGTAGGGTTGTATGATGCCGATAAACAGGAAAACCGGTTCGGTGCTTCAGCAAAAATCGATGCCGCAGCGGAACTGCTACTTACCACAAACGATACCCGGTATCAAAAAGATATTCTTGGGTTTAAAGAGGATATAACCAGGCATGTAAGCCGTTCGGGCCCTGCGATAGCACGAATCTTCGAAAGATGCAACGATGAAGAATTCAAAACCGCAGTCCTCGAAGGATTCAAACAACTCAGCGACCGGATCAACCAACAGAAAAAAGAGAATCCTTTTGGAGTACCCTACACCATTAAAATCTGGGGCGATGGCTGGGGTATTCAGGAATTCGGCATGCGGCAGTATTTCCTTCATAAAGCATTCCCTGAATTATTCGACAAAGAAGTACTGTTGAATGCCCTGAATTTTGTGCTGGGAAACCATCCGGGAGAAAATACCTCTTCCTTTGCTTCGGGTGTGGGTTCGCGCTCTGTGACCGAAGCCTACGGTGTGAACCGTGCTGACCGGTCGTTTATCCCCGGAGGAGTGGTTTCCGGAACCGGGATTATCCGGCCCGATTTTCCGGAACTCAAAGAGTGGCCCTTCTTCTGGCAGCAAACCGAATATGTGATGGGAGGCGGAGCTACCCACTTTATGTTCCTGGTGCTGGCAGCCCATGATTTATTGTCGGAATAACAGGCTGCTATCGCTTTATGCCGATGTTATATCTTGAAACAATGAATTTGCTGTCATGGTGAGCCTGTCATGGTGAGCCTGTCATGGTGATGCTGTCATGGTGAGCCTGTCATGGTGATACTGTCATGGTGAGCCTGTCGAACCATGATTCATATACAATATTACCCTTCGACAGGCTCGGGGTGACACAGAGCTGTGATTATTGTATGATGCCTGATAAAATCCTGTAAATATTCAGGATAGCAGTAAGGTTTGCGGGTATTGGGGCAATGCATATTACTTTTTTTATTTATTTTAGTAAGATAAGGATGAATGTATTTTTGTAATTTGCCATTGCTAGATATTATCTACCCCTTTATTCTTACTAAAATGAAAAAAATAGTTGTTTTTATTGCAGCAATTTCGGTATCAATGGCCTCGTACTCACAGGAAG
>Ga0307422_1000029_pt1 | contig 72919 bp, 57 predicted proteins | sample SalMarWE160290MG_FD_202153 | JGI IMG/M metagenome (GOLD analysis project Ga0307422, IMG submission 202153) | Salt marsh sediment microbial communities from the Plum Island Ecosystem LTER, Massachusetts, United States - WE1602-90 | ecosystem: Environmental > Aquatic > Marine > Intertidal zone >...
GCTTCATCCTGGGCAGCGATTCACCAACCTGCTTTGCTATATGATCGATGACAGCCCTGGCGTCCCAGTTAGACTCGGTAATAAAATGCTGCATCTTATGATAGTCAGCGTTCAATGCTTCGCTTATGCGTTCGATGTTCTTCAAATCACTCTGTACCAAACCTTCGACATATTGAGTAGCCTTGTCGTAATTCGACTTTGTCCTGTTTTGGAAAAAATGTTGATATTCAGTTAAATACAACTCAAGGCGGTCATTAACGGTGAGCAGTGTTTTACCATTATCAATTTCGTTTTTTAAGCTTTTCGCTCGTTACCCATTGCAAACTTGGATTATTCTGTTAATTTTGATTGCAATTTACTAAATAATAACGACTTAACAATGATTATGTTGTAAATAAATAGCATTTTTTAATCTGCTAAAGTAGAATTAGTTATATATTTGTTGCTCAAATATTCATTATATTATAAAAGGATATGATTTGCACTTTGACAAAAATGAAGGAATTTCTTATGCTTTTACTTTGGAATATAAACAAAGGAGTAGTTAAAGATATTCTTCAATATACACCTGAACCAAAATCAGTATACAATAATGTATTGACTTTTATCAGACTGTTGGAGTCAAAGGGTTTTGTTAATCATAAAGCCCATAGAAGATCTTAGGTCTATTATCCCGTGATTTCAAAAGGAGAATATTCTGGTTTTAAAATAAGAAAAATTGTTAAAATATTTCAAACCTCGTTCGATAATAAAATCTCATAATAGAAATAATAAAATAACGGACAAAACCATTTTCATGAAAACTAATATTTATCGAATTATTACCTTTATATTTCTAATTCATTACAGTACTGAGTTTTTTGGTCAGAACAACTACGAACTGTTATATCTCAATAATGATTTTGACAGGATTATTACCCGTGCAATTAATAAAAATACAATTGAGGATTATTATTGGCTTTCGTTGATCCTTAACAAACAAGGAGAATCTTTAGCCGCTGTAAACACATTAGAAGAAGGTGTTGAAAAATATCCTAATAATGAAAAGCTTGAAATCCGACTAACTAATTTGTACTATGAGACAGGTAATTATGTTGCAGCTCAGCCTTATCTTGAAAGATACCAGGTTATTCCTGATATATTCATAAAATATATTGATGTAATTGAATTTCAGGAGAATCATATTCTCGCAATAAAATTACTTAAAGAAAAACTTGTCAGGGATTCTTTGAATTTGAAATATTTAAGCCATTTAGGAGATAATTATTTTAATATTGATAGTATTGAGCCAGCCATAATTTACTATGATAAAATACTAAAACAAAATCCAGATGACCAATCCACAGCAAAAAAACTTGCCAGCTTATATTTGAAAACCAAAAAATACGGTAAATGTATAGAAGTCTGTGATACTATTCTTGCTTCAGATCCATCGAACTTAAAATTTATCAAATATAAGGGGATGGCATATTTCAATAAGGGGGATTTCCTGAAAGCTGAGACTTGTTTTAGTTATATTTATAACAATGGTGATTCAGCTGAATTTATTTTAAAGCATCTGGGGATATGTGAATTTCATAATAGTGAATTTAAAAAGTCGAGAGAGCATTTGACTGATGCATTCAAATTAGATTCGAATGATTATGAAACATGTTTTTTTATAGGCAAAGGATACTTAAATTCACCTACTCCTGAAAAGGGATTATATTTCTATAATCGTGTTGATTCATTATTAAAAGCTGACCCAAAGATTATCTCAACCTTGTATGCAGAGAAACAATCAATTTATAGTGCTATTAATAACTATGAGGAAGCCTTAAAGTGTTATAAGCTTGCATATAAATACAATCCAAAACCTGAGTATTTGTTCTTTATTGCTTCAATGTACCAGAATAATTTGCAAGACAAAAAAAGTGCATATAAGTATTATAATTCCTTTCTGGAAAAACTTCCTCCAAAACCTGATTCAGACCACATTTACGGGGAAAATCAGATTACGGTTTCTTTAAGAAAAATTGCTGAAAGCAAAAGCCAAAAACTTAAAGAGGAGCTGTTTTTTGAAGGTAAATTACCAAAATAATGGATTTATGATAAGATATATCTTAAAATTAGGCTTTCGAAATCTTTTAAAAAGCAAAGGAAACACATTTACAAATATTTTTTGTCTTACGCTTGGGCTTACTATTTTAATACTTATTGCAGTTTTTGTAAGTAATGAGCTGAGTATTGACAATTTTCACTCAAACTCATCAAATATTTATAAAATATCCTATGGTAAATCAAGTGGAACACCTGGTCCTCTCTCTTCGTTGTTAAAAAGTAATTTTCCTGAAATTCAGCAGGCAACACATATCGAAACACATCAATTATTTGCATTATCACCTGTGTTGATGAATGATATAAATGCATTTGAAATTAAGGATTATTACACTGCTGATTCTTCTTTCTTCAAAGTTTTTGATTTTCAGGTATTGCAAGGTAATATAACTGAGGCACTAAGTACACCATTTTCGATTGTTCTAACGGAAAGTGAGGCCAACCGGATTTTTAAAAGCGCAAATCCATTAGGCCAATCTGTGACCTGGAAAACACATCAGGATTTTACTTTTAATATTAAAGCAATCATTAAAGACCCGCCGTTGAATTCCTCAATACGATTTAACGGGTTAATTTCTGAAGCATCAGTAAAAAGAATGACTCCTTATTATCCTGACAACTGGGGGTTTGGCGTTTATGAAACCTATCTTCTTTTGCAACCAAATATTAACATATCAAAATTTGAGCAGAAACTAAGGGGTTATCTTATAGAATATTACAATACTAATTTATCAAATTATGCTTGCCATGATGATGCAAAACTGACACCTCTAAATCTACATCCTTTGAGAGAAGTATATTTTAATAAAAGTCTCACCAACGATTCAACAAACAATGGTAATATATTTCTTATAAAAGTCCTCATAGCCATTGGTGTACTATTAATGCTATTGTCGATAATTAATTATGTTAATCTTTCGACCGCAAGAGCTTCCATGAGAAATAAGGAGATAGGGGTACAAAAAGTATGTGGTTCAAACAAATCAAACCTTATTTTTCAATATTTAACCGAAACTACTATAGTGAGTTTTTTTTCCGTAATCATTAGCTTTTTGTTTACATTACTTTTATTGCCTGCATTTAGCAATTTTATGGGATATAGTACAGCCTTAAGACTGCCTTATGCTTATGCATTAATTGCAATTCCCGGAACATTATTAATCGGAATTATCGCCGGATTATATCCAGCCCTTTTCTTATCTTCTCAAAAAGTTACCGGGATATTAAAAAATAATACCGGAGACCAACGAACTGGTATTAAATTGCGTTATGCTCTTGTTGTATTTCAATTCTTTATCTCTATTTCATTAATCACTTCAACTTTCCTTATCTTTAAGCAGGTTAATTACGTTAAGGATAAAGATATAGGCATTAAGCAAGAACAAATAATATATGCAAAACTGCCATTTGAAATAATGCGCGGGGGAAAAAATGTATTAAAAGAACGTTTGTTAAGTTTACCTACCATAGATAATGTTGCTTTCTCAAGCACTATTCCGGGAAAAATTGAGGGTTTAAGCAGTCAGGAGATAAATGGAAGAACATTTGATTTTGCTTCATTATGGGTTGATCCTGAATTCCTCGAATTGTATGACCTACGTCTAAAAAGCGGCAGATTTTTTTCCAAAGAATATCAGAGCGATATAAATAACACAGCACTTATAAATGAAGCTGCTGTGCGGGAATTCGATTTGGAAGATCCTTTAAAGCTCGAAATAAGTGTGCCTGGAGGAAAGGCAAAAGTTATAGGTGTTGTTAAAAATTTTAACTTTCAATCGTTGCATCACCCGATAGAACCTATGACCATAGTTTATTTACCGGGACAGGGTTCTTTTGTGAACATTAAAACATCTGGAATAGATATTTCGAATACTCTGGCTGAAATAGGAAAAATATGGGAAGACCTTGCACCTGATATTCCATTTAGTTACCATTTCTTAGATTCAACTTTTGAACAATTATATATGAGTGATGAAAAGATGGGCAAAGCCGTATCGTTTTTTTCTTTGATTGCTATATTAATTGCAATTCTTGGAATTTTAAGCCTGACAATCTTTTTATGTGATAGCAAAATAAAAGAGATTGGAATTCGGAAAATAAACGGGGCTAAAATACAAGAGGTAATCCTGACATTAAATAAGGGATTTTTATATAATTTGTTACTTGCATTTTTAATTTCATGCCCAATTACATTGGTGATTATTAGAAAATGGTTAGATAATTTTGCGTATAAAACCAATATTGACCCATGGTTATTCATTATATCCGGAATAATAGTTGGAATTATTTCATTGAGCATTGTGACTTGGCAAAGTTGGAAATATGCTACTATGAATCCGGTAAAAACTTTAAGACAAGAATAAATTATGAAATCGGTGTAAGACCTCTGTACAAATCGGGGTAATCAGAAAGTGATTTGGATAACATATTGAAAATGATTAGAATAAAACTAATGAATTAGAGATTGCTAATTGGCGAAAGAAACTAAGGTTTGGAATTATTTAAAAAAGAAAAACGTGACGAAAAAAAAAGTATTATTATTTCTTGCACAAGGATTTGAAGAATATGAAGCAAGTGTTTTTACTGATGTTATTGGTTGGAGCCGGGTTTTTGGAAAACAAGCTGTTGATTTGGTTACAACAGGACTTCGATCAGAGATAAAATGTACGTGGAATTTTATTGTTCGACCGGAGTTGGAATTTGAAAAAATTAATGTTCAGGATTTTGATGCATTAGCTATAGCTGGTGGATTTGAAAAGGCCGGATTTTACGAAGATGCCTATAACGAGAGACTTTTAAACCTGATTCGGGAATTTGATAAGGGAGGGAAAATAATTGCTGCAATATGTGTTTCTGCCCTGGCCGTTGGCAAATCCGGAGTTTTAAATGGCAGAAAGGCGACCACATATGATTTATTAGATGGAGTCAGAAGAAAACAACTTGCAGATTTTGGGGCAATAGTTCAGGATGAAAGTATTGTGATTGACAATAACATTATTACATCAACAGGGCCTGCAACTGGAATAGATGTGGCATTTATTCTACTTGAGAAGTTGACAGACAAAGAGAATGCTGATATGGTAAAAAAATATATGAGATTTACAGATTAAGAACAATTAAGCTTCAAATGGATATGAAATTAATCCCTTATTCTTAATATATGTTCGTTATCCATTAGGAATTTCAATGTATCCAGGATTGCTTCCCTGATCGAATAGCGGGGTTTCCAACCCAGGTTTCTGATGCGGCCGGTATCCAAATGGACAAAAGGGGTGTCACCCACCCATCCCCGGGAACCACCTGTGAAGCTATAATTAACGTTATGCAGATCGAGCTTGTCGCAAACGATATTCGCGAGATCAACCACATTCATATATTCAGTGTTGCCGAGATTGAAAATATTAATTTTGTCATGTGACTTTTCAATGGCATGCATAATGGCATTGACTCCGTCTTCTACATGCAAATAGGATTTTTTTTGTTTGCCGTTGCCCAGGATCTTTAATTCACCCGGATCGTCCCGAAGCTTTTTAATAAAATCATATATCACACCATGAGTATAACGCGGACCTGTAAAGGATACAAAACGGAAAATCCAGCTTTGCATACTGAAATATTCACAATATGCCTGTATAAGGCTTTCGGCGGCAACTTTTGAAGCGCCGTAGATAGAGGTTTGTATCAGAGGAATATCCTCAGGTGTCGGAATTATCGCGGGTTCACCGTAAACTGTGGCTGAACTGGCAAAGGCAATCTTTTTTATATTATGCACTTTCATTGCTTCCAACACGTTATGTGTCCCGATAATGTTCTGCTCTACATCAATAGTTGTATTATTTATACCTCCGCGCACATCGGCATTGGCCTGAAAGTGGAATACCATATCACAACCGTCCATGCCTGCCGAAAGAGCTGTCCGGTTGAGTACATCATCTTCTATAACTTCATAGCCGGGATTTGACAGGTTATGTTTAATAAACTCATGCTGACCGGTGGTAAAATTATCATATATGATCACCTTATGTCCCAGGGTTATAAGTTTATCCGCCAGGTTACTACCTATAAAACCTGCCCCTCCTGTTATAAATGCTTTCATAGGCTATTGGTTAATGCGTTTGTCGTATTTTTCACCCATGGAGAATTCTTGTCCTTTCACCCTTCGGTTTATCTCCTGCTTAATGGAATGGAAGATTATGGTGTGCACATCTTCTGTGATTTCCATGTCATTTACGGGGGCAGATATGACAAACTCCGCCACAGATGCAAGCTTTCCACCTGTATATCCTGACAGTCCTATGGTTTTAGCACCCTTGGCCCGTGCCCATTCAATAGCTCTAATTACATTGATTGAATTACCACTTCCCGAAATGCCAATTACGATATCCCCGGGCCTGAGGTAGGTTTTGAGTTGTTCGATGAATATTTCATCATACGACAGGTCGTTTGTAATGGCTGTGGTACCGGCAATGTTATCATTCAGGCAATGTGTACGGAATCGTTTTTCCATACCATAAGAGATACCTTTCAGGAAATCACCGGCAATATGTGAAGCATTGGCCGCGCTTCCTCCATTTCCGAAAATATACATGGTTCCCTGATCTTCACGGCATTGCATCAGGATATCAACCAGTTTCTCAATCATGGACTGATCTAGCTTATCAAGGGTACTTTTCAAACGGTTAAAATAGTCGGCATAAGAATTAACAGTATTCATCGGCAAAGTAGATTATTTTTGAACCGTCACGTTCAAATTTAAAATCAATTGTTTCGTATTGTTTTAAAGCAGAGATCAGACCGGGTTGTTTTTCTTCCGGGCAATAAAATAACATGAAGCCACCTCCCCCGGCCCCGAGTAATTTACCACCTGTAGCCCCGTTCTTCATTCCGGTGTCGTAAATTGTATTGATCTCCGGATTACTTATCCTGGAAGCCAGTTTTTGCTTAAGCAGCCAGTTTTCATGAAGGATCTTACCGAAGTCTTCAAGGTTTTCACCATACAGAACACTACGAAGATCATCGACAAGACTTACCATTTGTTTAAGGGTATCGTACTTAGCTTCCTGTGAAGCATTTTGCTTTTGTTCGGCAAGTATGTTTGAAGCTTTACGTTGATTACCAATATAAAACATAATCAGGTTATCCTCAAGCATTTTGTATACCGACTGTTTAATATACAATGGTTCAACACGAACACTGCCGTCGCGGTTAAAATGAATGATATTAAGTCCGCCGAAAGCAGCAGCATATTGATCCTGTTTACCAATGGGTTCTTTCAGTATGTCTATCTCAATCTCACATGCTTCGTTTGCAAGGTCCTCATGAGAAATGAATTTCCGGTTTATGGCATAAAGATTATGTAACAGGCCCACGGTAAAAGATGAAGATGATCCCATGCCTGTGCCTGAAGGGATGTCGGCTATGGAACTGATCTCAATACCGCCGCTGATACCTGTTTTCCTGAGGGCTTCACGAAGCAGGGGGTGTTGCAGATCATCCAGCCGGTTTACGGTTTCCGTTTGGGAATATTTAACCTGTATCTGATCCCGGTAAAAGTACCGGTGTGAAGAAATGTACATGTATTTGTTAACAGAAGTGCTTAGTACTGCCCCCTTGTGCCTGGAATAAAAGGTTTCCATGTCAGAACCTCCGCCTACGAAACTAACCCTGAATGGAGTTCTGGAAATGATCATATTTGCTTATTGTTAATTACAAAATCAGCAAATTTACTCTCTTTTTCTATTAATTGATATTCATCTGCTTTTCTTTTTTCAAACAGTCGCTCAATATCAGACGGTTTTTTACCCCTCCAGGCATAATATTCCATTATCCGTTTTTTGTGAAGGGAGGTTGATATTGTTAAAAAAACTTTTGCATGTGCTGCTTTTCTGATTAGTTTACTGCTTAGAGCAACTATCCCTTCAATAATTAAAATATCATGGCCTTTCAATTGGTAGTTTATTGAACGGGTTTCTCTTTCCGGATGATTAACATATGTATTTAATGTTATTTTTCTCCCTTCAAGTAATGAGGTGATGTCCTTTTCTATGTAATCAATCTGGAAACGCTCATAAACATTGTCTTTTGCTTCCCGGGTTTCTTCCGGTTTTATCCAGTTATCAAGTGGGACACACAACGTGGGGTGCTGGTTTTCTTCAAATTTCATTTTCAGCCAGGCAGCTAAATTGCTTTTTCCCGAACGTGCATTGCCTGCAATGGCTATAATAAAAGGTTTTTTTGTAGTTTTTATATTTTTTTCAGCCAGATGTTCGAATATACCATTATATGGCTCATTTGTAATAAATGTCACCGCTTCATTAAGATCTTTGAAAAAGAAGTCGGGCAGCACACCGGTCTTTTTAAGCCCGTATCCGGTCATAACCCCAACGGTTTTGCACCCTGCATTTCTGCCGGCAAGGATATCACGTTCGGTATCACCTATCATGAAAGACCGGTTCAGATCAATATTATAATCACCGGCAGCATCCAGGAACATACCGGTCTTTGGTTTCCGGCAGTTGCAATCTATTTTGTATTCGGGATTTTCTTCGGGAAATCCTTTATCAGGATGGTGTGGACAATAGTATATGGCATCCAGTTTTGCCCGTTGGTCGCCCAGGGTGGTTTCCAGCTTATTGTGGATGTTTTCAAGCTCATCAATGGTACAAAGGTTACGTGCTATTACCGATTGATTGGTAACAACGACCGACAGGTAGTCGGAACGGTTGATCTTCCGGATGGCCTCTGCTGTAAAATCATATAAATGGAGGTCCTCCGGCCGGTGAATAAAACTGGTCTCTTTATTGATAACACCATCACGGTCCAGAAATATGGCTTTTTGTTTGTGTTTATAACTTTTCCGTTCAATTCTGCCATCAAGGTAATCCTGCTCAACCTCCTTAAGGCGTTCAGGAGTACCCATATCTTTCAGGTATTCAGAAGTATTGTAACCAAACATGGCTGTTTTACTATATATGGCAGGAAAAATATCCCTGCCAAAATCGGCTTTTTCTCCTTTTTCCAGGTATTTCAAAATAACCGGATTAAAAATATAAGCACCTGCATTCACAAGGTTCCGGTAAAAGCGATTATTGGAATGAGGTTTGGGATGGAATGCTTTTACCCTTTTTTCAAGGTCAAGTTCCACAAGGTCACTATCAAAAGGGTGATCGTTCGGATGCAGCACCAGGGTGCATTCGCTTTTCTTTGTATAATGAAAATGCATCAGCCTTTCCAGGTCCATATTGATCATCACATCACCGTAAAATACCAGGAAATCTTCATCCAACCATTCTTCTATCTCTTTGATGCCACCTACCGTACCCAGGGGCTTTGATTCTTCATAATACCGGATATGGACATGCCATTTCTGACCGTTTCCAAAGTAATCAATAATTGAATCCCTGAGGAAATTTACAATAAGGATGATGTCGTCAATACCGGCGTGCTGTAATAAACTGACCTGGTGTTCAAGAATGGGCCATGGCCCTATTCTGAGCATGGGTTTTGGGATGTCCCTGCTAATACCCGCCATACGCGTGCCTTTTCCACCCGCTAAAATAACTGCTTTCATACCCGGTCTGATGATTTTGTCACAAAGAAAATGAATAATCCTGATTATGAAAACTTTTCTTTCAAAAGAGTACTCACATGTTTATCAACTGGAAATGTAAGATCATTTGTGTTCAGACCCGATATGGAAACCCACCGGAATGACTGGTTTCCGTTTTCCATCTTTTCAAAATCAAAAGGACGTGCAGATATCCTGAAACTTACAGGTTCTTTGAATTGAACCTGATAATAAATGCTGATGAGTTGATTATCAGGGAAAAACAGTGACTTTACAAAAAAATCGGTTGTATAAAAATGCCGGATGATATCAATCTCCTGGCCAAATTCTTCAATAGCTTCTCTTTTTATGCAATCAGCCGGGCCCTCTCCGAATTTCATTCCTCCCCCGGGAAATTTAGTCATTTTTGTATCGAGCATGTATTCATCCGATATCAGTACTTCTTTCTTTTTATTGATAACCAGTCCGTAAACCCTGATGTTAAAATGTTTAATAGTATGTTCCAGCATGGTTTGATTGGATCAGCTGTTTATTATTTAGTATCTGTCCATAATGTCCGATATCTGCGTTGCTGCTCACATTTTAAATCCTCGAATACCTTAGTATACTGCGGTTTAAAATGTTTTTCACAACATAAATTATTTTTAAAGGTGTTCAAGAGCTCACTTCGTTCGGTTCGCGCGCCTTGATCTCGAACATTCTGAACAAACACTGCGAGTTTATAGACAAACTCTATTTAGAGTCTGTCTATAAACTCTGCAAAATGTTTCATCGCTCATGTGTCTGTTCATAATGTTTCATTTGCAAGGCTTGTGCAGTCCGGAAATGCGGAGTTTACCAATCGTAAATGAGCAATTTCCGGACAAGCGTAACGCGGCAAATGGGACTTTATGGACAGACACTATTTATGTTAAAGCTCTGCAACTACCTTGTAATAATTGTATTTTCTACCCCTGAAAGCCGGGATAACTATACTGTCATATAAAGTATCATAATACCGCATGGGTTTGGGAAAGGCTTTCTTTCTTTTCCATTTGGTAAGGATCTGTTTGGAAAGATTACCGTATTCATCCACCTTAACAGCTGAAATATAAGACCTTCTCGGATTACCAAAGCTTTTCATTCTTTTTCTCTCTTGCAGGTTTTTGATATGATCATTAAAGACAAACACCAGCTCGTTTTTGTCAATAGGGGCTATCAGGGCATAAGAACAATAGTGTTCGTTATAAAGATCAAGAATACCCGTATTGCGAATATATTCCCTGTAATACTGGGGTTCTGTTTCGCTGTTTTGCAGGTGCCGGATATCATAGCTTTGTTGTTTGGGTATGACCTGATTCCAGTATATGCTGCCGTCAGGGTTAAAGCAGGTAAGTAAAATGTTGTTGTAAGTATTGTAGGTTTGATTAAAAAACTGCTCGGCTATTAAAATTATCCTGTCATTGTCCCGCAACAGCAGATCAGTGGCCACATATTCGATCAGTTCTTCACCCGAGATAATGGGTTCATTTATTTCGGCCAGCTGTTCAAGGAACTGACTGTTGAAATCTTGCATGCGGTGATCATATATTTGTCCGTTAACCGGATCAATTTTGAAGAAAAAGGTCCCCCGCACACCCGAATTATACATCTCCGAATACATTCCCACACAAACAAGGTCACCATTATCGGCAGCAACAATTTTTACTCCCCTGATATACCTGTTTTCATAAGTTAAGGGATACTGATAAAAATCCTGACCTTCATTGATGATCCTGAAGAGGATGTAGATATTTTTCACTGACCGGAAGAGATCCAGTGGATTCTCACGTTTAAGCACGCTCAGGATTGAAACATTACCATGTTCATCTACAAGATATTCACTTTCCTGCGGTCCCTGGCGTGTATATTCAAATGAATCCTTTCGCTTCCAGAGCAATTTAAGACCCTTGTCAAAGACAAAATATTCATTGAATTGTACTTTGGAAAGGTTCACTTTAGTGGGACAGGCAATCAGTAATTTTGTTTCTTTTTTCGAAAGTGCAAAATGGAAGTCTGACCAGTTACCTTTGATGAACTCCATGGTTGTGATCTCAATCTTTTCTGTTGAAGGCAGAAGGGTGCTTTTATCGATTTTTTGATAATAAAGTGTAATGTTCTTAAATCTGCGTTTTGATATAAAAATATATAGTTCATCATGAAAGTGGACTATCGTTTCAAAGGTATATGTCTTTAAACCTTCATGCAGTTTTATTGGTTCCTCTTTTAACAGATTCAGATCGTTATCCAGTTTTTCCAGGTAGTATTGATTTAACTGGTGTTTGATCACATAAAAGTTAGCAATGTCGTGGCCGATGATCTGATGTATTGAGGTACTGCTGTAGTTAAACTCAAAATCACTTGCTGTGAGGGATATGTCGTTTTCCTGCGGGAGAATTACCTGGCGGCCAAAAAGGACAAGAATAAGCAACCAGAAGGTTTTTTGTATATTATTCATAGTATATACGTTTTTTCCGATTTCACCAACCTGTATTATTCGCACGCCTTGATCCCGGATATTCTGAACAAACACTATAAGTTCATAGACAAATTCTGTATAAACATCATTTATTTTTATGAACCCTGGCCCGGTAAAGCAAATAATGCAGGTTAGCGGTACTAACAATATGACAGGTACTGATCTTTATACCCTTAAAATTATAAAATAAAATTCTTATATCCTCATATATTTTCCTTCACAGCTTATAAAACCCTCACCTTATCTTCTGTTCAATATAATAGATCATGTCTTCGGTCTGTTCAGGTTCAAACCAGGCAATGTCGTTATACCGGTTAAACCAGGTGATCTGCCTGCGGGCATATCTCCTTGTGTTTCTTTTGATAAGTTCTATTGCCCGGTCAGTCGTAATATTATTTTCAAATGCACTGAATAATTCTTTATACCCGACTGTATTTAATGCATTCAGTTGTTTTTGAGGGTACAAATCCCGGGCTTCTTCAATTAGTCCGTTTTCTATCATCTTATCCACTCTTTTGTTAATGCGTTCATATAAATTTTTCCTGTCTGTGTTCAGGCATATCTTGATGCTGTTAAAGGGGCGTTTTTTTCGGGGTTTTGTTAATAAGGATGAATATGGTTCACCGGTTATTAATGATACTTCAAGAGCTTTAAGCAAACGTTTTGAGTTTTTAAGATCCGTTTGTTTATAATATGCGGGATCAAGTTTCTTAAGCATGAGGCGCAGGCTTTCTATTCCTTCGTTGTTCAATATACCCGTTAATTGTACTCTTATGTTCATATCTGCATCAGGAAGGTCGTCAATACCATGCAGGATAACATCAATATACAAACCTGTTCCCCCAACAAGGAAAACAATATCATGCTGTTGAAATAGTTTTTCCAGCACATCAAGTGCTTCCTGTTCATATATGCCGGCATTGTAATAGTCGTGAATTGATTTGTGGTGGATTAAATGATGAGGCACTTTTTGCAATTCTTCATCCGTGGGAACAGCTGTACCTATTCTGAGTTCCCTGTATACCTGGCGTGAATCGCAGGAAATTATCCCGGTATGGTAATAAGATGCCAGTTCTGCACCGGTACGGGTTTTTCCAATCCCTGTTGGCCCACAGACAATAACAAGGTTTTTCATTGTTTATTGACAAACTCTGATTAGTGTCTGTCCATAATGTCCGATATCCGCGTTGCTGCTCACATTTTAAATCCTCAAATACTTTAGTATACCGCGGTTTAAAATGCTCACGCGCCTTGATCTCGAGCTTTCTGAACAAACACATGACTAGTTAAACATTTTGCCTACTTCATAAACAAACTCTGATTTTATGATTAGGTTTGGCTATTCTTATTTTGTAAGCGGATAAGGTTTAGCGCCGATCCTGCCTTAAACCATTTGATCTGGTTGTCATTACAGGAATGGTTTACCGGAATTTCCACGGTCCGTTTGTCGGAGTGGTGAAGGACAACTGTCAGCGGTGTACCGGGAGCAAAATTTTCCAGTCCGGTAATGTCAATGATATCATCCTCTTCAATCTTATCATAGTCGTCTTTATCGGCAAAGCTTAGTGCCAGCATTCCCTGTTTTTTAAGATTGGTTTCGTGAATTCGTGCAAATGATTTTACCAGTACTGCCTTTACTCCCATATAGCGTGGTTCCATTGCAGCATGTTCGCGTGATGATCCTTCGCCATAATTTTCATCACCGACGACAATTGAAGATATTCCATTCTTTTTATACATGCGTTGTGTAGCCGGCACTTTATCATATTCACCCGTAAGATGGTTTTTAACGAGGTTGGTTTCGTTATTGAAAAAATTGACTGCTCCGATCAGCATGTTATTTGAAATGTTATCAAGGTGCCCCCGGTAATGAAGCCACGGGCCGGCCATTGATATATGATCGGTCGTACACTTGCCTTTTGCTTTTATCAGCAGGCGTAGACCTCTTATATCTCCTCCATCCCAGGGTTCAAAGGGCTGAAGCAGTTGCAGCCTATCTGATTTGGGATCAACATGAATTTTAATGTCAGAACCATTTGTTGCAGGTTCCTGATAGCCCCTGTCTTTTACTTCAAAACCTTTTACAGGCATCTCAATACCTTTTGGTTCATCCAGCTTTACTTTTTCACCATTTTCATTTTCAAGGTAGTCGGTAACCGGATTAAAGATGAGTGTACCGGCAATGGAATAAGCTGTTGTAATTTCGGGTGAAGCGACAAAGGCATATGTGTTGGGATTACCATCGTTGCGTTTGGCAAAATTCCTGTTAAAGGAAGTCATGATAGAGTTTTTTTCCTCCTTACTTGCATTGTGGCGGGCCCATTGTCCGATACATGGCCCGCATGCATTTGCCAGTACCACTCCGCCGATCTTTTCAAACACATTTAAAATACCATCACGATCGGCTGTGTATCTTACCTGTTCAGACCCGGGTGTGACAGTGAATTCAGATCTTGCAATGAGTTTTTTATCTATAGCCTGTTGAGCTATGGATGCAGCGCGGGTTAGGTCTTCGTAAGACGAATTGGTACACGATCCTATCAAACCTACTTCGAGTTTTTCAGGCCATCCGTTTTCTTTAACTGTTTTTGCCAGTTCTGAAACCGGCGTTGCCAGGTCGGGAGTAAAGGGACCGTTAACATGGGGTTCAAGTTCAGACAGGTTGATATCTATAAGCTGGTCAAAATATTTTTCAGGTTCAGCGTATACTTCTTCGTCACCTGAAAGACAGGCGGTAATTTTTTCAGCTTCAAGGGCAATATCCTCCCTTCCGGTGTTTTTAAGGTAATCAGCCATTTTATCATCAAAGCCGAATACCGATGTGGTTGCCCCGATCTCAGCACCCATGTTGCATATTGTTCCTTTACCGGTGCAGGAAATAGAACGTGCTCCTTCGCCAAAATATTCAAGGATGCAGCCTGTGCCACCTTTTACACTAAGTATACCTGAAACTTTTAAAATAACGTCCTTGGCGGAGGTCCATCCACTCATTTTTCCTGTAAGCTTAACTCCTATCAGCCTGGGGAATTTCAGTTCCCAGGGCATACCTGCCATTACATCCACCGCGTCGGCACCACCAACACCAATGGCGATCATACCCAGCCCGCCGGCATTCACTGTATGGGAATCGGTGCCTATCATCATTCCACCGGGGAAAGCATAGTTTTCAAGCACTACCTGGTGAATGATACCAGCTCCCGGTTTCCAGAATCCAATACCGTATTTATTGGAAACGGAAGCCAGAAAGTCAAATACTTCTTTATTATCGCGGGTGGCCGTCATTAAATCTTTTTTTGCTCCTGCTTTCGCCTGTATCAAATGATCACAATGCACCGTGGAAGGGACAGCAACTTTTTTCTTTCCTGCCTGCATGAATTGAAGTAATGCCATTTGTGCAGTAGCATCCTGCATTGCAACACGGTCGGGATGAAATTCAACATAGTCTGTTCCACGACTAAAAGCATGATGAACATCCTCTTTTGCCAAATGGGCATAGAGCACTTTTTCGGTTAAGGTCATGGGCCGGTTTATTATTTTACGGGCCGTATCAACCTTATCTTTAAAACCTGAATAAACATTCCTGATCATTGAAATATCAAAAGCCATATTCTGTATTTTTTAAAATGTACCGCAAAATAAAGAAATCATAATAAATTTCTTATTCAAATAATCGGATATCTTGTTATATTTTTTTATGCTCATGCTGATCTGGGAATATAACCGGTTGCCGGATGCTGATCACGGGTGACTACTCAGGTAACATATGCAGTTTATATACTGTTCACTAAAAAACACGTTTTACCCAATATATCCTGTATTATTCATGCGTCAAGTTTGGGGCAGATGCAAGGCGTCAGAAGCTGAAGCTGTAGAACCCTACCGCGAAGCTTTCGCGACGAAGCAGATGCCCTGAAATTGGCGCACTTTGTAAAAATGAATGAAAAATATATTTCACGGTTCTAATTTGTTATTTTAATGTTCTTCAACATATTACATAATTCTCATTCATTTTTATGAACCTTTAGCTCGGCGAAGCCAATAATGCAGGCTATATTGTCATATCCTGTATTATTAATGTAGTTTGTAATGCAGGCTGTTTGAATATTTTCATACAATCAGGTACCGTTATAAATGAAATTGCTTATTTTTAATCCTGAAAACATAGCTTAAACAACCTGATATGAAATACCTGGCTGTTTTACAGGAAATGTACCGGATATCAACGGCATCCATCAGGGCCAATATAGTCAGAACTATTCTTACAGTATTGATAATTGGCTTCGGTATTATGGCTTTGGTAGGGATCCTAACGGCTATTGACTCGATCAAAGGATCAATAAGCAGTCAGTTTGCAACAATGGGTGCAAATACATTTACTATTGAGAGCCGCGGTATGGATATCCAGATTGGTAACCAACGTCAGAGGCGCAGAAATTATGACTATATTTCATATCGTCAGGCACGGGATTTTAAAGCACGGTTTAATATGCCTGCCACGATCTCGATTTCTGTCCATGCTACCGGTATGGCAACAATCCGGCGCGGATCGAATAAAACGAATCCCAACGTTTCTGTTACAGGAACCGATGAAAACTACCTTATTACAGCAGGTTATGAAATTGACAAAGGCCGGTTTTTTACAGAGCAGGAAATTGAAATGAACCGGAATTTTGTTGTTATCGGAAACGAACTGGTGAATAAACTTTTCGAATCGAATGAACCGGTGATTGGAGAAGTGATCTCAATCGGTAATGGGAAATTTAAAGTAATAGGTGTGTTGGGAGAAAAGGGGACAGCAATTAACAGTAGTGATAATGTTTGTCTGTTGCCATATACCGTTGTAAGGCAATATTTTTCGCGTCCTGAAATGAATTATTCCATAAGCATAACTCCGCGAAGTCATACTTTGTATGAACAAACTGTCGGCCAGGCGGAAAGCCTGTTCAGAATAACGCGTAATTTGCATGTCACCGATGAATCGGATTTTGTTATTAACAAAAGCGACAACCTTTCAAAGATGTTCATTGAAAACATAAAATTTGTGACTATCGCTGCCACTGTCATTGGTATAGTAACTCTTTTCGGAGCTGCTATCGGACTGATGAACATCATGCTGGTTTCGGTTACGGAGAGAACCAGGGAAATTGGTATACGAAAGGCAATAGGAGCAAAGCGCGGTTTTATTAAACAGCAGTTCCTGTTTGAAGCGGTACTGATCTGTCAGTATGGAGCAATTATCGGAATAATACTGGGAATAATTGTCGGGAATATTGTTTCGATGGTATTGAAATCACCGTTTATTGTTCCCTGGAAATGGATGATCGCCGGATTAATATTATGCACGGTTGTCGGTTTGATCTCGGGATTTTTTCCTGCCCTAAAGGCATCCCGTCTTGATCCGATAGTCGCGTTACGTTATGAATAACAGGATATTGGCGTGGATGAATAACAGTATTGTGAATTAAATAAATATTATTTATTGATTAACAAGTAGATATGCAGCCTTTACAAATTGAAAAAACAGCTACTACACCCCGGATCGATTTTAATCCCGGCGACGGTATATTAAGGATCGAAGGACGGTCAATTCCGGAAAATCCCGGTGAATTTTTTGAAAAGCTCATTGCATGGATTGAAGAATATTATGATGATCCCGCGGAAAGGACTATACTGGAGCTTAATCTGGAATATGTTAACAGCGGATCATCCAAGTACCTGCTGGGAATATTGAGAATAGCAAAGAAGATGTATGATGATGGGAAGAATTGTGTTATAAACTGGTACTATGAAGAAGATGATGAAGCAATTTTCAGTCTTGGAGATCATTACAAAAAGACAATAAAAGTACCTTTTAACCTTATTGAGTATATTTGATCGGATAAAAAAAGGGACCTGTATATGATCCCCTTTTTGTATGCCTGTTTTTGGTCTTATTTAGTGTCTGTCCATAATGTCCGATATCCGCGTTACGCTTGCCCGAAAATTGCTCGTTTACGACTAGTAAACCCCGCTTTTCCGAACCGCGCGAGCTTTGCAAATGGAACCTTCAGAACAGATACGTGACCAGTCAAATATTTTGACTACTTTATAGGCGGGCACTATTTTACTGAATTCATATACTCGATGAATTCACATACTTTAGTTGAATATCCCATTTCATTGTCATACCATGATACTACTTTCACAAAGTTGGGATTTAACATAATACCGGCTCCTGCATCAAAAATTGATGTTCTCGGATCCCCTAAAAAGTCATTTGAAACAACCGCTTCTTCAGTGTATCCCAGAATTCCCTTCAATTCATTTTCTGAAGCCTTTTTCATTAATTTGCATATCTCTTCATAAGTGGTGGATTTTTCCAGGCGGCAGGTAAGGTCAACTACCGACACGTCCGGGGTCGGTATACGAAATGCCATTCCTGTAAGTTTACCGTTCAGTTCGGGAATTACTTTCCCAACAGCTTTTGCTGCACCTGTGGATGATGGAATAATATTCTGTGAAGCACCCCGTCCGCCTCTCCAGTCTTTCATCGAGGGCCCGTCAACTGTTCTTTGGGTTGATGTTGTAGCATGAATTGTTGTCATTAATCCTTCCGTAATTACAAAATTGTCGTGGAGGACTTTCGCTATCGGTGCCAGACAGTTGGTCGTGCAGGAAGCGAGAGAAATAAAGCTCATGTCATTGCTGTAACTTTTTTGGTTTACACCCATAACAAACATAGGCGTATCGTCTTTCGAAGGTGCTGACATGATCACTTTTTTTGCGCCTGCATCAATATGGCCCCGGGCTTTTTCTTTAGTAAGGAAAAGACCTGTTGATTCAACAACATATTCAACTCCTATATCACTCCATTTCAGATCTGCAGGATTTTTTTCTGATGTCACACGGATAGGATTTCCGTTAACAATCAGTTTGCCGTCTTTAACCTCAACACTACCCTGAAAGCGACCGTGGGTTGAATCGTATTTCAGCATATAAGCCATGTAATCGACATTTATCAAATCATTGATACCTGCTATTTCAATATTATTCTGATTCATAGCAGCACGAAATACTAATCTTCCAATGCGGCCAAAACCATTGATTCCTACTTTAATTTTTGCCATAGTTTAAATGATATTATTTAATTATTAATAGTAACTTGGGAAAATGAAATGCAAAAATAAAAAAATTAATTCAATTGGTCAAAAAGGATAAAGAGTTTTTAATATTCGGGAAAGTTTGATAATTATCCGGCTGGTTATAATTTAGTTGCTCTTGTTTTCAAAATAGTCATTTACAATAGTAAACTCCGCATTTTCGGACCGCGCAAGCCTTGCAAATGGAACCTTCTGTACAGACACCTGTATATTTAAGCATTTTACCAACTTTATAGACGGGCACTATTTAACAATCTATTCCAAAAGGATTTTGTCAATTTCGTCCGGCTGACCGCGGAATTGGGCATCGATAACTTTTCCAAAGCGGTAGCTTACAAAAAGTGCGAAAAAAAATCTGCTGTCGTTTTCAACTGCCATGATGGGCATTTTTTTCAGAAAGGCATCGAATATAATCCCCGTTTCAATTGCATGAAATACTTCATCAAATTTGCTGAACTCAAATGTAAAACCTATTTTACCATAAGCACCGGGAACAACTGACAGTTCGTCAAAACCTTTGAAAAATGATGCTTTGCCTTCAATATAACCGGTTGATGTATGATTGCTTGTCTCAAATTTTTCTATTTTTCTTATACCCGGTCCCGTGGGATTGTTGTTATCGTAGTACAGGATTTTATAATAAATGGGTTTAAGGAAACCAATTGCAGGGCCGACATTGTAAAAGTAACGGATAGAAATACCGCCACGGTCCCGTTTTCTGAAAATTTCATTTTGTAAACCGATACCGCCGCGTAAGTTGATGAAAAGATTGGTTTTTCCGTAAACAAAACTTCCGCTTGCAGGATAAGTGTTGGTGGAAAGCCGTTCTTCTTTCGGATGCTTGATATTTGCTAATTCAACTTCGTAGGTTGTTTTTTTAAATGCATCGATTCTTTTGGCATACCGGAAATTTGCAGCCATGCCATTTGAATTTAACAGAAATGCAATTGTTCGTTCATTACGGTAGAATATCTTTTCCTGTTCCTCAATTTCACCCTGCCCACAGGCTGGTTGAAGGATATAAATCAACAATATGAGGACATGAACTATACGCATATATCAACCTCTTCATATAATATATGAAACATCTTCATAAGAGGCTAAAATACGAATAAAAAATTAAAAATAAGGAGGGAAAAGTTTAGCTGTTTTCAGTATCTGACTGTTCTGTATCTTCTGAAGCGTAAGCCGGACAAACTTTACTGCTACCACAGGAAATTAAAAGTGCGATAACAAATATACAGGCAACCGTCAGGGCTAACAATTTTTTCATAATATATGTTATTTATTATTACTTTTCAAAAATAAGTAATCTTTTTTGTTATAAAGCAATCTCTATCCGTGATTTTCTACCTGCTGAGGTTCTCCCTTAACATACGCGGGACAAACTTGTTCGTTACAAGAAGTTAATACACCTGCCAACATTAAAGCTGCTACGAAAACTACAATAATTTTTTTCATTACCTGAATTTTTAGTTAAACCTTGTATTAAAACAAATTATCTCCATGGAAATTGTAATGACCGGGAGATTTTTGAAATAATACGATAGCAGCAGCCTTTTGTTACATTTTTTACCTGCTGCATGACAGGTGTTTATATTGTTTTGATAAACGGCCAATTATTAATGTTGGATAAATAATAAAGGCGGATAAAAAATCCGCCTTTTTATACTGTTTTTGTTATGGTTACTTTATGATCAGTTTTCCGGTTATTCTGTCGTTTTCTGTTAGGAAGGAAATATAAAATAATCCTTTATTAAGATCTCCGCTGTTTATCTTAATGAACTCACTATGATTTGTGATCCTGTTCTTATAGACAATGCTTCCGTCCCGCGCGATGATCTCGATGGTATACGTTTGTGGCAGATTATCCGGCAGCCTGATGAAGAATATTCCCTCGCTGGGATTTGGATAGATCAAAATTTCATCGGAGATCAGGAGTTCTTCCGTAGCAACAGGCAAATTAATATAAAAGCTGCCTTCATAATCTGTCGATTTAGGATCATCAGTATCACTGTCGTTTACCGTTATTTTATAATAGACCGTAATGCCCGGATCCTGTGCCGGTATGGTAGCTTCAAACACATCCCCGTTTATGTCTGAACGTTCAATGGTGATCTTGTTCGGATAATCACCTGCTGAATAACCGTAAAACAGGTATACTGAATTGGATTCCACGTATGTATCATCAGTAATGGTCGCGGTTATTGAAATGTCATCATCTTCATAAATGGTTTCGGGTGTGATGGTAACCCCGCTGATCTCAGGTGCTTCATTCTCCGGCACATATTCTGTGATATCATCTGCCGACCGTAAGAGGATCCTGAATCCACCGGTTGAATGGTAGCCTATTCCGGTTACCGTGTAAGTAGAACCGGATACCGGTTCAAAATGGAATATATCATCATCCACCAGCAGGGTATCCTCTCCGTCACTGATTTCCCACATGCCATCGCCGGCATCGGCATCAGTGCATCTTCCATCCAGAATAGTTATCAAAACCGATTCATAGGGTTCTGTAACTTCATCGGGATTAAGCACAACCGGGGGTAATTCATGATCAATCTGATCAACCTGTATATAGTCAATGTTTTTTATTACCGTAAGTCCGGAATTTTCGTCAACAGTACCTGACAGGGTAACCGAGTCGCCTGCCTGAACATCATTATCTCCGTTGTCATAAACAAATATGCCATTCCATGCTTTTACCGAATCCTGAATAAAAAATCCATCGCTTTTAACAGCTGTTACATACCCTGAAGTAGAAACAAACGTTCCCAGGTATGGAGAATCACCTGAAGGATCGGTAGTGAATTGTATATCAGAAATTGACACATTAAGAGGTATTGTATAGGAAGCTTTTTCTCCGGTTGATTCGTTATCGTCATCCGTGGCCGTTATCATGTAATAAACAGTTGTCACGGGTTCCCGGGCGGGTATTGCTGTTTCGGCTGAATAAGCTGTATCTCCGGTTAGGACCATCATAGGGATAATGTTAATGAGGTGACCGGATTCCGTGCCCCAGGCTAATATTGCATCAGTTATTATACCATCAGCATCGGTAATGTAGCTTTTAATTATAACTTCATCAGTTTCATCAGGTTTCTCAGGTTCAGTAAGGATATAATGGATCCCAGGTTTAGTATTCCCCGTTGGTTCGCCGTGGAAACCAAGATAGTCGAAATTATCCTGTTCATATACAACCCATTCCGAATTACCGGCATCTGTTCCGGCGGAAACTGACCAGTCAGTGTTGCCCGAAGTTACGGTAAGCTTACGCGCGAGGGTGTGATCAACTGTAGCCTCGTCCACTCCTGCAACATCCCATGCATTTCCCGGATCTTCATCAGGATAACCAATGGCATCGATCAGGACTTCGTTCTTAAACAATCCTATGGCATCATCACCGTTAAAGGCTGCTATTCGCGAACCGGGAGTACTGTCATCATAAGTTGTTACGGTATCGCCGACCCGGATAATTTCTTCCCGGGATCCGGCATTATAAATAACATGCACATCACCATCAGGCAGGGTGCCGGTAAGCTGAAGCACATATACAACACTGTCCACGGGTGTTTCATCAACCATTATTCTTCCCCATCCGGCACCGTTATTGGATTGTTTCAGGGCATATTCAGAAAGGTCAATATCAGAACCTGTTCCGTTGTAGATCTCGATGGCCTTGTTATTATCGCTGCCTTCGATATATTCGGATATTATGAGGTCGTCCGTAATAACAGGTGTTTTCAGAGTTACTTTAAGAACTCTCAATTCATCCTGAACATTGGGAATGAGCTGATTGTCTTCAGCAATTAGATATACATCATATGCAGCTCCGGCTGTAAGTCCGGTAATTGTGCCGCGGAAAGTAAGCGAATCTTGCTCTACTGGTATGGTACCCCCTTCAAGAACATCCTGTTTTTGGGGTGCCGGATCTCCTGAATTTTGCACCAGGTAATAAATTCTTCCTTTTTCATTGAGCTGAACGGCGATTTCAAATCCTTCTGTTGTAATCTTCTTTATCAACGGGAAAGGATCAATAAATGCCGGGGGTATAAGGTCTTCTTCAGCCTCACTTGCTGTAACCGTCCATTCTTTTGTTGTAGTTCCGTCTTCAGCAGTTACGGTGTAGGTAACCGGATTGGTAAGATCGATACTATCCCCCGAGGCAGGATCAATTACGGCACCCGGTGATACGGTTATTTCGGGGAAAAGGCTGTCAGCTTGTGTCCCGTATAGCAGTTCGACTTCCACGGTGGCATTGACAGAATTGATAACCGCTTCACCCGCTTCCTGATCAAGTATAAAATTCAGGATCTCCGCTTCATTATCAGGTATGGTTGTAAAGCTCCAGGTGTCATTTCCGGCAATACCCGGGAATTCATTATCCTGGAAATCTGTAAAGGTTCCCGGGCTGATCTCCACATAATATTCGGTACTGACATCCAGGGGAACTGACGGACTTATTGTGACCAATTCCCTTGCAACAGTGATCTTTGTATTGCCGATCTGAATAGATTCAACTTCTGAATCATCTGCTTTTTTTCTTATGGTAATTGTTCCCTCATCGCCTTTAAATACTCTTTCGTTAAAAATGATCTCAAGTGAGGGAGAAGTATCCACGTTAACTTCTTCATTGGGTGGAGACAGGCTGATTATTTCAGGATCAATTGTATCGGCCAGATACAGAAATCCGGATTCATCGCAGAAAGTGGTATCCTGCGCATCTGCAATGCGGATGTTTACCGAATCGGTGCCTGCATCAAGCGGTATGGGAAGCTTGTATCCGCTCCATTGTGGCCCGAAAGGGTTGTTGTTAGTAGGATCAAACCAGTGGGGGACCTGGGGGTCATAGATCCATATCATAAAGCTGTCAATATTTGCTGATGTCCATTCGATAACTGCCGAATCACCAACAAAATATGTATTTCCCCCCACGGGGGAAGTGAGATCCAGAGAACGGGGAGGAGTGGTGGTTATTTCGAGTACCGTGGAATCTTCCTGGCAGTCAGGAACGGCTTCATCATTGCATGCCAGTATATAGATTTTATAGTCTGTTTCGGCATCGAGCCCTGTAACAATTACACCCGCTGAATCATTTGCTGTAGCAACAAATGCATCTCCGGCAAGTATTTCCGTGCGGTTAAGGGCCGGGTCGGCGGCCGGCCGTGTAACATGGTATACTGTGCAATTCATATCCATTTGTACTACAAGAGTAAATTTGTCATCACGGATATTATAAGTTTTCGGGTAATCCGGTAAAAAATCCGGTGCCGTTTGTGCATTTATTGAAATAAATGTAAGCAACAGGCTTACTATAAATAACAGAATGGAGGGCGTGGTTTTTTTCATGATGTGTTTTATTTGGTTATCGGATTAAACGGAATATAAAAATAAAACAAAGTATTGATCAAATCAAAAGAAAAAGAAACAGATATGAAAAATAAAAGAATATGTTTTGCGGTGGCCTTTTGAAGTTTTCAATAGTCCCGAAGCTTGCTTTTTTTCACACGGAAATAAACCGGTATACCTGTAAGCACAATAGCAACAGCGATCAATGATTCAACCGGCCGTTCGGCCAGGGTCAGGAACAGGATGATCAGGAAAAGTATGATAAACAATGCTGCGGCTGTTTTATATAACATTCCCGGGGGATTATCCTTGTCTTTAATAAAAAAAATACCGAATGCCGTTATTACCGGAAAGATACTTAATGAAAACCCCATATATGTTAAAATTTGATCAAAAGTACCCGTGAGGATCATAATAATTGAAATTGTGCTCTGGATGATTACTGAATAGTAGGGGACCCGCGCGCGGGGATGAATCTTACCGGCAAAGGAGAAAAAATGTCCGTTTTCTGCCATGGCATAATATATCCTTGGTCCAAGGATAATAAAAGCGCTGATCGAGGATAAAAGGGCTATGGCGACAAACAATGAAAAGATCCTTTCCACGGCAGCACCGAAAAGTTGCCGGGCAGCCAAACTTCCCACAGCCAAAACCCCTTTCATTTGCTCAATCGGAATAGCATAAACAAACAGGTAGTTAAGGGCAAGGTACAGGATGATAACAAGGCCTGTGCCAATTAACAGGGAGAGAGGAAGGTTCCTGTCCGGGTTTTTTATTTCCGAACCCAGGTAGGACGAGGCATTCCAGCCACTATACGCGAACATGATCCATATTAGTGATAAACCGGCAGCTTTTAGTCCTGAAAATTCGCCCGGTAATCCGCTGTTGATGAATACCCTCTGATGATCGCCATTTCCAGTCAGTAATCCCGCGGTAACAAGAAATATGATCAAAAGGATTTTTACGAAAGTAAGTATGTTTTGCACACCTGCACTGGTTTCGATCCTGCCCAGATGGGTCAGGGTGAAGATCACAACAATCATTATGGCCAATCCTTTCCTGAACATGATCGCATTTTCAGGTTGCTGAAAATTTGTTCCCAGTCCGTTCAGGAAATACTCACCGAATGCGATAGCAGATGCGGCAACAGGTGCAGAAAATCCGACTATGAAAGATATCCATCCGCTTAAAAAACCCGGTAAGGGGTGAAAGATGCGGGTGATATATAAATATTCCCCCCCCGCGTAAGGATAGTATGTTCCTATTTTTCCGTAAACCACAGCTCCCAGCAGAGCAATAAAACCTCCGGTTAACCAGAGTACAAGTATGAGAATGGGATTGGGCAGGTTATCCATCAGCAGACCGGAGGTGGTAAAAATGCCCGCACCTATCATATTTGCTACCACGATACCGGCAAGTGACCCAATGCCCAGCTTGCGTTTTAGCCCGGTCTTTCCCATAAAGATAAGGATTGATGATAAATACTATTTTTTAACACTCACACTTATCCCAGTATTATCCATACGGTGAACCGTAGTGATAAAACTCTGGTCTTTCTTGATAATTTCCAGAAAATTACGCATGGAATAACGGTTGGATGATACATTATGGGCAGTGATCACGCCTCCGGGCATAATCCTGTTTTTCAAAAGGTTAAAATATTTGATATAATCCGGTTTCCAGGCATCGATAAAAACAAAATCAAATTCTCCTTCGATTTCCGGTATCTCTTTCAACGCGTCATTGATACGCGAATCGATCACCTTATGCAAACCTGCTTTTTTAAAGTTTGCCCGTGCTTCCTTTCCCCGGTCTTCATTGATCTCAATGGTAATGATCCTGCCATTGGTTTGGCTGAAGGCCAGTCCCAGCCAAAGTGTGGAATATCCGTTTGATGTTCCTATTTCCAGGCCCCTTTTCAGGTCTTTATCCAGGATCAGGTCATGTAAAAATCTGCCGTCCGTTGCCGAAATATTGAAACCTCCATGTTCATATGGCAGGTGTTTCAGCATGGGCAATACTTTTTTATTGGTGATCCCTTTAAAAGGATCTTCTGGTGTTTGAGAGCAAAAAAGTACAAAAGTAAACAGCGATAAACATAATATTGCAAAGGTTTTTGGTTTCATATGTATATAATATAATTAATGTTATAGTTTACAAATTATTAATTCTTTAATAAATGCTTGTGGTATATGTTACCTCGCGAATTAGTAATTTAATAAGGTGCTCGGTGAACCCTCACCAATAACCAGGTTATTAAAATATTCATGTCCTTTTATCCTTTGTACCTCATATTCAAACTTTCTTAATGGTTAGGGTTTCATCGTTATAGCTTTGGTGTTAATGGTTAAACATATTATTACTTCTCATATCCAGAATCAATTTTCTGCCATCGAAATATACAAAATCTATTTGAGAAATCAGGAGACAGGTTTTATGATTTCGGATTAACATGCCCGCGGGTTTCATTAACTGTTGCATCCCTCACGTGATCTTCCATCCGTATTATTGTAGATTTTTCAAATTCCGGATCAGTTTCCGGATCGGCTTTTTTTCCGGAACAGCCGGATTGGAAAGCAGTTTTTCAAGAGTTTGTATGGCCTTGGTGATATCTCCTGTTTTAAGCAGGGAAAGGCTTTTGTTTATTTGTGAGCCAAAGTATAAGCCGCTTTCGGGTTGAATATCTGAATAAGTCAAAACGGCTTTTTCGTATTGTCCGGTTTCAAAAAAGCATGTTCCCAAAAGAAATTGGAGCAGTGAAGGGGAGGTAGGGATAGAATCCTGACTGAGGAGTTGTTCCAGTGCAGGTATTGCCTTTTGATATTGATTGTTTGCTATTGAATGAAAAGCGGAGTCCCACATTATTGTCCCGGAAGACTTTTCATACGAAGAACCCCGCTGTATAAGATCACCGGGAGATGCCGGCACAAAATATTCACTTATCAGTTGATCTGCAGAAGGCTTACCTGAATCTATCAAAAGAAACGCGGCAGCAACAATAATCCCGGCCAGAATAGCAGCTGCAGCAAAACGGACTACCGTGCGGATTAATGATGCAGTCCTTTTGATTTCTTTTTCTTTATCCAGTTTATTTCCAATCAGGTTCAGCTTATCCTTTAACCGGCGGTCAGCCTCACGTTTGATCAACTGTTTTGAGATCATATAATACCTGAACTCTTCACGGAATTGCTCATCCGTATCCATCTGTTCTTCAAAAGCATTCCTTTCGGCAGGCGAAAGCTCTCCGTTTAAGTATTTTTCGATATATTCCAGATTCCCTGACATTATTCGAGTGTTTATCAGTTATATAATAATTTAGCTTTGCAGTACTGCTCACTGTTCACTTTCTCACCCTTCCGCCTCATCCCTGCCGATAGCCGATCACGGACTACCGACTACTGATTACCGACTATCGATTATCGATTACCGACTACTGATTACCGAATACCTTTACGACTCCCCTTCACCATTTGCATCAACTGCCTGAAGCACTTATACCGTGCCGTGCGTGCCGTATGTTCATTTAAAAGGCCGTTCCTTGAGGCGATCTCAAACATGCTATACCCGTCGTTCCAGTCAAGCAGTATTTTTTTGCACTTACCCCGCAATCTGTCCATCAGTCTGTTAAGCAATTCCCATTGCACTCTGGCTGTCAACTTTTCAACTATATCATCGTCCGTGCCTGTATGATCTTTAATATGATCAATTCTCACATAGTTTTTTTCCTGTTTACTCTTATGAGTCGTTTTTTCCCGGATAATGTCAATGCACTTATTGTTAAGAATGCTGAACAGGAAGGTTGAATATTTTGCTGATCCTTTATAAGTACCTTTCATGACATGGTCACTGAACAGAGTGATACTATCGGCATAGGCATTCATTACTTCTTCTTTGGAAAGTGAGTGCTTTTTCAGCATGCTGTAAACCAGGGAAAAATTATCAGTATAGATATCCGTAAGGCACTTTTCACGGTCGCTTCCGCCTGAACGAATAGCAGTAATGATGGTCGGATTGTCCATAAACGCTTTTTCTGTCAAAAAAACAGCAAAATTAATTGATTTGGATCATACTTTTTTCGATTTTTACATTAATTAGTGTTTGTTCATAATATCCGATATCTGCGTTGCTGCTCACATTTTAAATCCTCAAATACTTTAGTATACCGCGGTTTAAAATGCTCACGCGCCTTGATCTCGAACATTCTGAACAAACACTACGAGTTTATTGACAGACTCTAATTAGTGTCTGTCCATAATGTCCGTTATCTGCTTAGCTAATGTCCGAAAATTGCTCATTTACGACTAGTAAACTCCGCATTTACGGACTGCGCAAGCCTTGAAAATGGAACTTTCTGAACAAACACTAAATTAATAACTAAAATCAGTATTATGAAAAAAAAAGCTAAATTCACCAGTCCTCTAAATTTCGGCACGTTAATTTTATTATTTATTGTAATTTTTTCGTCAGGATGCACAAGAAGTTATTTTGTTCATATTCCTGACCCTCCGTTACCACCGGATACAACTGCTGTATCACATATGATGGAAGCGATGCAAACAAATGACAGTCTAAACAGGAATATTGAGAATGATTATCCCGATTCAGCGCTGCCATTTGATACATTAAATTACACTAAACTAACAGCTATTAATCCCAGGAATATGGATTTAGTAGCTCTTTCCGAAAAAATTCCGGATCCTCCCCTGCCGCCCGACACAACAGATTTTAATCTGATAAAAAATGGGAAAAGAAATCAAATAGATTTTTATTATTTGGTGAATAAAGATTTAAAGGGAAGAGAGAATATTGAAGCTAAAATAATTGATAATAATGGCAATGTTAAATCAACTTCCCGGCAAACAGGCGGAGGGCTTACTTTTATTGAAGCGGATTCAAAGATCTTTGCAAAAGTATCTTTCTCTTTTAAGGCTGACAAAGATTATGTCGATGTGTACAGGATACTGTTGCCTCATTACTATAAGGGTAAAAAGTATATGATTTCAATTTGGGACAGGGCTGATAAATAAATGAACCTGCATATTGTTTTATTATTCCCTCTTCAACTTTCTCAGGTCATAAGTTGATGAGGGAATTTTATTAATCAGAATATAATATTGTGGTTTACATGTTTTGAAAAGAGAAATATACATAACGGCAATCTTTTTGTTTTCAGGTTTTGGTTTGTATTCTTCAGAGACTGATAACCATGAAGGACATAATAAAATCGATAGTATTTATAATCTTCTTGACGAAAGGGCTGTTTTTTATTCAGATTTTGATTCTCTTATGCCTTACCTGAACAGGATGAAGGAAATTGCCATGCTATATGAAATGCCGGATAAGTTGTTAGAGGTAAATTATCTCTTTGTCCGCTTTCTTGATCATTATAACAGGATATCAGAGGCCGAAAAATATTTAAACAGATCATTTCGCATATACGAATCATACAGGGATACGTTTGTGCATTTCCTTGACCGGGATAATCATCATATCTCAATGTTGTATAAAACAGCTGCAAGGCATTACCATCAAACGGGAAATATTGAAAGGAGCCAGGAGTTAATTCATAAAATAATCAATATCAACAGGTCCGGGGATAAAATTGACAGTTCATTTTTCTTTAATATGTATATTACTATGGCGATGAATTATCGTCAAACAGGATTGTTTGATAAATCCTATAACAGTTATATGCTTGCAGCCAACTATTTACCTGAAAATGAGGATTCAATTCTATATCACACCCTATATCATTCACATTTGGGTGCTTTCTATTGTTGGCTGAAAGATTATGAAAAAGCCAGGCCGTTTTACATTGATGTGATTCATACAATTGAAAAAAGAAGGAAAATATCATTGTGGAATCAATACCTTCATAAATCATATAATATACTTGGGGGAATAATATATAAGGAACTGAATAATAAAGACAGCGCGATGTTTTATTTGAATAAATCATTGCAGGCCGGGAGAAATGATCCGGATATCATGCAGGAAGTATATTTCTATTATGGTGATGTGTTCTTACATTTCCTGGAATATGACAGCGCTTTGTTATATTATAATAAGTGCTTTAGTATAATTAAAAAGAACGGTTTGTCTGACACTTATTACAGGTCTAAAATTATTAGAAAGCTTGCATTGGTAAATGCAAAAATGCACCGATATCCTGAAGCTTTAAAATTAATAAATCAAGGTATGCGGTTGCTTACAGATGATCCGGAATTAATTGCAGAAGATGAATTTTGCAATCCCTCTTTCAATAGAAATCTTTCCGGCAAAAGTATGGTTGAAATGCTGACTGTTAAAGGTGATATTTTATCCGGATGGTATAATTACAGCTCAAATAAAGACAGCGGATTATTAAAGCATGCATTGAAGACTTACCGGCTTGCTTCGGAATATCTTGATTTGTTGAGGTTTTCCGTGGAGACACATGATGTAAAGGAATTTTTCGCAGAAACGGGCAAAGAGTTGCATGAAAATGCCATGAAAGCATTGATTCAATTATACAAACATGAAAAGAGCGCGGAAGTATTAAAATCCGCCTACTATATCATTGAAAAAAGCAAGAGCCGTATCCTGTATGAGGCAGTGCGCAATGCAGGTATACAGGATTTCAGGTCTGTACCGGATGACGTGCTTAAAGAAGAAAACCGGTTGAAGGCATCAGTGTCGTACCTGAATGAGCAGCTGACTGATATGAAGGGCAGAAGTGACAGCAAGCCGGACAATATTAAAAAAATGGAAGTTGAGCTGGCGGGATCGCGGCAGGAGTATACTTTTTTTATAGACAGCCTGAAAATGAATTATCCGGAATACTATGATTTGAAATACAATACAGATATCATGGCACTGGAGGAGGTGCAGCAAAAGCTGGTTTCCCCCAATACAGCTGTACTGGATTATTTTGTAAGCGATAGTATGATGGCGGTGCTGGCAATCACGCGTAAAAATATCGTGTTTTCTGCTATCCCGGCGGGTGATCCGGCTTTTGACGGTTTTTCGGATGATCTTATCGCTCTGCTGAAATTCATGTCCGCTAAAAATGTGTTTGAGAACGAATACAACAAAATGCAATACCAAAGCTTTTTGCGATCGGCAAATGCACTTTATCAGTCTTTGATCATGCCTGTTACGGATCAGCTTGCAGGAGAGCGGATCAATAATCTGGTAATAATCCCCGACGGGGTGCTGGGATACCTGCCCTTTGAACTTTTGATACGATACATGCCTGATAATATGGAAACTGTGGATTATCAGAGCCCTGATTATCTTCTCAGGGATTATACTATCCGATATGAAAATGCAATCTCTTTGATGGGGGAGGATAAAAAAACAAGAGACAAACCACTTCGAAAATACCGGCACACATACTTCGGCTTTGCACCTGTATATCCTTCATCATCCCATGCCTATAGCAGGGATGAAGAGGATGCCGGATCGAATATCCTGCGCGGCGGTTTTGAGGGTTTACAATATAATAAAGACGAAATTGATATTTTCTCCGGCTATTTTAAAGGCCGGCAATTTGCAGGTAATGCGGCCAGTGAGCATAATTTCAAATTACAATGCCAGGGATCCGGGATTATTCATCTGGCTGCCCATGCTTTTGTTAATCATGAAAAGCCTGAATACTCGGGTATCGTGTTTTCAGACTTTTCAAAAGCGGATTCTCTGAGCCCGGAGGACGGTATTCTGTATGTTCATGAGATCTATAACCTGAATATAAATTCGGAACTGGCTATACTGAGTGCCTGTGAGACCGGTGTGGGAAAGCTTGCCCGTGGAGAAGGCATAATCAGTCTGGCACGGTCATTCAAATATGCAGGATGCGGGAACATAGTCATGAGCCTGTGGAAAGCCAATGATCAAACTACTTCGGAGATAATGCGGCAGTTTGGAAAAAACCTGAAGCGGGGCATGCGAAAGAATAAGGCACTGCAAAAGGCAAAACTGCATTATCTTGATAATTCCACCAAAACACACCCTTTTCATTGGGCAGCCTTTGTATTGATAGGCAATGAGAAGCCGCTCACCCGGGGAATTCGTTCTGTGCGGGTCATCATACCGGCTGTTCTGATACTCATTTTATTAAGCCTGTTTACCGGATTCATAATAAACCGCAAAAAAAAGTAACCGACTGCAAAGGTCCTGGAATTTAATATAGCACAAATTCATTACATCCATGTACTGTCATTGTATTATTTGAAATTTTTGAAAATAAATTTCAAATATCCTGATTTTTCGGTGACATTTTTTTAATCAACCCGACTTAATACTATATATACCTAGAATACCCAAAATATTTGGCATGAGAATTGTCCGGGTTAACATCAGGAAGGAACGAGCAGGGTCTGCAGTATCGCTGCAGGCGCTCTTCCTTATTCGGAAATAAATATAAAAAGTATGGAAATGGGGGGATTTAATTATTATTATTCAGGATCTCAGACTGTTGATATGAAAAAAAAGCAAAACAGCTTCATACCGAAAATTAGTCATTGTAACAATACCATTAACGAGATCAGTATTTTTATCGAACCATATGTTGAGATTATTAAGTCGGTTGAAGTGATAGATATGGCAGGAAGGACAGTCAAGAAATATCATAACCTGCTGAATGGAGCCTGCATATCAGGCTGTCATTTTACCCCCGGTTTATACCTGATTAAGATATGTGTAAACAGTACGGTGATGATCAGGCATATTAATCTGACCTGAAGGTAAGGATCTGAAGAATGTTGCCCCGCTAGGGCAATATCATTTCACCCTTACTTATAAGTACAGCATTACCGCCGACCAGCACTTTTGTTATTTTATCAGCAGCATGTTCGACCTGCACATTGATAATACCGGGACGGTCTATTTCAAAACCCTGTTCGCATATTATCTTTTGTCCGTCAGACAGACCATATTTAACCAGGTAACATCCCAATGGCCCGCTGGCACTTCCTGTAGCCGGGTCTTCGGGGATGTCAAAAAGCGGGGCAAACATTCGTCCGTGAGTGGTAGACGAAGGATTTTCCGTTTCCATCGTAAATACATATAATTCAGTAGTGGAATGTTGATCACTGTAATAATCAAGAAGGTCCGTACGTACCCTGATCTTTTTTATGGCTTCCAATGATCTTAACGGGATGAAAAGGAAGTTATTTCCACAGGAAACAGCCTGCATAGGATAATTTTGAACAATATCGGAATGACTGAGTGAAAGGATCTCCGCGATACGGTTGTAATTTTCGTTTATCTCACCAAAAACAGGCAGAGGTTGTGACATAGTGATCTGTTTATGTTTTCCTGATTCTTTTCGGAAAGTAACTTTTATATCTCCGATTTTTTGTTCAACCATCATATACTGTTCGTGTTTAGGGTATATACCGGTATGATTGAGCAATACATACACTGTTCCGACCGTGGGATGTCCTGCTGTGGGTATCTCCATACCCGGTGTAAATATTCTGAATCTACAATCATTCTGAGGGTTATCAGGAGGCAATACAAAGGTGGTTTCTGAAAAGTTAAACTCCTTTGCGATCTTCTGCATGAGAGAACCGGATATTCCCCTTGCATCGGGAATTACAGCAAGCTGGTTTCCTCCAAAAGGCTTATCGGTAAAAACATCAACGGTATAATATTCGATATTCATGCCGGATTTTTTTTGAGTTTTCATAATTTCGCCGTCAAAGTAAGGTTTTTTTACCCAATAAAAATAATTCATATGCTCGAAACATTATTTAATCACCGGTCAATAAGAAGATATAAAGATAAACCGGTAAATGACACGGAACTGGATCAGTTGCTGGCTGCGGGAACCCGTGCTTCAACCACTGGCAACATGCAGGTATACAGCATGGTGGTTACCACTGATAGATCCATCAGGGAGAAACTATGGGAATCACACTTTAAACAGGATATGGTATTACAGGCTCCTGTGCATATAACTTTTTGTGCCGATTTTAACCGCTTTAATAAATGGTGCAGACAGCGTAAGGCAGAACCGGGATATGACAATTTTCTTTCTTTTTATACAGCCTCCATTGATGCTTTGCTTGTTTCGCAGAATGTAGCAATCGCGGCAGAATCCCTGGGAATGGGGATCTGTTATTTGGGTACGGTAACCTATATGGCAGAAAAGATAATTTCAATACTTAAGCTGCCCGGACATGTTGTTCCTGTTGCTGCAATTGTTCTGGGATATCCTGATGAGGAACCCGGGCTGACCGGCCGTTTGCCCGTTGAAGGTGTGGTACACCGTGAAACGTATCAGGATTATGATGAGGAAAGGATAAATGAAATTTACGGTGAAAAAGAAAGATCCGATGAAACCGCACAACTATTAGAGGAGAACAATAAGGAGACACTTGCTCAGATTTTCACCGATAACCGTTACAAAAAGGAAGATAATCAGTTGTTTTCAAAAGAATTCCTGAAGGTGATAGAAAAGCAGGGATTTATGAATAACGGGCAGTAAAATATTGACCGGTTAGTGATGATGGGTTGCGAACGGTGAACGGGTCTGCAGGATTTAACCGGCAACATTACTGTTTTATTTCAAATTCAATATTCAGTTCACCGGCTATATCCTTAAGGTCACTTAATACGGCAGGGATGACTTGTATTCCTCTGCTGCCGTTCTGCTTTTCTTTTGCACTTTCAGGATCACCAGGGATCATAACATCAGGCATGCCCGGAGCGCTCTTTGCATTGCGAAAAGTAGATATCCATTCGTCCATTTTGGTTTTGAAAGTATCAGCTTTCTGCCATGCATCTATGCGCATGGCGCCGAAAAAATGACCCGTGCCTTCACCAACTTTATTATCGAGTACAGGCAAATAGGCAACCGAGGGGGGTACAAAAGGACCGAAATTGGCACCTGATAAGACGGCTGAGAAAATATCCACTATGGCACTCATGCAGTAACCTTTATGACTGCCGTGCTCGTAGTCACCACCAAGTGTAAGCATTGAGCCCCCCTGCTTAAGGATAGCCGGATCGATCGATGTCCGGCCATTTTTATCCTGCACATATCCCGGCAGTGTCTTTTCTCCTTTTTTTTCGGCAACGGCAAGTTTCCCACGGGCTATAGGTGTAGTGGAAAAGTCGGCAATAAAAGGAGGTTGTTTTTTAGTGGGAACGGCTACGGCAACCGGATTAGTGCCCAGCAGGCGGCTGATAGAAAATGTGGGTGCTACAAGCGGATTGGCATTGGTCATCGTGATACCTATCATGTTATGCTCAAGGGCCATCATAGCGTAATATCCCGCTATGCCGAAATGATTTGATCCCCGGGTTGATACCCAGCCCGTACCTGCTTTTTCTGCTTTCCGGATGGCGATTTGCATAGACCTGGTAGCTGCGATCATGCCGATGGCACCGTCACCGTCCACCACGGCTGTGCTGGGTGATTCGTGCACAATACGTATGTTTGGTTTTATATTTATCCGGCCGGCCTTCCATAATTGATAGTAGTCTTTTATCCTTATCATCCCATGCGAACTCAGACCACGTAATTCGGCCGCCATGAAAACCCTGGCTGTTATTTCGGCATCAGCCGTTGGACACCCCATTTTTTTAAAAACCTCGCAGGTGAAATTGAATAAATAGTCGTATGTGTACATGATACGCGGAATATGTTTCAAGGGGTAAAAATAGTAAAATCCGGGGAAGCCGCTGTTAAATTCCGGATATGATTATGAAATTTAAAATATTGTGAGGGTATGCCTTAACCTGGAGTATGCATACATGATCTTATATAATATAACTAACCTGCGTTATTGGCCAGGCGGGCCAAAGGTTCATGAAAATGAATGGGGATTACCCCAAACCTGACGCATTAATACAGGTTAAAAACTTCATTTCGAATAAAAATACTATTTTAGAGGCGGATTTCGTTATTAATAAAATCTCATATAAATATATACTTTTGATATCACAAAGAGTAATTACCGGCACATTTTTGCTTACAATATTTTTAGGTGGTTTAAATGCCCAGAAGCCAAAGGTGATGAATGATCCGACACATGATGATAAGCGTTTACATTTTGGTTTTTCACTGGGTTTGAATACAATGGATTATACTATCCGGCAATCGCGATTTGCTGAAGATAATGGTATATTTGTTGATGTTGCAGAGCTTCAGCCTGGATTCCATGTACATGCAGTTTCGAACTTGAGGATTGCAGAATATTTTGATTTGCGGTTTTTGCCCGGAATATCATTTGGCGACAGGTATCTCCATTTTATTGATGAGGAAGGTGAACTGATATATGATGATAAAAAACCATATAAGGTTGAATCTTCTTATCTGGAGTTTCCATTATTGGTAAAGTACAAATCAAAGCGCATTAATAATTACAGGCCTTTTCTGATCAGCGGGATAAATACAAGGATAGACCTGGCAACAAAAAGGGAATATGACCCGCGGGATCAGTTGATAATGATCAAGCCGGTTGATTATTTTTATGAGCTTGGTGTAGGTTGTGATTTTTATTTGCTTTATTTTAAATTTTCCATAGAATTGAAATATTCCATGGGAATGAAGAATATATTTTCTCCGGAAAGTCCTTCCGGTAACCCGCCGCCCCAGGAGATTGCACAATACTCCAGTGTTATTGACCGGATAAACTCGTCCATGTTTATGGTCTCTTTTCATTTTGAATAATACAGGGTATAAGTCCGGTTTGCCCTTCCTCAATCCATGCCGCGTCTGAATTCAGAACATACGATAGCTGCTGCCGAAGCTATGTTGAGTGATTCTGTTTGTCTGTTACCGGGAGGATATGGAGGAATAGTCAACCTGTGACCGATAAAGGGATGCAACAGAGGGGAAATTCCTTTTGATTCGTTTCCGAGCACAATAAAACCTCTTTTCTGAGGTTTGCACGAATAGATAGAAGTACCTTCGGTAAAAGTACCGTAAACAGGAAAATCAGATATTTTGAACCGGGTAAAAAGATCCAACAGATCCCGGTAGTAAATTTCAGTTCTCAGGATGGCTCCCATACAGGCCTGAACGACTTTCGGATTATAACAATCGGCAGAGCTCTCAGAGCAAAAAATGCGGCTTATGCCAAACCAGGAAGCAATACGAATTATGTTTCCAAGATTTCCCGGATCCTGCACTGTATCCAAAATAAGTGACAGTGAATTCAGGACTGATTCATTATCAGGTGTGGATGCAGGTGGATTAGCTACAGCCAGACAACCCGGTGGTTTTTTCATTTGGCTTATTTTTTTCATCTCCGCCGGTGAAATTATCTGGTATGTGAAATCATTACCTGTTATAAAGGGTTCGATCAATGTGGCACACTCTTTGGTAGAAAAGAGCATTATGATATGGTGATGATCCTGAAGGAGAAGTTCCCTGATAATCTTTTCACCTTCCATAATATAGGCATTATGAATTTGCCGGTATTTTTTATGCTGTAATGATGAAATGAATTTTATTTTATTCTTACTCAGCACGTATTCAGTAGGTATGATTAAAAAGTATATCTTTGCGCGAAGATAATAATTTTAGAATATTTTGTTGAAGAGAGGAGTGTCATATACTGTAAATCAATGGGTGATTTATTGCTTGGTGGTCATATTTTTGATCGGACTACAAGGCTGCAATTCAACAAAATATGTACCTGAAGGGAATTATTTGCTGGATAAGAATGATATTCGTCTTGAGGATAAAAATAATATTGATCCGAAGGAACTGAGATCCCTGGTTAATCAACAGCCGAATAAAAATATACTCGGCTTTAGGTTTTATTTGCATTTATATAATCTGTCCAATATCAACAAAACCGCCTGGCCTCACGGATGGCTTCGAAAAATTGGCGAGGAACCGGTGGTTTATGACCGTTATCAAAAGGAAAGTACTAAGCGTGAATTTATTCAATATCTTGAAAATAAAGGCTATTATAACGCACAAGTAAAGGATACTGTAATTTTCAGAAAGAATCAGGCGGAAGTGGTATACCGGATCACACATGGAGAACCATACAGGTTGAAAGAAATTGAATATTTTTTTGAAGATACCGGTATCCGGTCGCTGGTATTGTCAGACACAGTTAATTCATTGCTTCAACGGGGAATGGTCTTCGACAAAGAAGAACTGCAGGCTGAACGTGTCCGGCTGGTAAAGGTTATGAAGAATAAAGGGTATTTCAACTTTTCTAAAGAGTATATATTTTTTGAGGCGAGAAAAGTCCCTGAAAGCGATCTTGTAAGACTTTTGCTTGGAATAAAAGGATCCGGTCTGGTTGACAGTGTAACAGGAGACACCCTTGTGAGACATCGGAAATACAGGATATGTGATGTATATGTCAAGCCGGATTATGTTTCTTCATTATCATCTTCGATTTCCGATTCTGCAGCTCCTTTCAGAGATACATTGTTATATAACGATATTTATTTTGTATTTGACAGTACAATGAAGATCAAGCCGAATGTGATCACGCAGGCAAATTTCATTCAGCCGGGGGACCGGTACAGCCTGGAGAATGTTACCAGTTCATATCGTCATCTTACTTCGGTCGGATTGTTTAAACTTGTGGATATCCGTTTTCGTGAGCTTGGTAAACAATATGAACCTGGTGGTAATCATCTTCTCGATTGTAATATTGAACTGACCCGCAGAAAAGTACAGTCATATCAGTTCGAGATTGTAGGTACAAATTCATCAGGCGATTTTGGAGTGCGCGGAAACCTTTTATATAATAACTGGAATCTTTTCCGGGGAGCTGAGATCTTTCGTATGAAGTTTACAGGTGCGATTGAAGCCCTTGAGAACAGACGGGGAGGCCAATTGAAAAACATGCACGAACTGGGTATTGAATCCGGGATTGATATCCCTAAGTTTTTATTACCCTTCCGCTTTGAGGGATTTGTTAAAAAATATAATCCCAAAACATCGCTCAGCCTTGCCTATAATTATCAAAACAGGCCTGATTATGTGCGCACTATTGCCAATTTTTCGTTTGGTTATAACTGGCGTGGTAATTCATATATAAATCACTCGGTTTTTCCTGTTGAGCTGAATTTTGTAAAAATACCTTTTCTTTCCAATTCTTTTAAAGAGGTTATTGAAGGGACATATCTTGAATCAAGCTATGATCCTCACATAGTTTTAAATTCCCGGTATGGATTTCGTTATAGCAATCAGGTGCTTGAATCAAACAGAAATTTCGTTTATATACGGCTGGTAGCCGAATCGGCGGGTAATATTCTTTCAGCAGTTAGCAAATTGGTCGAACATCCTCTGACAGACGGTTCATATGAATATTTTGGCGTTCCCTTTTTCCAGTATATGAAGGGGGATATGGATTTTCGTTATTATAACAAGATAAATTCAAAAAGCCAGTTGGTTTATCGATTTTATACAGGTGTGGGATTTCCCTATGGTAATTCAGGCTCACTGCCTTTTGAAAAGCAGTATTTTGCAGGGGGGCCCAATAGTATAAGGGCATGGCGTACACGCAGCCTTGGTCCGGGTTCATATCCCGGTGATACTATATCACAATATGAAAATTATACCGGTGATATTAAGCTTGAAGGTAATATCGAGTACAGGTTTAAGTTATTCTGGAAACTGGAGGGTGCATTGTTCGCGGATGCTGGTAACATATGGTCTGTTCGTGGTGAAGATGAACGGGAGGGGGCTCTTTTCGAATGGAACAAATTTTATAAGGATATTGCTGTTGGTGGCGGTTTTGGTACCCGTTTTGACCTTTCATTTTTACTTATCCGTTTTGATTTCGGTTTGAAATTACGTGATCCCGCTATCAATGGTTCTAATAAATGGATTGTCATGAACCGTCCGCTAAAATTGGATGATTTTGCATTTCAGTTCGGGATAGGATATCCCTTTTAACTGGCTATTCGGTTATGCCATAAAAAATCTTGCTTTTCCGCGGTCGCTTTCTGCTTTTTTTTATTGTTTTAAAAGTGGGTCGTTTCTTTCTAAAATAGTTGAGGAGATAATTGTTGCTTTCGGGAGGGGATTAGCTTTATTAAAGCTTTCGGCTTTGAGCTTTGAGCTTTGAGCTTTCAGCGATGAGCTTTTTTATTACCCTCTGCCTTATGACAACTACAAACTATTTTTTTATATTCGCGGAACATTTTTGAAAATATAATTTTGTTAAACTATAAAACACACGGATATGAAAGTATTGGATAAAATTAAACCCGGGGTTGTAACCGGCGATGATGTTCAGGAATTGTTTAAGATAGCAAGGGACAAGGAGTTTGCATTGCCTGCTGTGAATGTGGTAGGTACCAATGGTATAAATGCAGTGCTTGAAGCTGCAAAGGTGGTTAATTCACCGGTTATGATCCAGTTTTCAAACGGCGGAGGATTATTTTATGCAGGAAAAAGCCTTTCAAACGATGATCAGAAGGCTGCCATAGCCGGCACTGTATCAGGTGCAAAACATGTTCATCATATTGCGGAATTATATGGAGTGCCGGTTATTTTACACACTGACCATGCTGCAAAGAAGCTTTTGCCCTGGATCGACGGATTGCTGGATGAAGGAGAAAAGTACTTCGAAAGATATGGAAAACCCCTTTTCAGTTCACATATGATTGATCTGTCTGAAGAATCACTGGAAGAAAATGTAGATATATGCAAGAAATACCTTAAGAGAATGAGTAAAATAGGTATGACCCTTGAAATTGAACTAGGTGTAACAGGGGGTGAAGAAGATGGTGTGGATAATACAAGCATTGATAATTCATTGCTTTATACTCAGCCTGAAGATGTAGCTTATGCATATGAAGAATTACTGAAGATAAGCGATAAGTTTACAATAGCTGCTTCTTTTGGCAATGTGCATGGTGTTTATAAGCCCGGGAATGTCAAATTAACTCCTGTTATTCTTGATAATTCGCAGAAATATATCGAGGAGAAATTCGGCACTTCCAAAAAGCCTGTAAATTTTGTTTTTCATGGCGGTTCGGGTTCATCGCGTGCTGAAATACGTGAGGCAGTATCTTATGGCGTAATTAAGATGAATATTGATACCGATACACAATGGGCGTTTTGGGATGGTGTCAGGAAGTATGAGGCTGCAAATCATGATTATTTACAAGGTCAGATTGGTAATCCCGAAGGACCGGATAAACCAAATAAGAAAAAGTATGATCCCCGGGTCTGGTTGCGGGAAGGTGAAAAGGCTATCGTTGAACGATTGAAAGTGGCTTTTGAAGATTTGAACTGCGTTGACCGTAATTAAGAATGTAGCAAATGATACTTTCTCAAACAGACACATGACCAATAAAACATTTTGCCATCTTTATTGACAGACACTAATCAGGGTTTGTCCATGTGAAATTTTTTCGTATGGTGAAAATCGATTTGTCCAAAAGAGGATCTTTTGGAAGCAAGTTTGGTATAATTGCAGCTGCAGCCGGATCAGCCATAGGTCTGGGGAATATTTGGCGATTTCCCTATATTGCAGGCCAGAACGGGGGAGGAGCCTTCCTGATCGTTTACCTTCTTTTTATTATTTCCATCGGCATACCTGTTATGTTGTCGGAGTTTGTGATTGGAAGAACAGCGCTGAGAAATCCATACGGGGCTTTTAAAAAACTTTCGCCTCGTGGTCCGTGGTTTCTTGTCGGGATCGTGGGTGTAATAGCAGCGTTTATGATCCTGGCATTTTACGGTTCTGTTGCAGGATGGACGCTGGAGTATTTGGTACAGTCGGTTGGCAGAGGTTTTTCCGGTAAATCTGCAGCTCAGTTGACAATCATGTTCGAGGACTTTCGGGCGGGAACTTTCAGGCCGGTGTTATGGCAAATGATATTCATGGTATTAACAGCATCAATAGTGATATTGGGTGTTCAGAACGGAATTGAGAAATATACCAAGATACTTATGCCATTACTGCTTGTTATAATTATCATACTGTGCGTAAGGGCTGTCACTCTCCCCGGTTCAAGGCAGGGACTTGAGTTTTTATTTAAACCCGACTTTTCAAAATTGAATGCAAATGCTGTACTTGAAGCGCTTGGTCAGGCTTTTTTCTCATTAAGCATAGGTATGGGGGCACTGATTACCTATGGGTCCTATATCAGGAAAAGCGAAAATCTGGCTAATACGGCAATAGCCGTTTCAGCATTTGACACTGTTATTGCTATCCTGGCAGGAATAGCTATTTTCCCGGCAGTTTTTGCTTTTGGCATCGAGCCAGATTCGGGAACAGGATTGGTTTTTATCACGCTTCCCAATATTTTTGAACAGATGGCGGGCGGTTACTTTTTCGCGCTGATATTTTTTGTTTTACTTGTTGTTGCTGCATTAACCTCTTCAATATCATTATTGGAAGTAGTGGTGGCTTTCTCGGTTGAGGAAATGAAGATGAGCAGGCAAAAAGCCACTATTATTGCAACTGGCTTTGTTTCCATACTGGGATTTTTTTGTTCCTTGTCATGGAGCGGAATATCAGGATTTTCAGTTGGCGGGATGAACTTTTTTAATTTGCTTGATTTTATAGCTGCTAATATACTGTTGCCATTGGGTGGTTTATTAATAGTTATTTACCTGGGATGGTTTCATGGCAGAAAAAAGATAAGGCGGGAAGTGTCAAATGAAGGAAAACTAAAGGCTGTTTTTTTCGGAGTTTATCTTTTTCTGATCAGGTTCATTGTACCTGTCGCGATTGCCCTGGTATTACTTAGCAAGATAGGTGTTTTTTAGCTTAATTTTATTGCTGTTCTGTGTTATGTTCAATAAGCAGGTAAAGGAATACTTCATTTTTTCCCATAGGGAGAAAAAAGGAATAAGGGTGTTATTTATCCTTATTTTATTGGTTTCGCTGTTGAATTTGCTATTGCCCTGTTTAATGGAACCTCAGCCATACGATAATTCTGAATTCAGGGAGAAAGCCGAACGATTTATGCAATCGCTGGAGCAAAAAGACAGCATTCGGCAGTATCAGGATAATATTTTTTCAGATAAGCAAATTATTCAGGAAAGTTATATGTTTGACCCGAATACTGTAAGGTATGAAGAATTACTGGAACTGGGATTTTCTTCATTTGCTGCTTCCAACATGATTAAATACAGAAATAGCGGAGGTATTTTTCACAGGAAGGAAGATGTGAAAAAAATATATGGTATAGACATGGATACATACCGCCGGCTTGAATCAAGGATAAACATCGATGTTTCCCCGCGTTCGGATTCTTCAGCACGTTCAGGATCGTTTAACATTGGTTCATATGGCATATCCCATAGTCCGGTAGAATTGAACCGGGCAGACACAAATGAACTAATGCAATTATACGGTATAGGAACGGTTTTGGCCAGCAGGATAGTAAAATACCGTAATTTACTGGGAGGTTTTTTCTGTACCGGGCAGCTTAAAGAAGTTTATGGGATTGATGAAAAACTTTATGTTTCATTAAAGAACAGAATTGTGGTTGATACAGTATTCATTGAAAAGATCAATATTAATAAATCAGGATATAATGACCTGATACGGCATCCTTATTTGACTTCCTACCAGGTGAAAGGAATAGAAAAATATCTTGATTTTTCAGAAGGTTTGAAAGAAATCAGTGATCTAAAGAAGTTTAGTCTTCTTCCCGATAGTGTTTACCAGCGGATCAAACATTATCTGGAAATATAGTATTTCGAGGGATCCTGCAAAAAGGTTGAAAGCTTAAAATAAAACCAACTCATTTTATAAGATTATAGCTATTTCAGCAAGAGAACGCGAGATTTTTTTATCTCATTTATTTTCCCGACAATGCTTTATTATGTTATAATTTTTAGCTAAATTTAGAGTATTATTGTTAAAAAGCATATAGCTGGTGATATTGAGTAGTCCGGGATTTTTATTATTTATAGGTTGTGATTATTTTTCAGGCATTTAATTTGGTTATTTTTAATTGAAGGATTAAATTTGCCGCTTATTTTAAAAAATTGGTTATGATAGTAGTTCCATTAAAAGAAGGTGAAAATATTGAACGGGCTTTGAAGAAATTCAAAAGAAAATTTGAAAAGACAGGAGTAGTTAAAGAGCTACGGTCAAGACAGGCATTTCAAAAACCTTCCGAGCAGCGCAGAGACGAAATTAAAAAAGCAATATACATTCAGAAAATGCAGGAGGAAGAGGAATAGTATCAGGGATTTGATTCCTTCGGGGATATCCGGGATTTTCATTAATCACCAGCAAATGAATTCTGACCTTTATCCCTTGATATGAAGCTATTCGAGTCATTTATTCAATTCCTCAGGTACGAAAAACGTTATTCTATAAATACTACAGGATCGTATAAAACGGACCTGAAGCAGTTCTGCTCTTTTACAGATAAGAATTATCCTGATGTTGCTGAACAGGATATTGATCATCATATGATTCGTGAATGGATTATATGCCTTATTGAAGGTGGATATACCCCCCGCGCAGTCAACAGGAAGATATCCTCACTAAAGTCCTATTTTAAGTTTTTACAGCGTGAAGGTCATATCGCGGTCAATCCATTATCTGCCATTGTGAGGCCGAAATCCACCAATAAACTACCCGAATTCATCAGCGAAGCTGCCATGAACGATCTGCTTGATAATTTTCATTTTGAAGATGATTTTCATGGAAAGCGGGATAAACTCATTATTGAAATTTTTTATCAGACAGGAATGAGGGCAGCTGAACTAACAAGCCTGAAAACAGTTGATATTAACATTTACGAACAGCAAATCAAAGTACTTGGCAAAAGAAATAAAGAGCGAATAATACCTGTATCCAAACATTTGATCCGGTCAATAGAAGAATATCTGCAAATCAGAAATGAAAATTCAGGCCAGGTCGAATGCAGTTACCTGTTAATTACAGATAAAGGGGGAAAAATGTACAGGCGTTTGGTATACCGGATTGTACATCATTATTTAAGCCAGGTAACCACAAATAATAAAAAAAGCCCGCACGTATTGCGTCACAGTTTTGCTACACATATGCTGAATAATGGAGCAGACCTCAACGCGGTGAAGGAATTACTGGGACACAGCAACTTGTCGGCCACCGAAATTTATACTCACAACACGTTTGAAAAATTAAAATCAGTATACAACCAGGCTCATCCACGAGCATAAAATTAAAGGAGGATTGTTATATGCATATCAAGATTAATTCAGTCAGATTTTCTCCAGCTAAAAAGCTGGAAACATTTGTTGAAGAAAAAGTAAAGAAGTTGATGCAGTTTTCTGATGATATTATAGGTGTGGAAGTTTTTTTGAAGCTGGAAAATGCCCAGAACACTGAAAACAAAATAGCTGAAATTAAGCTTGAAATACCTGGAAATGAATTGTTTGCGAAGAAACAAAGCAAAACATTTGAAGAGTCCACCGATAATGCTGTGGAAGCTTTAAAACGCCAGATTACAAGACATAAGGAGAAACTTCGGAAGGTATAGAACCACGCCGAAAAAATAAAAAAAATAATTTTGTGTTATAAATAAAATATTTATACATTTGCGAACCGATTTCGGAGGGTAATTCAAATCGCTGTTCTTTACGATATTGCCGATGTAGCTCAGTTGGTCAGAGCAGCTGATTTGTAATCAGCAGGTCGTGGGTTCGAATCCCTCCATCGGCTCGGTTCAAGATTTAGGGGAGTTGTTGGTTTTGAAAATGATTCAGGCACAGTTTGATATAATAAACCCTGATAATAATAGCAGCATTGATCTCCATTTTATTTCGAGTGGTAAAGTTCTTTAAATTGATGAATAACGCGCTGTGGGATTTGTAAAATCAAGTTCAGCATTTTTTGGGGAGATACCAAAGCGGTCAACTGGGGCAGACTGTAAATCTGCTGGCTGATGCCTTCGTAGGTTCGAATCCTGCTCTCCCCACCCGTTATTTGATGATATTGATTATTTGATGATCTGGAAGGACCTCTTCATATCAAAAATTAAAAAATCAATAAATCATCAGAAATAATTTGCGGGAGTAGCTCAGCTGGCAGAGCACAACCCTTCCAAGGTTGGGGTCGCGGGTTCGAATCCCGTTTCCCGCTCAGAAGCCGATGTAGCTCAGTGGTAGAGCGTTTCCTTGGTAAGGAAGAGGTCATGGGTTCAACTCCCATCATTGGCTCAATTTTTTTATGTAGACAGGAATATAGTAAAATAACAGGAATATAGTAAAATAAACAATTAACAAATAAAGAATAATAAAAGGATTCATTAATAGTATTTTGTTATGGCTAAAGAAAAATTTGACAGGTCAAAGCCTCACGTGAACATTGGTACTATTGGTCATGTTGACCATGGTAAAACAACATTAACTGCTGCCATTACTATGGTATTGGCAAAAACAGGATTGTCGGTAATTCGCGATTTCGACTCGATTGATAATGCACCCGAAGAGAAAGAGAGGGGCATTACCATTAATACCGCCCATGTGGAGTATCAAACAGAGAATCGTCACTACGCGCATGTTGACTGCCCCGGGCATGCTGACTATGTAAAGAACATGGTAACAGGTGCAGCCCAGATGGATGGTGCAATTCTGGTTGTAGCGGGAACTGACGGCCCTATGCCCCAGACCCGTGAACATATCCTGCTTGCCCGACAGGTTAACGTGCCCAAAATTGTAGTATGGCTTAATAAGGTAGACATGGTTGATGACCCTGAATTGCTTGAGCTTGTTGAAATGGAAGTCAGGGAATTGCTTGATTTTTACGAGTTTGACGGAGACAATGTTCCGGTTATTCACGGCTCGGCATTAGGCGCTCTTAACGGCGAAGCCAAGTGGGAAGAGAAAGTATTGGAATTGATGAAATATGTTGATGAATATATTCCAATTCCTCCCCGGGATGTTGATAAGCCTTTCCTGATGCCTGTTGAAGATATTTTCTCAATAACCGGTCGTGGTACGGTTGCTACCGGGAGGATAGAAACCGGAGTTATCCATACAGGAGATGAAATGGAGATTATCGGACTGGGAGCACATGGACGTAAAACAGTTTGTACAGGAGTTGAGATGTTCCGTAAGATCCTCGATGAGGGTGAAGCCGGGGATAATGTGGGATTGTTGTTGCGCGGTGTTGACAAGAGAGAGATTAAACGTGGCATGGTGCTGGCAAAGCCGGGATCAATCACTCCTCATACCAAATTTAAAGCTGAGGTTTATGTTTTGAAGAAAGAAGAAGGCGGACGTCATACTCCTTTCCACAACCATTATCGTCCGCAGTTTTATTTAAGAACCCTTGATGTAACCGGCGAGATTATGTTACCTGAGGGAACTGAAATGGTGATGCCCGGTGATAATGTTACTATCACTGTAGAATTGATCACCCCGGTTGCTATGGATAAGGGGCTTCGTTTTGCTATACGTGAAGGTGGCAGAACCGTTGGAGCCGGTCAGGTAATTGAGATAGTGGAATAATAAGGTCATTGTTCAAATACTGGGTATAGATAAATTCGTCAATTTTCCTGACGGATTTATCTGTTTATATAGATTCTGTCAATAAACTCATAGTGTTTATACAGAATGTTTGGGATCAAGGTGCATGAATCTTTTAAACCGCGGAATACCAAAATATCGAGGATTTAAAATTTAAGCAATAACGAAGATACCGGACATTATGAACAGACACTATATAGACACGGGTGTAGCTCAGTTGGTAGAGCACTGGTCTCCAAAACCAGGTGTCGGGCGTTCGAGTCGCTCCTCCCGTGCAAAATATATACGTCAATGAGAGTTGTACATTACATAAAAGAGTCCTACACCGAACTGGTCCATAAGGTTACATGGCCTTCCTGGGAAGAGCTGCAAAGCAGTGCTATCGTTGTGATGATAGCTTCATTTATTATTGCATTGATAATTGCACTTATGGATATTGCCTTCAAGAATATCATGGAGCGCGTATACGGATTGTTTTTTTAAAAGGATGTAGAGAAGAGGTCAACCATGGAAGAAAATACAAAAAAATGGTATGTTCTCAGAGCTATCGGTGGGAAAGAGAAAAAGGTGAAGGAATACATTGAGAGTGAGATAAGCAGGTTAAACCTGCAGGATTACATTTCACAGGTGTTGATCCCTACCGAGAAAGTATACCAGATACGTAACGGAAAGAAAATAAGCAAGGAAAGAAATTTCTTTCCGGGATATGTGCTGATTGAAGCCACTCTGGTCGGAGAGATTCAGCACATCTTAAGAAACGTACCCAATGTAATAGGTTTTCTCACTGAAAGGCAGGATGATGAACCGACACCATTAAGGATGTCAGAAGTAAACAGAATACTGGGAAAAGTTGATGAACTGGCAGCAGGTGATGAAGAAATTAATGTTCCGTTTTATGTGGGTGAAACAGTGAAAGTGATAGACGGGCCCTTTAATAGTTTCTCGGGAATAATTGAAGAAGTAAACGAAGAGAAGAAAAAATTAAAGGTAATGGTCAAGATATTTGGAAGGAAAACCCCTTTGGAACTGAGCTTTATGCAAGTTGAAAAAGAGAGTTAATTTATTTTATTTAATAAATATCTTTTGATGATTATAATAACCCTATAATGCTTCCTGAATAATCATCGAGAGGAACACGTAAATTTCAATTATTATAAATCGGAAATTGATACAACATGGCAAAAGAAGTTGCTGGTATAATTAAACTGCAGATCAGAGGTGGTGCAGCTAATCCTTCACCTCCGGTTGGACCTGCGTTGGGTGCCAAAGGCGTGAATATAATGGAATTTTGCAAACAGTTTAACGCCCGTACCCAGGAAAAAGCCGGAAAAGTGATCCCTGTAGTGATTACGGTATATTCGGATAAATCGTTTGATTTCATTGTGAAATCACCACCGGTAGCTGTCCAGTTATTGGAAGCCGCTAAATTGAAAGGTGGTTCCGCGGAACCTAACAGGGAAAAAGTGGCTGCTGTTAGCTGGGATCAGGTGAAGACTATTGCCGAGGGGAAAATGACAGATTTAAATGCTTTTACCGTTAAATCGGCAATGAGAATGGTGGCAGGTACTGCCCGGAGTATGGGAATTACCGTGAAAGGTGCATTTCCGACTGAATAACCTTTAATACTTCTTATAATAATGACAAGATTAACGAAGAATAGAAAATTGGCCAGGGAAAAAATTGATCCTGCCCGTCAATATAAGTTAACAGAAGCGGCTGAACTGGTTAAAGATATAACAACAACCAAATTTGATGCTTCTGTTGATCTGGATATCAGGCTGGGTGTCGATCCCCGAAAGGCTAATCAAATGGTTCGGGGGGTGGTTACTCTGCCCCATGGTACAGGGAAGGAAGTAAAGGTACTTGTATTATGTACCCCTGATAAGGAGGAAGAAGCAAAAGCCGCGGGAGCTGATTATGTTGGACTGGACGATTATATCGAAAAGATCCAGGGTGGTTGGACAGATGTTGACGTGGTAATAACCATGCCGCGGGTTATGGCAAAGGTAGGTAAACTGGGACGTATTTTAGGCCCGCGTGGTTTGATGCCCAACCCGAAGAGCGGTACGGTTACACAGGATGTAGGCAAGGCAGTTGAGGAGATTAAAATGGGAAAGATTGATTTTAAGGTGGATAAGTTTGGTATTGTACACACTTCAATTGGAAAAATTTCTTTTGAAGCCGGAAAGATCGCGGAAAATGCCAGGGAATTTATTCAAACCCTGATCAAACTGAAGCCTGCCTCAGCAAAAGGAACATATATCAGGAGTGTCTATCTTTCCAGTACGATGAGTCCAGGTATTAAGGTCGATACAAAAGCAATGGTTGAGTAATCAATTTAAACTCGGATTTATTTATTATGAAAAGAGAAGATAAGAACAAAATAATAGACGACCTTACACGACGTTTGGAAGATGCAAAACATTTTTATCTGGCTGATATCTCCGAATTAAACGCGGAAGATACATCCATGCTCAGAAGAAAGTGTTTTGAGAAAGATATTTCACTGATCGTTGTAAAGAACACCATACTTCGAAAGGTTCTTGAAAAATCAAACGGTGATTTTGATGATCTCTATGGAACATTGAAAGAACCTACTTCAATTATGTTTACTGATACGGGTAATGTTCCTGCAAGACTCATTAAAGAGTTCCGAAAAGGACATGAGAAACCTTTACTCAAGGCCGCATTCGTTGAGGAGTCGATATACATTGGTGATGATCAGCTGGAATTGCTTACTAATATTAAGTCTAAGGAAGAACTTCTTGGCGATCTGGTTGCCCTGTTGCAATCACCGGCTAAGAATGTAATCTCCGCGCTACAGTCAGGCGGAAGCCAATTGGCTGGAATTGTAAAAACATTATCAGAAAAAGAGTAAATAATAACATTAATAATAAATTCAATAAAAATGGCAGATTTAAAAGCGTTGGCAGAACAATTAGTAAACTTAACTGTTAAAGAAGTGAATGAATTAGCAGATATTCTTAAGGATGAATATGGAATTGAACCTGCGGCTGCAGCAGTTGCTGTTGCGGGTCCGTCCGGCGGTGGTGCAGAAGGTGGAGGTGAAGAAGAAAAAACATCTTTTGATGTAGTTCTTAAAGCACCCGGTGGCGCTAAACTTCAAATAGTTAAATTAGTAAAGGAATTAACCGGTCTTGGGTTGAAAGAAGCAAAAGCTGTAGTTGATTCTGCACCCGCACCTATAAAAGAAGGAATAACAAAGGAAGAAGCTGAATCGCTAAAAAACCAATTAGAAGAAGCAGGAGCTGAAGTTGAACTTAAATAAGAAAGATTTTATATACGTATTTGTGCTGGTTTAATTCCGTCCTCTCCTGGTAAGCAGGAAGGGATGGGATTAGACCTTTTTGTCGTTAATTTAAACAGGGTTCAACAACTTTTATTTATACAACTATAATGACGTTGAATAATAACACAAGAATTAATTTTGCTTCCACAAAAAATCAACTTGAATATCCTGATTTTCTGGAAGTACAGCTAAAGTCGTTCATGGATTTTTTTCAACTGGATACAACGCCTGAGAACAGAAAAAATGAGGGTTTGTACAAGGTATTCAGTGAAAATTTCCCGATAACCGACACGCGTAATAATTTTGTACTCGAATTTCTTGATTATTACGTTGATCCCCCCAGGTATTCAATTGAAGAGTGTATTGAAAGGGGATTAACCTACAGCGTGCCTTTAAAGGCCAAATTAAAATTGTATTGTACCGATCCCGAGCATGAGGATTTCGATACGGTGATCCAGGATGTATACCTCGGAACGATACCATATATGATCGAACGGGGCCTGTTTGTTATAAACGGCGCTGAAAGGGTTATTGTTTCACAGTTGCACAGATCACCCGGGGTATTTTTCGGGCAGAGCCTGCATGCCAACGGAACAAAGCTGTATTCAGCCAGGATAATTCCGTTTAAGGGCAGTTGGATAGAGTTTGCCACCGACATTAATAATGTGATGTACGCGTATATCGACAGAAAGAAGAAGTTGCCGGTTACTACGCTTTTACGTGCTATAGGTTATGAGAGTGATAAAGATATTCTTGAAATATTCGGCCTGGCTGATGAAATAAAGGTATCGAAAACTGCACTGAAAAAATACCTGGGTAGAAAACTGGCAGCACGTGTATTAAAATCCTGGGTGGAAGATTTCGTGGATGAGGATACGGGTGAAGTAGTTTCAATTGAACGTAATGAAGTAATTATTGATCGTGAAACGGTTATTGAAAACGAACACATTGACCAGATCATTGATTCCGGAACAAAAACCATATTACTTCATAAAGAAGGGCAGAATTTAACTGATTATGAAATTATATACAATACCCTTCAAAAAGATCCGTGTAATTCGGAGAAAGAAGCGGTTCTGCACATATACAGGCAGTTGAGGAACTCGGAGCCACCAGACGAAGCTACGGCAAGAGATGTAATCGACAAGCTGTTTTTCTCGGATAAGCGATATGATCTGGGTGATGTCGGAAGGTACAGGATCAATAAAAAACTGGGCCATGAAATCGATATGGATACCAAGGTTCTGACCAAACTGGATATTATTGAGATTATAAAATACCTGATAGAACTTATCAACTCCAAAACCGATGTTGATGATATTGATCATTTGAGTAACAGAAGGGTAAGGACTGTCGGTGAACAGTTGTATAATCAGTTTGGAGTAGGACTGGCACGTATGGCGCGTACCATACGTGAACGGATGAATGTAAGGGATAATGAGGTATTTACTCCTATTGACCTTATCAACTCAAAGACCCTGTCATCGGTTATTAATTCATTCTTCGGAACCAACCAGTTGTCTCAGTTCATGGACCAGACCAATCCATTGGCGGAGATGACTCACAAGCGAAGAATGTCAGCCCTGGGGCCAGGAGGTTTATCCCGTGAGAGAGCAGGGTTTGAGGTTCGTGATGTTCATTATACACATTATGGGCGGCTTTGTCCCATAGAAACTCCTGAAGGACCAAATATCGGACTGATATCATCATTATGCGTGTATGCAAAGATCAATGATCTTGGTTTTATAGAAACACCCTACCGGAAAGTTGCAACCGGGCAGGTTAATCTTAATCCTGAAAAGGTTGTGTATTTAAGTGCTGAAGAAGAGGAGGGCATTATTATTGCACAGGCCAATGCCCCACTGATGAATGATGGCAAATTTGTTAACCCGCGGATCAAAACACGGCTGGATGCCGATTATCCGCTGGCATCACCTGATGAAGTCCAGCTTATGGATGTTGCCCCGAATCAGATCGCTTCCATTGCTGCTTCGTTGATCCCGTTTCTTGAACATGATGATGCAAACCGGGCACTGATGGGGTCGAACATGATGCGTCAGGCTGTTCCGCTGGTTAGTCCCGAGGCACCGATCGTTGGTACCGGTATTGAAGCCAATGTTGTCAAGGATTCACGATTGCTGATCGTTGCCGAAGGAGATGGTGTGGTTGAGTATGTTGATTCAAATGAGATACTTGTTCGTTATACAATGTCCGAAGATGAAAAATTCGTTAGTTTTGAAGGTGACCTAAAACGTTATAAACTGGCTAAATACAGAAAAACAAACCAGAATACCTGTATAAATCTTATGCCTGTTGTAAAAAAGGGTGAGCGGGTGAAAAAGGGCCAGATACTTACGGAAGGATATGGTACAAAGGAAGGAGAGCTTGCACTGGGACGCAATTTAATGGTGGCCTTCATGCCATGGAAAGGGTATAACTTCGAGGATGCTATAGTTATAAGCGATCGTGTTGTGAGAAATGATGTTTTCACTTCAATACACATTGACGAGTATTTGCTCGAGGTACGTGATACAAAACGGGGACTTGAAGAGTTGACATCTGATATCCCGAATGTTTCTGAAGAAGCAACAAAGAATCTTGATGAAAACGGATTGATCCGGATCGGAGCCGAGGTGACCCCGGGTGATATCCTTATAGGGAAGATCACTCCCAAAGGTGAATCCGACCCCTCGCCGGAAGAAAAATTACTGCGTGCTATTTTCGGGGATAAGGCAGGTGATGTGAAAGATGCATCGCTTAAAGCACCCCCGTCACTTAGTGGTGTGGTTATTAATAAGAAACTGTTCAGCAGATCATTAAAGGACAGGAAACTTAAAGCAGTTACAAAACCTATTCTTGATAAGATTGAAGAGGAATTTGAGCGCAATACCAGGGAGTTAAAAGCAAAACTTATTGATAAACTATTTATACTGGTTAACGGGAAGACCTCGCAAGGCGTAAAAGATTATCTTAATGCCGAACTAATTCCAAAAGGAACGAAATTTTCACAGAAGATGCTCCAGGATATTGATTATATGAGTATAAATCCGAATAACTGGACAACGGATAAGAGTAAGAATGATACGATTAAGACTTTACTCAATAATTATATGCTGAAGTTTAAAGAGCTTGATGCTATTTATAAGCGCAAGAAGTATAATGTTACAATCGGAGATGAACTGCCGGCAGGTATTGTTCAACTGGCAAAGGTATATATTGCACAGAAGAGAAAAGTAAAGGTAGGGGATAAAATGGCGGGACGTCACGGTAACAAAGGTATTGTTGCCAAGATAGTGCGTTCAGAGGATATGCCTTTCCTTGAAGATGGAACACCTGTTGACATTGTTTTAAACCCGCTTGGTGTACCTTCACGTATGAACCTGGGACAAATTTATGAATCTGTTTTAGGCTGGGCAGGTAAAGAGCTGGGTATAAAATTTGCTACTCCGATTTTTGACGGTGCAACAATTGATCAGATATCCGATTATATGGAAAAGGCGAAATTACCGCATTTTGGAAAAACATATTTATACGACGGCGGTACGGGAGAGCGTTTTGATCAGCCGGCTACCGTTGGTATAATATACATGCTTAAGCTGGGACACATGGTTGATGATAAGATGCACGCGCGTTCCATCGGACCTTATTCGCTGATCACACAACAGCCTCTTGGCGGTAAAGCACAATTCGGGGGCCAGCGATTTGGTGAAATGGAAGTCTGGGCACTTGAAGCTTTTGGTGCATCCCATATTTTGCAGGAAATCCTTACGGTGAAGTCAGATGATGTTGTAGGCAGGGCTAAAGCTTATGAATCAATAGTGAAGGGTGAACCCATGCCTTCCCCGGGAATACCCGAATCATTGAATGTGTTGCTTCACGAATTAAGGGGGCTGGGCTTGAGTATTAATCTTATTTAAGTTCTTGATTTTAATTGTTTTCTAGTAATAAAATTTAATTTATTAATATATATGTCATTCAGAAAAGACACGAAAGTCAAAAGTAGTTTTTCTAAAATTTCAATCGGATTGGCTTCACCGGAAGAGATACTTGAACGATCAAGCGGTGAAGTTTTAAAACCGGAAACGATCAATTACAGGACATATAAACCGGAACGTGACGGATTGTTTTGTGAACGTATTTTTGGTCCGGTAAAGGATTACGAATGTCATTGTGGAAAATATAAACGCATTCGGTATAAGGGAATCGTATGTGACCGTTGTGGAGTTGAAGTAACAGAAAAGAAGGTCAGAAGGGAACGTATGGGACATATATCACTGGTTGTTCCCGTTGCACATATCTGGTATTTCAAGTCACTTCCGAATAAGATCGGTTATTTACTCGGGTTACCGACCAAAAAGCTTGATTCTATTATTTATTATGAGCGTTATGTTGTAATAAATCCCGGGGTTAAAGAAGCTGACAGGGTGAAATATCTTGATTTTCTTACAGAAGAAGAATACCTTGATATTATGGATACGCTTCCCAAGGAAAATCAGTATCTTGATGACAGTGATCCTAATAAGTTCATTGCCGATATGGGTGCTGATGCCTTATATAAATTGCTGGAACGCCTTGATCTGGATGAGTTGTCTTATTCATTGAGGCATAAAGCGAATACTGAAACTTCTCAGCAGCGTAAGAATGAAGCTTTAAAACGATTGCAGGTAGTTGAGGCTTTCCGGGCATCAAAGGGGATAAACAGGCCGGAATGGATGATCGTTAAAGTAGTTCCTGTTATCCCACCTGAACTGAGGCCGCTTGTGCCTCTTGACGGAGGCAGGTTTGCCACATCCGACCTGAATGATCTGTACCGCAGGGTTATCATCCGGAACAACAGGTTGAAACGGTTGATAGAGATTAAAGCCCCTGAAGTGATCCTGAGGAATGAAAAAAGGATGTTACAGGAATCCGTGGATTCTCTGTTTGATAACTCCAGAAAATCCAACGCGGTGAAAACCGATGCAAATCGCCCGCTGAAATCATTAAGCGACAGCCTGAAGGGAAAACAGGGTAGATTCCGGCAAAATTTGCTTGGTAAACGTGTTGACTATTCGGCACGTTCGGTTATTGTTGTAGGGCCGGAACTCGAACTTCATGAATGCGGAATACCCAAAGACATGGCAGCTGAATTATATAAGCCTTTCATTATCCGCAAACTGATTGAACGCGGTATTGTTAAGACCGTTAAATCAGCCAAAAAGATCGTTGACCGGAAAGATCCTGTTGTGTGGGATATTCTGGAAAATGTTTTAAGAGGACATCCGGTATTATTAAACCGTGCTCCAACATTGCATCGTCTGGGTATTCAGGCATTTCAGCCAAAACTTATTGAAGGGAAAGCCATTCAGTTGCACCCCCTTGTATGTACGGCATTTAATGCAGACTTTGACGGTGATCAGATGGCTGTTCATTTACCACTTGGAAATGCCGCCATTCTTGAAGCCCAGATCCTGATGCTGGCGTCGCATAATATTCTGAATCCTGCTAATGGCGCACCTATAAGTGTGCCGTCACAGGATATGGTGTTGGGCCTTTATTATATTACCAAGGCACGAAAAAGTATTAAAGAAGCCCCGGTTAAAGGAGAAGGGTTTACCTTTTATTCACCTGAAGAAGTAAACATTGCATATAATGAGAAAAAAATTGATATGCACGCGATCATTAAAGTCAGGATTGATAATTATCCTGAGGAAGGGAAATTAACGCGCGAGGTTATAGAAACCACTGTTGGTCGTGTGATATTCAATGAATTTGTCCCCAATGAAGTAGGGTTTATCAATGAACTGCTTACCAAAAAATCCTTACGGGATATTATAGGTAGAGTTCTGAAAGTATCCGGAACAGCAAAAACGGCCTATTTTCTTGATGCAATTAAGAATCTGGGTTATCAAATGGCTTTCCGGGGTGGTTTGTCATTCAACCTTGATGATGTGATTATTCCCGTGGAAAAGCAAACCCTGGTTGATGACGGATACAGTCAGGTTGACGATGTGCTGAACAACTACAACATGGGTTTTATTACCAATAATGAACGTTATAATCAGATTATTGACATCTGGACACATACAAATGCCCGTTTGACGCAAACACTCATGGACAGGTTATCTTCTGATAAGCAGGGATTCAATCCTGTTTACATGATGCTGGATTCTGGAGCCAGGGGTTCAAAAGAACAGATCCGTCAGTTATCCGGTATGAGGGGGCTGATGGCTAAACCACAGAAATCCGGATCAATCGGTTCGGAGATTATTGAGAACCCGATTTTATCGAACTTTAAGGAAGGTCTTTCCGTTCTTGAATACTTTATCTCTACCCATGGCGCAAGAAAAGGACTGGCAGATACGGCTTTGAAAACAGCTGATGCAGGTTACCTTACACGTCGCCTTGTAGATGTATCACAGGATGTAATAATCAGTGAAAGTGATTGCGGAACACTGCGCGGACTGGTAGCCACAGCTATAAAAAACGGTGAAGATGTTGTTGAATCCTTGTATGAAAGAATACTGGGCCGCACAGCAGTGCATAATGTATATAATCCGATAACAGGCAAGCTGATCGTTAACTCGGGCGAAGAGATCACCGAAGATGTTGCCCGGGTTATTGAAGAATCCCCTATTGAACAGGTAGAGATCCGCTCGGTGCTTACGTGTGAATCCAAAAAAGGTGTGTGCGCCAAGTGTTACGGGCGAAACCTTGCTACCGGGGGAATGGTAAAGATGGGAGAATCTGTAGGCGTAATTGCCGCCCAGTCGATCGGTGAGCCGGGAACCCAGCTTACCCTGCGTACTTTCCACGTGGGTGGTACGGCATCCAACATTACATCCGAGTCGACTATCACAACCAAGTATGACGGTATAGCTGAGATAGATGAATTAAGAACAGTTGAGAAGGTTGATGAGCTTGGTAATAAGATAGATATTGTGATTGGACGGTTGGCAGAATTACGGATAATTGATAAAAACACCGGTATTACACTTACAACTCATAATATTCCTTATGGCGCCAGGTTATATGTTAAACCGGGTGCTGAAATCAAAAAAGGACAGTTGATATGCGAGTGGGATCCTTATAATGCCGTGATCATATCCGAGTCGGCGGGTAAGGTGGCTTTCGAACATCTGATAGACGGGGTAACCTATAAGGAAGAATCTGATGAACAGACCGGATTCCGGGAAAAAGTGATCATCGAAACACGTGATAAGACCAAAAATCCCGGCATTAAGATACTTTCGGATAAGGGAGATGTGTTGAAGTCCTATAACCTTCCCGTGGGTGCTCATATTACTGTTGAAGAAGGTGATATGATGAATACCGGGGATATCCTTGTGAAGATACCAAGAGCAGTTGGGAAATCGGGTGATATAACAGGTGGCTTGCCCAGGGTGACCGAGCTGTTTGAGGCGAGAAATCCTTCCAATCCGGCAGTTGTGTCCGAGATTGACGGTGAAGTCGCATTTGGTAAGGTAAAACGGGGGAACCGTGAAATCATCATAACTTCCAAGTCAGGACAGGTTAAAAAATATCTGGTACCATTGTCAAAACAGATCCTGGTGCAGGAAAATGATTACGTGAAAGCAGGCATCCCGTTATCAGACGGAGCTATTACACCCGCTGATATTCTTGCTATTAAAGGACCTACAAAAGTGCAGGAATATATAGTTAATGAAGTGCAGGAGGTTTACCGGCTTCAGGGTGTGAAAATTAATGACAAGCATTTTGAGGTAATTGTCCGGCAAATGATGCGCAAGGTTGATATAGTTGACCCGGGCGATACCAAATTTCTTGAAAAACAAGTTGTTGATAAGTGGGAATTCATGGACGAGAATGATTGGATCTACGGTAAAAAAGTTGTTATTGATGCCGGTGATTCACAAAACCTGAAACCGGGTCAGATAATTACTGCCCGTAAGCTGAGGGATGAAAACTCGATGCTGAAACGCCGCGATAATAAACCGGTTGAAGCAAGGGATGCTGTTCCTGCAACCTCAAGTCAGGTGTTGCAGGGGATCACGAAAGCAGCCCTGCAAACAAAAAGTTTCATGTCAGCTGCATCCTTCCAGGAGACAACCAAGGTGCTTAATGAAGCAGCTATATTCGGTAAGGTTGATCATCTTCAGGGATTGAAGGAGAATGTGATTGTTGGTCATTTAATTCCGGCGGGAACAGGTGCAAGGGAATATCAGAAGCTTGTTGTGGGTTCGAAGGAAGAATATGAACAACTTACAGAAGATAAAACAGAAGATGCCGAGGCTGTGCATCAGGATAGTCAATAGTTATGGAAGATAATAAAAAGAAAAATCAGATTAATATTGAGCTGAAAGAAGAGGTTGCGCAGGGTACTTATTCCAACCTTGCCATAATTACTCACTCATCATCCGAGTTTGTTCTGGATTTTATTAGAGTAATGCCGGGGATTCCCAAGGCTGAGGTTAAATCAAGGGTAATCTTGACGCCGGAACATGCAAAACGTTTGTTAAAGGCCCTTCAGGATAATGTGAGTAAATTTGAATCGATACACGGGCCAATTAAGGATGTTGACAGCAAAGGCGGCCCCGGGAGCATACCAATGAATTTCGGGGGGCCGACTGCACAGGCCTGATAAGAATAGAAAAAAAAGAGCTTCATCTGAAGATGAAGCTCTTTTTTTTATACAGGTATGCTGCTTTGCTGATTCGGAAAATATAGAAACCGGAGCTTGATCAAAAATGAATTTATTATATCTTTGTCACTTATTTTTTTCAGAAAGTTGAAAAGTATTCATTATGAAGAAATTTAAAATTGTTGTACTTGCAAAACAGGTTCCCGATACACGTAACGTGGGGAAAGATGCCATGAAAGCAGATGGAACGGTGAACCGGGCTGCATTGCCGGCAATATTCAACCCTGAAGACCTTAACGCACTGGAACAGGCGCTGGAGATCAAGGATATGTATCCAGGATCAAAAGTTATAATTCTTACTATGGGTCCGGGACGTGCAGCTGAGATCATCCGGGAAGGGCTTTACCGGGGTGCTGATACCGGTTATTTATTAACAGACCGGGCTTTTGCCGGAGCCGATACTCTGGCTACTTCATACGCGCTTGCCTGTGCAATTCGTAAAATAAAGGATTTTGACCTGATTTTTGCAGGGCGTCAGGCAATAGACGGGGACACTGCCCAGGTTGGTCCCCAGGTAGCTGAAAAGCTGGGATTACCACAAATAACTTACGCGGAGGAAATTATTGATATATCCGAAAATAGTATAATAATTAAAAGGAGACTTGAAAGAGGAGTAGAGCAGGTTGAGTCCTCCTTACCGGCCGTTTTTACTGTTAATAGTTCAGCTACCGAATGCCGCCCGAGGAATACAAAGCTGATCATGAAATTCAAGCATGCCACAACAATTACAGAACGTCAGGATACCTCAGAAGATTATATAAATCTGTACAATGAACGTCCTTACCTGAATATTGAAGAATGGAGTGTTAATGATATAGATACTGATGTGAAGCAACTCGGGTTATCGGGTTCCCCCACGAAAGTTAAGAAGATAGAGAATATTGTTTTTCAGGCTAAAGAATCAAAGCTTATTCAGGGTACTGATGCTGAGATCAATTCGCTTATGAAAGAACTTATTGATAATCATACCCTTGGGTAATTCATTACTGAGCTTCATTATTTAACTAAAAAATCAATAAATCAAATCGCTGTTTAATTACATAATAATCAAATGAGCAATATATTTGTGATCTGCGAAATGGAAAACGGCAAAGCAGTCGATGTAAGTCTTGAATTAATGACAAAAGGGCGCGGCCTGGCCAATGAACTCGGATGTGATCTGGAGGCGCTTGTTATCGGTCACGATCTGAAAGGAATTGAGGAACAACTGTACCTGTATGGAGCCGATACAGTATGGATTGCTGATGATACCCGTCTTGATCCATATATTACTTTGCCTTTTACTTCCATTATTGTTAAATTGTTTCAGGAACAAAAGCCCCAGATTGTTTTACTGGGAGCAACCAGCCTTGGCCGGGATCTTGGTCCCCGTGTTTCTTCAGCATTGAAAAGCGGTCTTACTGCCGATTGTACCAGCCTTGAAATTGGCGGACATCAGGATAAAAAAAATAATAAAACTTATGACAAGCTATTGTATCAGATCAGGCCGGCTTTTGGCGGTAATATTATTGCTACCATTATTAATCCCGATCGCCGGCCTCAAATGGCGACGGTTCGTGAAGGGGTAATGAAAAAAGAGATATATAAGGATACACATAAGGGAACGCTTAAGCGAATAGATGTGGAGGAATACTTTAATAATGGAGATTTTGTTGTTAAAGTGATCGAACGCCACATGGAGGAGTCAAAGGTAAATGTTAAGAATGCTTCTGTGGTCATATCAGGTGGCTATGGTGTCGGATCAAAGGCAGGTTTCGATATTCTTTATCAACTGGCCGATGTAATAGGGGCCGAAGTTGGTGCTTCGAGAGCTGCAGTTGACGCAGGTTTTGCCGAGCATGACAGGCAAATTGGCCAGACCGGTGTAACTGTGCGTCCCAAATTGTATATTGCATGCGGTATTTCAGGTCAGGTACAACATATAGCAGGAATGCAGGACTCGGCGATGATAATCTCGGTAAATAATGATCCGTATGCCCCGATCAATAAAATTGCAGATTATGTTATTACCGATGACCTTGAGGTGGTTATCCCGAAAATGATCAGCTATTATAAACAAAATACCAAATAGGGTCTGTCAATAAATCCGAAATCTGATAATTTTAATTATTCAGTATTATTCCTAATAAACACAAAACGATGGCTAATTTTTTTACTGATAATCCGGAACTGAAATTTCACCTCACACATCCCTTAATGAAAAAGATTGTGGCATTGAAGGAAAGGAATTTCGCTGATAAGGATAAATTTGATTATGCACCCCTGGACTTTGAGGATGCCATGGACAGTTATGAAAAAGTACTGGAGATCGTTGGCGAGATATCTTCTGATATCATTGCTCCCAATGCTGAAAGCGTGGATGATGAAGGCCCGCTGTTGAAAGATCATCATGTTGAGTATGCCAGGGGTACCGGCGAAAATCTCGATGCCCTGGTAAAAGCAGGACTGATGGGAATAACGCTTCCCCGTAAATATGAAGGTTTGAATTTTCCAATTGTTCCGTATACAATGGCTGCCGACATTGTTTCAAGGGCTGATGCCGGTTTTGTAAACATATGGGGATTACAGGATTGCGCGGAAACCATACATGAATTTGCATCAGAGGAGCAGAAAGAAAAATACCTTCCCCGTATTTCACGTGGTGAGACAGCGGCTATGGATCTTACCGAACCGGATGCCGGATCAGACCTTCAGGCTGTACAGCTTAAGGCCACTTATAATGAGGAAGAAGATCAATGGTATCTTAATGGGGTTAAGAGGTTTATTACTAATGGGGACGGAGACATATCACTTATACTCGCACGTTCTGAACCCGGGACAACTGATGGGAGAGGACTATCTATGTTTATTTATAATAAGAAAAGTAATGCAGTTAAAGTCAGACGTATTGAGCATAAGCTAGGAATTATAGGGTCGCCTACCTGTGAGCTTGTATTTAAAAATGCACCTGTTGAGCTGGTCGGTCAGCGAAGGCTTGGTCTTATTAAGTATGTTATGTCACTGATGAATGGTGCGCGACTGGGTATTGCTGCCCAATCTGTTGGTATTGCCGAGGCGGCTTATCGTGAAGCTGTTGAATATGCTCATGAACGGCAACAGTTTGGAAAGACCATAATAAAGTTTCCGGCTGTCTATGAAATGATCGCAAAAATGAAAGCAAAGCTTGATGCAAGCCGTTCATTGTTGTATGAAACTTCACGGTTTGTTGATATTTACAAAGCCTATATGTATATTTCCGGGGAGCGTACCCTGGAAAAGGAAGAACGTGCAGAAATGAAAAAGTATCAAAGGCTGGCCGATTTTTACACTCCCCTGATAAAGGGTATGGCATCCGAATATTGTAACCAGATCGCTTATGATGCCCTTCAGGTACATGGCGGATCGGGTTTCATGAAAGATTATCCTATTGAACGTATCTATCGTGATGCCAGGATCACTTCCATTTATGAGGGCACAACACAATTGCAGGTAGTAGCTGCAATTCGTGGTGTTACTACCGGGGCATTTATGAATCAGATCAGGGAGTATGAATCTGCTGAGATCAAGCCTGAATTGAATACATACAGAAGGGTGTTAACGGGCATGACTGAAGAATATGAAAGAGCTGTTAATAAAGTAATACAGACCAATGAAAGTGAATTCACGGATTTCCATGCCCGCAGGCTGGTCGAGATGGCTGGTAATATTATTATGGGATATTTGCTCGTGCTTGATACCAATCGGGATCATTACTACTGGAAATCACTTGAGGTATTTTTAAAAATTGCACGTCCTCTCAATAAAGCTGATGCTGAATTTATCCGGTTATCCGGTATAAATGATCTTGGGAAGTTCAAAATCGAATAGAATTACTGATACATATTTTATTCAGGCAAGTAGTCTGATATATATTTCCCCGGGACATAGTATGATGGGTTCATTCGATGCACTTGAGCCGAATCGCCTATTTGCAATCTCACGGTTATCTTCGCTGATAAATGAATATCTTTCATTCATCAAAAATGAAAACCGGATTGAGGTATAAATATTATTTTTATAGCAGAAAGTACAAAAAAGACAAATAAATTATGCGAGATCTGATCAGAAGAACAATATCCATCATACGCGAAAAGGTAAATAATAATCTGGAAGCAATACGTCAGAACCAGTTAAAGATCAGGGAGATGTCGAAAGGCGGGGTTGACGGGCAATTAAACAGTGATTTTGAAAAACATAGTGAACTGAACAGGCTTCTTACAGCAGAAAATAACGATTTGTTAAAGGTTCAGAATATTCTTGTTGATTTCTATGAAAAGTATAAAAATACTGTTATCCTGAATGATGATGAACCTATTGTGGATATTTATTCCATTGCTGATCAGGATGAGATCTTTGAGCTTACCGTAAAGGAAATAATAAAATTCGATGATAAACATCCTTATTTCAATGACCGGAATTTTTATGATCGTTTAATAGAGCATTACACTTACAGAGAAGAATATGAAAAGTGCGATGAACTAAAAAACAGGTTGAAATAAATCAGTAAACTATCCTAACGAAATTTCAACTTAAATGCAGCAAAAAGACTCATTCTAATCAGCAGCCATCCGTGTTTAAACCGGCTGATCTGGGTACTTCCGTATTTCCTTTCCCGGTAGCGGACAATTACTTCTGTTATTTTCAGATTAAGCTTAGAGGCACCGAATAATAAGTCAAAATCCCCAAAAGGATCAAAATCACCGAAATAGTGCCGGTTCACTTTGATTTTCAGATAGTCTTCCCGATAAAAAACTTTTGTTCCGCATAAGGTATCTTTTAACCTTTGCCCCAGTATATATGAAAAAAACCATCCGAAAAATTTATTGCCTGCCAAATTTAAAAACCGCATGGCTTGTTTTTCCATTGGGTATACCAGTCTGCACCCGTTAATAAATTCACCTTTGTTGTTTGATAATGCAAGGTAAAACTTTGTCATATCTTCCGGTGGTGTTGTCAGATCAGCATCCAGGATCATCAAAATATCACCTGTAGCTTTCTCAAATCCTTCGCGTACGGCATTTCCCTTACCCTTTCCCGTTTGTTTCATCACTACAATATCCCTGTCAGTATATTTTTCTTTCACGCGCAGCATTTCTTCCCATGTACCATCGGATGAATTACCTTCAACGAAAATAAACTGTTGAGACTTACCAAAAACAGGTGTCTTCAGTATAGCGTTTTCAATATTTCCTTTTTCGTTTCGTGCAGGAACAATTATGGAAACAGAGTATTTCTTTGAGCCGGCTGTTACCGGCCGTGCAGTGATAAAATTGATAATATTCAAATGATTTACAAGAGGCAGGTTGCCCAGGAATTTATTTAGTATAAAATGAAGTACGGGAATATACTTTGGGAACAATAATTTTCTTTCTACCTTGACAGTTTCATAATCTTCAAGATACAGAAGATTATTGATGTCAGATGTCGAAAGCCAGTTTTGGACCGGCTGCCGGGCTTTCAGATGCAAAAATTCACCAAAACGTAGTAGCGGTTCCCATGAGAAATTGTAATTTGTGATAATTATCCTGCTCTTATCATGAATGTTATTTTTAAGGCTGATCAGCATCTGCTGGATATCGTTGAGGTTATTCAGCAGATCCGACAGGATAACGTAATCAAATTTCCTTTCACTCTTAAAATATTCAGCATCATCACAGATAAAAAGAAGTTCAGGATATTTATTTTTTGCTATGTTGATCATTTCCGGTGAAAAGTCGATTCCCACCCCGATAGCGGGTTTCACGACAGCTAACAGGTCACCTGTCCCGCATCCCAATTCAAGAACATTACTGCCTTCAGGAATAACAAACTTAAGGTATTTTTCAATCGTTTTATGGTACAATCGGTTACGTTTTTTCCATTTATTTCGCCTGGGTGCAAGGGAATTATAATAGCGGACGGATTCTTCTTTTTGATGCATAATACACTTAAGTTATAGCTTATATTAAATAAAAATTTCATTTTACAAAAAAACACTTTAAGTTTATTGACAAACTCTAAATATAAGAACAAAATGAAAAAAAGTAAGAAAATATGCAAAGATAGTACTGACCTTATTTATACAAATGATCGTTTTCTCAGAAAAAACCTGTCCCCGGTTTTATTATCTTCCAAGATTTGTCAGGCGGGACTTAATGAGGATGAACCGGCTGTATTTATATATTATGACTCTTACAAAGTGCACCAATTTCAGGGCATCTGCTTCGTTGCGAAAGCTTCGCGGTAGGTTACTACAGCTTCAGCTTCCGACGCCTTGCTTTTGCCCCAAACTTGACGCATGAATAATACAGATTAAGATCCTGTAATTCATAAAAATATGGAAAATATGAGAATGATATTCATAGGTGCCGGGAACGTGGCCTGGCATCTGGCTAAAGCATTTCACGAAAAAGGTATAACGATACAACAGGTTTACAGTCGTACAGGAGATGCTGCAAAATCTCTTGCCATTAAGGTAGATGCGGACTATACAAATGATATTCAACAGGTAAATGAAACTGCCGACGTTGTTGTCTTTGCGGTCACAGACCATATTCTTAATTCTTTAGTTGAGGGATTACCACGTACAAATGCAATATTATTGCATACATCGGCAAGTATTGGCATTGATGTTTTTTCCGGGCGAACGGAAGAATACGGGGTATTGTATCCTTTCCAGACTTTTACCAGGGGCCGGGATATTGATATCAGGCATATACCTTTATGCCTTGAAACAAATAGCAAAGATGCCCTGGATAAACTTATCCGAATTGCCGGCCTGCTTTCCGATAATATTCGTTTTTTAAATTTTGAACAAAGGAAATGGTTACATATCAGTGGTGTTTTTGCCTGTAATTTTGCCAACCATATGTATAGACTGGCTGAGATTATTTTAAAAAAACAGGCATTGCCTTTTGATCTTCTTCATCCTTTGATCAGGGAAACAGCAGAAAAAGCTCTTGGCATCGGCCCCCGTTTGGCACAAACAGGGCCGGCAGTCAGGAACAACCGGAATATTCTTGATGAGCATCTTAAATTACTGGATGATTTTCCGGAAATAAAACTATTATATGACGAAATTAGCGGGAATATTACGAAATTATCCGGAGATCATGCTTAAGTCTTGAAAGGTAAATCTTATTTTTGTATTTATTTTAAAACCCGGATTTATATAATATGACCAATTTAAAAGAAGACCTTCAGTATATCAGGGCATTTGTGTTCGATGTAGACGGGGTGTTTACAAACGGTGAGGTTATTCTTTATCCGGGTGGTGAGTTTTTACGGACCGTGAATATAAAGGATGGATATGCAGTTCAGTATTGTGTGAAAAAGGGTTACCCGGTGGCAATTGTAACAGGGGGCAATTCGGAAACGGTCCGGGAACGATTTACAAGACTGGGAGTAACCGATATTTATTTGAAATCAGACAACAAAATAGATGATTATGAGGATTTTCTTCATAAATATGATCTGGAGCATAAAAATATCTTGTACATGGGCGATGACCTGCCCGATTATGAGATCATGAAGAAGGCGGGGTTTCCAACCTGCCCTGCCGATGCAGTTGAGGAGATAAGACAATTATCGGTTTATATTTCTGACAAAAAAGGGGGAGAGGGTTGTGTCCGGGATGTTATTGAGCAGGTGTTGCGCCTCCATGGAAAGTGGATGAACGAAGAGGCATATAAATGGTAGTAAAGCTTAAGCATATCGCCGCTTTTTTCAGGTTATTAAGATATCCTAATCTTCTGATTATAGCGGCAACTCTATACCTTATCAGGTATTTCATTATTTTTCCCGTGCTTGAAGCTAACGGGTATACCCCCCAGCTAAGTGAAAAAAATTTTTTTCTGCTGACTATCACAACCATTCTGATTGCCGCGGCAGGATATGTGATAAATGACTATTTTGACAGAAAGACCGATATTATTAACCGGCCCGATAAAGTGATCATCGGAAAAATCATCAAAAGGCGTGCAGCTATTGGTATTCATATAATACTCAGCGGCATTGCTGTTTTACTGGGATTTTACATTTCATACAGTATTGGGATGATATGGATGGGTATTATTTTTATATTGATCACCGGTATTCTTTGGTTTTATTCTACTACGTACAAACGGCAGGTGTTCATTGGTAATCTGGTGGTTGCATTGTTGACTGCCCTGGTTCCCTTAATGGCCTTGTTATTTGAGTATCCTTTGCTGAACAGGGTGTATGGAAGTATTTCACAGGATATGGGAAGTAATTTCAATTATTTGGCTGCCTGGGTTTTTGGATTTGCTGCTTTTGCTTTTCTCACCAATCTGTCAAGAGAAATTGTTAAGGATATCGAGGATTATGAGGGTGACCGAATATTCGGGCGTGAAACGCTTCCCCTGGTGATAGGAATAAAAGCAACGAGAGGATTGGTAATAGGACTGGAAACGATCATTATTCTGACCCTGGTTTATGTGTATTTCTTTTTTCTTTCAGATGCGATAACTCTGATTTATTTTTTAACAGCAATTATCGGCCCTTCGCTGGTCATTATCGGGATAGTATCGCGTGCAAGGAATAAAGCGGATTACCACAAAGCTAGTAACTGGATCAAGATCACCATGCTTACAGGATTATTGTATGCATTGCTGGCAAATTATATCATTCAGGTAAAGTTTTAAAATTCATGCTTACCAAGAAGCTGAAGGATTACACTGTTATATTGGCTTCCGGGTCACCGCGAAGGCATTTTTTACTTGGGGAGACCGGACTTGAGTTTGAGATTGCGTATCTTGATTCACATAAGGAAGAATATCCCCCGGATATACCTTATAAAGAGATTCCTGTATATCTGGCCAGGGAGAAAGCCAAAGCATACAGCGAAAATACGGGAGAAAAAGTTATTCTTATTACTGCTGATACCATTGTTTGGTTAAAGGGTGAAATTATTGGTAAACCCGGGGATTATCAGGAAGCTGTAAATATGTTAAGAAAATTATCAGGCAAAAAACATGAAGTACTTACCGGTGTATGTATCAGCAGTAAGAAAAAAGAAAAGGTTTTTTGCAGTAAAACAGAGGTTTTTTTTCGCACGCTGACTGCTGATGAAATAAATTACTATATTGAGCATTATAAACCCTTTGATAAGGCCGGTGCTTATGGTATACAGGAATGGATAGGATATGTGGGGATTGAAAAAATAGTGGGTTCTTATTATAATGTTATGGGTTTGCCTGTTCAGCAGCTTTATCATGAACTTGAGGAGTTCGTTGGCAGTAAACGGTAAACAGTATCCGGCGAGATCATGGTTCCGAACAAAAAATGATTAAGGAATATCCGGATAATTCATATTTTTGCCGGAACAAATCCAATACCGTGATTGGGATAGAGGAGGATCATTCATAATAGTAATAATTGTAAAAAACAAGTTATATTATGGATCAGCATATTTACGTCCGTGTTAATGGAAGAGGCAATGCCTGGCCGGTTTTCCTGGGTAGTGATCATCCTTTTTATAACAACAGGTCCTCAGATGATCTTTCCAATGCTTCATTTTCAATAATCAATTCATGCAGTACTGATATTACCCGGGATAATGTAAAATGGGAAGTTGTTGTTGATGCAGGCCATCATACGGTCCCCTTTTTAATAAAAAACCTGAATCGCTTACCTGAAGCAATTGTTCTCACTCATCCGCATATGGATCATTCGCTGGGTCTTGACTGGATTGCACAGAGTTATTCCCGTTTAAATAATAATCAGCGATTTCCGGTGTATGCAACAAAACCCTGCTTTGATTTTGTTATTCAATCTTATCCGCATCTTAAGAATATAATTGACTATCATGAGCTGAAACCTGGAGTGACAACAATGATTAACCGGGCAGAAGGTTTACAGCTTACTCAATTTCCTGTTTTTCATGGTGAAAGCGGGTACGGTGCATCCATGTTGCTTTTTGAGGTTGCTGTTGGCCAGGGAAAGTATTCCCGGATATTATTTACGGGAGATATGCTCAGTCCGCTTTTGCGTAAGGCGGATTATAAAAAAATAGCAAATTCAGATATTGTTTTTTGTGATTGTAATAACCGTTTCCCGTATCCTGGCTGTAATCATGAGAGTTTTAGCATTACTGATCCTTCAACAAACAAAATAAGCAGACGGCTTGTATCCTGGCGTGAACGAATGAAAATTTCACATTTACTGGCGCCTCATCTTGTGGCCGGCTATGATAAAGATATTCATGCTTTTTTTGATGAGTTTATTAACGACTATACTATCCTGCAGGATATTCCCTGCTCTGTGATGGAATTTGTTAAACTGGCGTCCCTTAAAAATATTTGTTTGATTCATTATAGTGGTTTGGAAGACATGAAATACTATAGTCAGGATATTCTTGATGAAAAGGGGCTCGGGAAATGGGCTAATGAACAGATGAACAAATTATCCGGTTTTAGGGTGAATGTTCCAAAGACGGGAGAGTTAAAAGCAATATGAACATTAGTATTTTTTGGAGTACCTTTGCTTTAATAATTAACTTGTATTATTCATTCGTTTAAAATTTTGTAATTATTTGAAAAAATAATAATTAAAAATTTGATAACGAATGTAACCGCTTCGCTCTCGCATAATTTTTTTTAAACATATTCTTTTGTGATATTTATGCTTAAAAAATATTATGCTCGTTTCACTTGTAAGGTTTTTGGCAGATTCTGGGCGTCGATAGTTAACGTGAGAATAATGCAGGCTGAATGTCTTATTATTAAAGAATTTGTCTATAGAGTTGACAAAATGTTTAATTGGTCATGTGTCTGTTCAGAAAGTTTCATTTGTAAGGCTCGCGTAGTCTGAAAACGCGGAGTTTACCTGTTGTAAATGAGCAATTTTCGGACAAGTGTAACGCGGCAAATGGGACTTTATGGACAGACACTAATTAATGTTTTTTATGTCTGTAATTAGGTTCGGTGTATCACTGGAAGAGGAATTGCTTGATGAACTGGATACTTATGTAAAGGATAATAAGTTTCCAAACCGTTCACAGGCAATAAGATACTTAATTGAAAAAAACATTGTTGAAAAAAAATGGTTATGCAATAATGAAGTCGCCGGTGCAATAGTAATTGTCTACGATCATCATAAGCACGACATCTCCAATAAGTCTAATGATATCCAGCATGGTTACAGTGATATTGTACTGTCAACACAACACGTGCATTTAAATAATGACCTGTGCCTGGAAACAATAGCTGTAAAAGGTAAGGCTAAGGAGCTTACCGGGCTTGCGGAAAAGATCATCGCGCTTAAGGGGATTAAACATGGTAAGTTGGTTATGAGCCGGGCTGACTGATTTATTTGTGTAGTGTTTAATGTTTAATACGCTCGTAAACATAGAAAGTATAATCATACGCGTGATTCGCATCTCCTGAATACCGCTTTTCCGAGATAACTTCCCATTTATCCGGATCAATCTTCGGAAAGTAAACATCACCCTTAATAACGGCGTGTATCCGGGTAAGATAGATTCGATCGGTCAATGATAATGATATTTCATATATTTTTCCACCGCCGATAATGAAGACTTCATCTTCATTGGATTTTTCCGGTATAGAAAGTGCTTCATCAAGGGAATGTGCCACAATGGCATCATCAAGTGAATAATTCTTTTCCCGGGTAATAACGATATTTGTTCTCCCTGGCAGTGCATTGCCTTCCGACTCATAATTTTTCCTGCCGGTGATCACATAATGCCCCATTGTAACACGTTTAAAGTATTCCATGTCATTTGGCATATGCCATGGTAAGCTGTTATTTTTCCCGATAACATTATTCTCTGAAGCAGCAACAATCTGAGATATGACCATGTTTATTTTATTTTTTGTATTAGTAACAATAATGCGGATAATGAGTTCATAATTCTTACTTATATAATAAAAATGACCAATTATTGATAATTGGGGATTGCTTTTTTAATCTAAAAATTGTTAATATTGTTTAACTTGCTTTGATTTATTCATTCTAATCACTTATAATATGAAATCTACCATCTCTTACATTTTATTATTGTTTTTTATTTCCTTACTGTTAATGCAATGCAGACCCTCTTCTGACAGGAAAAGTGAAATTGATCCCCTGGAAAGAAAGATTGATAGCGTTTTAGCCCGGATGGGTCTTGAAGAAAAGATCGGTCAGACTGCTCAGAGGCGCGTATTAAGCCTTGAAAATGATCTGATTATCGAGGAGACAAGGGAAGCTGTAAGAAAAGGAGAAGTAGGCTCCTTTCTCAATGTTATGAACACAGACATGATGGATGAACTACAGCGTATAGCCGTTGAGGAAAGTCATTCCGGTGTTCCGCTTTTATTTGGACGTGATGTGATCCACGGTTTCAGGACTGTTTTCCCAATTCCACTCGGTTTGGCGGCCACATGGGATCCGGGACTGGTTGAGGAAAGTGCAGCAATTGCCGCGCAAGAGGCTACTACCAACGGTATTCGCTGGACTTTTGCTCCAATGATTGATATCAGCCGTGATGCGCGTTGGGGCAGGATAGCCGAATCTCCCGGGGAGGATCCTTACCTGGCTTCGCTTATGGCAGGTGCATATGTAAAGGGTTTTCAGGGAGAAAACCTTTCATCGCGGACAAGTATAGCAGCATGTGCCAAGCATTATGCAGGCTACGGTGCTGCTGAGGGTGGAAGGGATTATAATTCCGCGATTATCTACGAACAATTGCTGCGCGATATATACCTGGCGCCATTTAAAGCAGCCAAAGATGCAGGCGTATCAACTTTTATGATATCTTTTAATGACCTTAACGGAGTACCAGCCTCAGGAAACAGGTTATTGCTTAAAACTATTTTGCGTGATGAATGGGATTTTGACGGTTTCGTGGTCAGTGACTGGGAATCCATCACGGAGATGATC